>Ga0100402_1003226_pt1 | contig 17840 bp, 16 predicted proteins | sample CryGeyme20150102_FD_80419 | JGI IMG/M metagenome (GOLD analysis project Ga0100402, IMG submission 80419) | Groundwater microbial communities from Crystal Geyser aquifers in Utah, USA - Crystal Geyser metaG 2015-0102 | ecosystem: Environmental > Aquatic > Deep subsurface > Groundwater | place...
CAACCCCAACCCCAACCCCAACCCCAAACAAAGATTCATAATTACAAAACTGATATAATAAGCTCAAAATGAACTTCGGTAAAATATTTAGAGTATTCGGAGTCGCTATGGGAGGCCTGGCCTCTTCTACAGTTTTGGCGTCTCCTTCTCCCCCAATTTATCAAGTCATCCGAGGATAATATGAAGACAAGATCAGAAGATACTCTCCCCCTGAAAAGATATTTCAAGTGTTTGCTACGCCAGATGAGTCAAGTTCATTCAACATGCAACTTCATGAACTGCTGAAAGCCATCTGTTTTTATAACTATTCAGAAACAGTAGCTATACCTTAAAGTAGGATGACTAAAAGATCAAACATTTCGAATCAAAATATATTCCTATTCTTCTGGGCAAAACCAATAACAAATATGACATCTACGATTACTTCAACTTTGTTCGGGTGGTGACCTACCCAAGGGAGAAAATAAATTAATACTTCAAAGAGCACAACATTAACGAAATGACCAAAGAGCAATTCAAGGAGTGTAAGGATCTAATCATTTAGTTATTCTGTTCACCGTTTGCAAAGACTATGATGAGTTCATAAGATAACCGATCTACATCGAATCGAGATCATTCGCTCCCAGAAAATAATAATTCATGTAAGCTGTACAAAGAATGAGTGACTCTCTATTTAGCTACAGAGATACTTTTTCTTTTGAGGAGTTTGTCAAATTCAGAGTCAACATCTTAAAGGAGATATTCACATTTGAATTCAGAACTTTTAAAGACACCAATGGTGTCATCGATGGAGTCGACTTTGCAAGGAGTATTGTAAAGTATGCTGAAAACAATCACAAGCGCCTCCTACTTCGAAGAATTTTTTCTATTTAACCTTAGATAGAGAACTTTAAAGTCACTGAGGAATAATACGTCAATTTCCATGTCTAGCTGAGAGTGAAGCATAGCTCTATTCAAAGATAGCTCAATAGGAAAGGGGCAATGAGTTACAAAGATATTGTAAATCTGTTCACTGAACATACAGACAAAATAAATTAAAATTAACTGAAAATCTTCTTCAGACTGCTCGACGCTGATGGTAAATATGCAGTCATATAGATTCTGAGTTCATCGAGAAACGAGAAGTATTGGGGGTGATCAATCAACTCACTTACTATTGGGAGACCAAGCCAGGAGAAAATAGCACAGCAGAGCTGGCCAGGAAGAGATGGGAGTCATTCTTGTCGAAATTGAAGAGAATAGTTGACATAATGGCTGAGGAGTGAGAGTGATGAGTGATATCATATTGTTATATTAATCAACATGTCTGCTCAAATACGCAGGTACATCCGCGAGAAGGAGGATTTTTAGTTCAAAAGAGGCTACACTTCTGAAGAAATTGAAGCCAGTAAGCTTCGCAAAGAATTCCTCAGACAGTTCATCATCGACTTCGACACCCATCTTTACAAAACCCAGCCTGAAAGAGACTGGTCTTACCTCGCCAAAAGGTACGTACGCCTCAACGCAGAGAATACAACTACGACGTGCGGCTCAAGGGTGCTGGTTATGCCTTTATGATCGCCAACGTACTCATTTCCTGGAGAATCTACATCAATAAGGCGATGGTCTGGTGGCCCGTTTTGACCATTCCTCTCAGTTATGCCATTGTTGCTCCCATGTACAAATGAACTCACTCAGGTTGTTGCAGAAACACAACAAAAAGCTTTTTGATATGTGCAATGTCGGCGAGGAGTATCACCTCGGCCTGAAGAGAAACCAAGTTCTGAGAGAATGCAACAATATCCTGGGCCAAGAGGATTTCTGAGCAGTGATAAATTGAAATAGACCTTCTGGACTATAAATTAGTTATCATTGGTTCTCTCACAAATCATAGAGGACTGACATTCCTTTCGTACAATGCTGAAAGTTCTTCCTTGTAGTACCTCTCGAATCTGGTCCCGAAAGGCATCCATTTTTATCCAGGAGCCAAGACAGAACTATCTGTCTACTGGCCCAACTTGACCATTTTGTTCAGTTTATCATTTAGACCTGCCCAGTTCACACCAATTTGTCTCAAAACTTCATCTCCATAAAGGCAAAATATAAATTCTGGCTCTGCTCGAACTCTGTAGTGTTTGACGATTTTGGGACAAAGGTCACTATCAATCTGAATGGTTTGAAGGGAGCTATTTTCAGCTGCCAACTGATGGAGATGCTTATCAGTGATTTCGCATTGGGGATTCCAGGCTGCTCGGAAGTATACGACAGTGTGGCTGGGTTTAGTTCGAAGGAGGTAGGCATTGAGTTCCTCAAGTTTCTCGAAATTCTTGAGGTTAGAGAGCAGGAAGCGAGTTGTAAACCTGAACATATTAATATAAAACAATAATCAATCAGTGAGGAAGAACACTAAGAAAGTAATAAAGTTCATCCCGACAATTCCTCCCAAACCGATCATGGTCAATACTCTGTTCTTTTCCTGAATTCCTGGTAAAATTGCGAGAGATATAAGGATTCCTCCGATAAGGCCACCGATATGGGCGATTGCATCAATAGATGATCCTATTGAAAACAGCAAGGAAAAGACCACAAGGATGCCAATAATGCAGCATAAAGTGGATCTAACATTTCCATACCTTTCCAGAGCCACCCAGTTGATGATTAGATAGGCGATCAGTCCTCCTAGCACTCCGAATATGGCTGTTGATGAGCCAACTGTCACTTGAGTTCGATTGACCAGAACACTCAGCATAAAGCCTACATTATTGAATGGGTACCTGTTATAGAAGAAACGAGCAAAACCACTGGAGTCAAGAGCGGGTATATTTTTTAAAATCTGGTGAGGAAGATAAACAAACTGATAGAGTTCATCAGAATATGCAGCAAATTGACATGAAGAAAAGCAGCTGTCAGAAGACGATAGATCTGACCCTCTTTAATGAGGGTACCTAGAGCTCCTCCGAAATCAACTAAGGTTGTAGCTGAGACTTCAAGCACCTCATGATTTTCCTCGGTGATGCCTTGAGTCAGGCATACTATGTACATGATCCAGATTATCGCTAGGAATATTGTCGTGCTTGAAATGAGTTTGATATCGGGGCAGCAAATTATTCTTAGGGTGTAAGGGATTGTCTCATCCATCGGAGGGCGCTGGTCTCCTTTCATCGGGTTCATGAAGGGAATATCGTCTCCCACATTAGCTTACATGTTTTGATAAGGAGCTTGGTTAGGTCGACCTCTGTTGTTTTGGTTATTGACGTCTCCAAGACCATGAACATTTGCCATTGAATTATATTTTTATCATATCTGACACCTCACAAACTATCAGTCAATTATTGCATCGAACTCCTAGCAATGAAGCCAGGAAGGATGGTTGTCTGATAACTCTGCTTTTCAAAGTTGAAGGATCTACCTCCTCTCCTCGTCTTCCTTCAACTTGAGCCACTGGCCTTTTTTGTTTTTTGATGTCAGCCTTTTACTACTCTAGTAGTTGTTAAATTCTATTTGATGGTTCTGGCATCACTATCCTGATGGATGTTGGATAATGAGATGGTTTTGTCATTTGAAGGGTGGGATGGAAGTGGTGATAGATGGCCTAACAGTTTTGGCAAAGATCAAATTGCTCACATATGAGGCATTTGAAAACTGGTCCTTTGATGGGGTATTCGAAGCAAACATCACATTGAAGGTTGTCGAATATAACCTATTCCTTCTTGTTTTCCTACTTTTTCTCTTACTTTTTGGGCTAGTCAATCTCTACTCTTATCATTTTTTCAGTGAGTTAATTGACCTCATCTTCTTCTCTCCTGACAATAATCATAGACTATCTCTCCTCATTTCTTTAAGGATGAATGGAAATAACTTATGACGTTTAGACACAGACATACTATGTGGTCTCCTCCTTGAAAGTTTACACATTTTCATATCTCGAAGTGATAAATATTGACCCATTCTACCTCCATTCAGCAGGGTTTTCATGTCGGCGAATAATTTCGATCGATTACCTGACTGGGGTTATTTAACTGACGATTGACTCTTACAGTTTGCTGAAGGAACTGTCTCTGTCGCTTTGAACTGATATCAGGTCACTTTAATTTGATCTGACATCTTTTATCTGTAATTTTACTGATGATCTGTTATTTTTTTTGAGGTTACTGAGCTAGTTGTTGTCCATGATAGTGTTTTCTGGATCATTGATGATAAAACAAAACTCTGGAGGAAGAATGGTGAAACATTTTTGAGCAGTTTACTCCAACTCACGAAGATCTCTTATCTTTAGCAAATCGATTTTATGAATCTATTTACGGTATTCTACCTTGACAAGCATTTCTTATATATTATAATGATTTTCATTTTTGCGTTTACTTTAGGATCATTTTTTCGATTAACTCCCGATTCATAAAGAAGCTTTTGTCATCCATCATTTATTGGGAATTTAATGTTTGATCATGCACTTTTATTCTTTTTAGGGCAAGGTCATAATAAACATCTTAATATAATGCTGGAGAAGAACGCTCTCTATAGAAGAATGCAGCATCATGACATCTTCCGCACTTTCTCGAGAACCTACTCACGTCAACATCATCACACCCCGAGACATCATCAGATGAGCTCTACTCCTTCCCAATTTGAGCTTACAGAACAACAACTATCAACCAGCTATAGACCAATAGGGGAATCAAGGGTCTTCACAGCCAACGATATATCTCGTAGAGACATGATGAGGGGCAGCACAATGCCTACTTACATGAAAACAGAGCAACAGAGTCAAAATTGCATGCCCTTCAGCCAGACAGTCAACCTTAACACTGTTTGCTCAAAATTTAGTATAAATTCTAGCAATCAGAAGTCAGCTTATCTCAGCAACACATTTAGTAAGAGGAAAGCTAGTGATTCTCTTCTCGTGAATATTCGAGGAAGAAACAAAAGATAGAAATTCAATCTCAAATCATGTGTTCAGAGGTAGAATGAACATTATGATGGAAATTATGACGAGACATAATTCAGTCTACTATAACTATAGAGACAAAAGGAACTCAAAAGAGGCTGGGTTTAACCGAGTAGAACAGTCACTACAGCTCTCATCAAGCTGCATCCTAAAAATATTCTAAGCCGAATGAAGCCTCAACCTGGTAACAAGGTACCTGCTCACTTGTTTTCAAAATACTCACAATTCGTAAGCCCATCGAAGATGAGCCTGACTGATAAGAGGAGTGAGTTAGAAAGATGAGCTTTGATTTTATATTTTAAACATAGATGAGTATTCATTGGATTGAGTGGCATTATATAAATCAGTCTTCAAGACAGAAAAAGTTACCTGCTTGCTTCTGCTCCTTGTCCAGAACTGAATTGAGTTTGTTAATCCTGGGCCTGAAGTTTGTGCTGTCTCTTCTGAAAGTTATACCCAACATGCTCAAAAATTTGTTCATGCCGTCAACCAAGCCTTGAGGAGTATTAGCTATACATTTAACTCCTGGCTCTCCCTCATACACAATGACCTGATCAGCCAAGTAAGTGGCCATGATAAAGTCGTGCTCCACAACGAAGGCTGTTTTTTGGTTGTTTAGGATGAATCTCTTGAGAACCTTAGCGCAAATGATTCTTTGCTCACTATCCAGATAGGCTGAAGGCTCATCAATCAGATAGGTGTCGGCTCCTTTGGCCAAGGCGAGAATGATAGCGACTCTTTGCAATTCACCTCCTGATAATTTTTGAACTTCATTATCGATGATGTTATTGAGTTTGAGAGGCTTGGTGACCTATGAGATGAAAGTAGGGGTCTACCAGTTATTTCCAATTTTGCTGTAGAAGAGTTCTCGAACTGAGCCCTAGAATTTGGGAGCAATAGTTTGAGGCTTGTAGCTGACGTTCATTTCTGGTAACTAAATATTAAAATAAATACATCTGGCTTCTATTCTCCTTCTTTGAGATCTTCTTTCTTCTTCTTTTTGCCGGCTTCTGCCAACATCTTGATGAAGGTCGTTTTTCCGGTTCCATTTTCACCCAAAAGCACAGTGATTTGGGAAGTTCTGAATGTTCCTGGGCAAACAGTCAGCTCGAAAGGTCCTTGTTTTTTCACCAACTAACTAAAAATAGTAATACCTCAGGGTATTTGTACGCACCTATTTTGTCCATCTTTATTTATTCAAAGGTATCGCTTATTTTGAAGGTCAATTCCTCTTCTCTGAATCTCATATTTTCAGTGGGAATGAATCCCTGCAAGAACAGATTGATCCCTTCTCTGACCGTGAAAGGCATAGTAACAACTCCATAGGCTGCTGGTTAGCCGTAAAGGACGCAGATGAAGTCCGAAAGATAATCCAGAATAGAAAGATCGTGCTCAACCAAAATGATGTAGTTATCTGGAGTCTGAAGACCTCTAATCAACTTAGCCGATTTAATTCTTTGCTTGACATCCAGGTAGGAAGTAGGTTCATCGAACATGTATACTTGAGCTTTTTGGATCATTACGATCATCATAGCAAACCTTTGCAGCTCACCTCCAGAAAGATCACCAATATCTCTTTCGTAAAGCTTATCGAGCTCAAGGTCAACTTTGAGTTTCTCACTGAGACCTGTCTTATCCTTCTTCTCAATGTACTCTCCGACTTTTCCTTTTGCTGCCTTGGGAATGCTATCCACATATTGAGGCTTTATGGCTGGAATATAAGTGAGTTCCAACATTTTGGTGAGATAATTTTGAATTTCAGAACCCTTAAAATGCTTCAAAATTTGATCCCATTCAGGAGGCTCACGATAGTTTCCAAGATTGGGTTTAAGTTTGTTACCGAGAATTTGAAGAGCAGTTGACTTTCCAATACCGTTAATACCTACAAGTCCTAAAATTTGTCCTGGCCTGGGAGTAGGCAATCGATGCAATTTGAAGGAGTTCTTGCCATAACGATGGGTTGTCGATTTTTCCAGATTTTTTGGTACGTTGATAATTTTAATGGCTTGGAAGGGGCATTTCTTGACACAGATACCACAGCCAACACATAGCACTTCTGAAATATCGACAATTTTAGAGGTGGGCATGACCTCGATGCATATTTTTTCGGTCTTGTTGACGGGACAACCCTTCTTGCATTACTGTTTGCACCTCTTAGGCTTGCATTTCTCAGGATTAACAATGGCGATTCTATGCTTGTCTTCCATAAGATAATTGTTGAATTTAATTATAAAATCCAAATTATATTCTTTGACTAATGTAGGATTATTCATAGTTTCACGGCATCATTCACACTTTCTGATACTCCAACTTGGACTCCAGCTTCTTGTTGTCTCTTATCTTACGCGCTGCCTTCATGAAATCTTCTTCAATGCAGTAGTCTCGGTCTTCACGAATGGCGAACATGCCTGATTCAGTGCATACGTTTCTCAAGTCAGCACCGTTAAAGTCCTAACAGATCTTAGAGATAGCTTCAAAATCAAGATCTCCTCGGACGGTGATTGATTTTGAATGAATTTTGAGAATTTACTGACGAGCTGCTTCGTTGGGAAGAGGAATTTCGACCTTTCTGTCAAGTCGACCAGGCCTGAGGAGAGCAGGGTCCAAAATATCAGGTCTATTGGTAGCCATGACAACCTTGACTCTTCCAAGTTCATCAAAACCGTCAAGTTGATTGAGAAGTTCCATCAATGTTCTTTGGACCTCACGATCAGCAGAGTTGCCTTCACTGAATCTTCGGCCACCGATAGCATCAATTTCGTCCATAAAGATGATACAAGGTTCATTGTCTCTAGCATATCCGAACATTTCTCTGATGACTCTTGCAGATTCTCCAATATATTTATCCACGATGGCAGAGGCTACGACTTTCAAAAATTTAGCTTCAATATTGGAAGCAAGAGCTCTTGCGATCAGAGTTTTACCAGTTCCAGGAGGCCCATACATCAAGCAACCTTTGTTATAAAAAAAGTACCTTTGGGAGGTTTGATGCCAACTCTTTTGAATAGTTCAGGATTAGTGATAGGGAGCTCAATGGTTTATCTGAGAACTCTAAGCTGATCTCCCAAGCCTCCGATATCTGAAAAGTCGACTTTTCCAGGATCTTCACTCATCATGTTGAACACCATTGGATCCACTTATCTGGGTAAAACGCGCATGATAGTTAGTGTGGTTTGATCAAGAGCAACTCTCGCACCTACAACCAGTTTGGATCTGTCAATTTTGACCTTGACTCCGACCACATTTCTAGTACCACTTGAGGCTTTGATGATGTCTACATTTCAAATACTATACATTTTTCAGTGGTGAGTTATTTGAGAACTTCGCCGATCATTTGTCCGACTGATTGGAGAGACTTTAGTTGGTTGTCTGTCTTGATGACTTATTTTTTCTTGTCCCTCAGCTCGAATCTTTCTGAGATGAGTGGTATTGTTACTCTTACGGAGATTTTCTTCCTCCTTGGCATGCTTGACGTATGTGACTTGATACTCCTGCAAAATCTTTTATCTCTCGTCTGCCATTTTTAAAAAATAATTAAATTTCAAATAGAGTATGACTGAGAATATATCAATCTTTTCTATTCAGGCCCCCATTCTCACCTTGACTTCCACTCACTTTCTTGACCTACTATTTTTGATTTGGATTGAGAGGTGTCTTATCAATAACGTGAGCGGGTTCTCTGTTCTTGTCTTTCAGCTCAGGGTTCTCTCCAGAAATTTGATTTTATTCTGGTAAAGGCTAAATTTATCCTGAACTTTCTATGTCACTATACTATGGCTCTTAATCTACAGGTTACCCAATGCTTTGTTTCTTCTCGTTCGCCTCTCTTTTCTTCTTCAATTGCCTGTACTTATGAAGGCTTCCATATCCCAGCAATATAGGAGCCCATAATCCCCAGAACATCAAAAATTTGATTCCTGCTCTATCGTTAATCAGCGTGTTCATCAATCCATAGATAAAAGGTGAGGGAAAATATCCGAAAGCATTCTTGATAATTTATCCAGTGGAATTACCAAAGGCCCTCAGGTAAGGTGAGACTGAAACCATCATGATTCCTGTCAATCCAGGCATCATTCCACCTCCAAAGAAGAGAACGATCCAAAGAAGAATTGTAATCGTATAGAACTAATCAACAAAAGGAATGATGATAGCAGCTCCGATTCCTAGACAAGCAAAGAGAAAAACATAGTAGACGGTTGTAGGATTTTCGTATCCTCCCTTTTTGCTGACAACGTAGCCTCCTAAATTATAAATTCAGTACCAAAAGCACAACCACTAGTTGGTCCAGTTAACGAGACCACAGCATAGCTTATGAACACTGCAGACTATTCAAAATGCAAAACCTCAATAAAATATTTGGTAAGCCAGAACTGGATGCCAGTGGAGACATACAAAATAACAGCCATGGAGAAGGTCCCAACGAGGTACATTTTTGACTTTGCCAGTCGGCATATCATGTAGCTAAATTTATATTTTTCTTTATTGCGAGGATCTTTTTCTTCCTGCTATTAGGTGGAGGTTACAAGACTTTAATGAGTATACTCTAGTATGGCCTCCGTCAGCTCTTCACTTAGTCTTCTTCTGCTATCTAATTTTTTGTTAGACAGGAACAGAAAAGCTATGATAAAAATGGTCACAAGTCCTACCTGAATGAAGAAAGACAGTTTGAACTATATATATTAACAATTTACTGTTTAGCCAGTGGATATGATGATGGCTGTCATTCCATAGCCCATGAAGATCCCCAAAGGCACGCATATTTGGAGTAAAGTCAACCACATTGTTTTTTTATCACCTCCATGCTTATCAATCCAGATAGGGTAGTAGACCAATAAAAAGACCTGACACACTCCCGTCAGGAAGCGAGTGACATAGGCAGCTATCTTGTTGGGGATGAAGACAAAGGTCAGCAGCGATAATTCTAATACGACTAAGGAGACAACTGTCAATATTTTTGAATTGAACTTTTGGTAGAGTCTACCTGCAAACATTCCCATGATGCTGATGCCCGCATAGACGATGCTACCAAGAATGCCTAGCTCTGCTTAGCTCATATCGTAGTAATCTTGCATTTGGACTGTGCAGGCAGGAAGGATGCCATGGTCGAGGTTGATAAGGACATTGGTTAAGATCATCAATGAGAAGATAAATGTTGGCGATTTATGCTGAATGTACCCTTTTTTGATTTATTCGTTCATTGAATATCAATTAATACTATGTTGTCAGCTTAATAATATTACTAAAATGATTAATAGTGAACAAGTAAGACACGGTTGACCGTCGTGTTGAACATTTGTTGACAAAAAAGTAAAATATTATGATCATATATTGGATCAAGAGAATTAACTCAAATTTTAATGAAAGTCCTGCTTGACCCTTGTCCTTTGAAAAGGTGATCAGTTAATCTGATAACAATTTAGAAAACCTTACAAGTCAGCTAAGTCATAAAGGTCATATCTCGATGAATATTAGATCCTGTGTTGATTATAATTATGCTAACTAAATTGATTCGATATCAACTGCATCTCAGATCAATCATTCATAATTTCGGCAAAAGCAGAAACATCCTCATTCACCACGGTCTCTTGGGGTCAGCCTAAAGCTTCAACCATCCTCAAATTGTCAATACCTGTCAAAAACATGGCAACCTCCATATCATTGATGCCCGCAATCATGGTATTCTCACTCATAATTCCAGGCGAAAGTCCTCATACAGAAACACATAGTATACAAGATCTCGCTGATGATCTTTACAAGTACATTGACTTCAATAACCTGATGGGTCCTTCCAACAAATTGACTCTTATTGGACACTCCAAAGGAGGAATGGCCCTAATGCAGTTCACCAAATCCTATGACTCACATGAAATTCAAGAGTTTATCGACAGAATTATCATTATTGATATTCCAACGACGCCCATTGAGAAGGGTTTGCATTATAGGAGAACCGGAACAATGCTAAAAACCCTTCAATAGATCGATATGAGTCAGCCAAGAGATGCTATTTAGAGGGAAGTAATGAAAAAGGCTGCCACTGAAGCCATTGGGAAAAAAGTTAAATAATCTCTTGTGACTGAGAATGGACAAACACGCTGGAAACTTAACTTAAAAACATTGGCAACCAGTGGGTTCGAAAATATCGGAAGTTTTGATCTTTCAACTGACAATCCAGGCAGATGGTGCGGTCCAGTGGAAATCATATATGGAGAAAGGTCAGCTTACTTCAACGATCAGGAGTATGATAAATTCAAAGCCTACTATCCATCTCTAACAAGAGACAATTGTCACAAAATAGAGAGAGCAGGGCACTGGGTTCACTAAGATAATATTGAGCAATTTTGCGAAACTCTTGATCACATCTTGAAAAAGGATGATAAAAGCTCCTGATTTATTAGAAACTTTATGATAAGCTCTTTGGAAAAAAATATTGTCATGCTACAGGCAGGTTAGATCATTTTCTTGTATTTTTAGCCTTATTTGTTGTGATGGAGTTTTTCCTTCCTCTGCTGGAGACGTCTTCTATCTTCTTGTTAGTGGTTGAGTTTCTTATTCCGGCTATGTCGTTTTCAGGATTGAGATGATACTCGGAGGGAACTTATCTCTCTTCCTTCGGTCGATAAATTTCTTTCTCCATTTTGATCTCAGGAATATTCACTGCTTCTGCTCCTTTATATTAAGCAGGGATGGAAATTTTCCTGACAATAGCTTCCTGCTCTCCACCACTGATATCAGCGATTCTGTATGATTTTTCATTCTCAGAAGCACCTTTTTTATCTTTTGTTCGACTCTGATTTGAATGTATATTCATTCTTTATTCTGTGATCGAGACACTCAAGCCCATGTAATTTTATTGGATGATTATAAACACCATTGCAATCATTATCGCTATGCTATAACATAGCAGGATAAACTCTTTGAACATCGATACAATATCAATTTTGTTTTCGAAACTATTCGTCACATTCTATCTGCCAAGGCAAATTAGCAAAATATTATTGACTCTGCTTGCTAATTTCGTTTTGAACTGGATAGACTGGTAAATACTTAGGATGAGAGTTGTCAGCTTTGACCATTTGCCTTGTGCCAAGAAGAAACATCCCTGTCGATATATTTGATTATCAGCTGAGTACCAAGATGAATACTTAAGTCAAGAAGCTCCAGGTTTGGCCATTAAGCTTTTGAAAGCCTCTCACAACCTATATCGCCTATATTATTGAAAGCTTTATCAGATTTTGGGTACCTAAAATCAACCTTCGAAGGTTAATCCATTTTGTAGCATTTTTTAGGTATAAACACCCTTCTTTTCCAATATTGTTGAATGCTTAATATCAGTATTTCTACTCAGATCTAAAGTATGAAGGTGACTCCAAGATGACTTTGATAAGATTTAGCATCCTTTTTATCCTATTTAATTATAGGCTAGGTATAAACAGAAGTACTTAAGTCAATGCTCAATATCGATTACTTGTCTTTGTTCTTTGTGTTTTCTGTATCCGAGATGGCTTCAATCAGGTCTTCTTCTTGCCCAGGATCGATATGCTTTTGACCTCTAATAGTAACCGTTGTACTTAAGTCATAATAATGAACTTGTCTTTCTGTTAGAAAGTTTTCCTTGAGATTTTAAAATATTTTTTTTGAGAATTTCAACCCGCATTTGATGCTTTGTATTATATTGATCATACTTAATGTTTTAAATTGATCTCTGGTGAAGACCTATGATGGACAATCCATCATTTTATTTCTCAATGAAGATAGGCGATCCTGTCATGCCTTGAAAAAGGTCCGAGGAATACAGAAGCCAATCCTCATGAATAATTGCTGTCCCTTTGAATTTATTTAGCTCGAAATGCTGATCGTCTATTCGATAACCTATAATATTGGCCTATTCAATCAATTTTGACTGTCCAGCCATTGTGTATTTGCTTTTATCATCCTCCCACTCGAAGTCGAAGCCAAAACTACCAAATTTATGCTACAAATTATCGTCTTCCAGGACCAATATTGCATAGTTATATCGATAGTACTCATCAGCATCTGAGCATTTCAAGCTCAAATCTTGATACTCATCAGGGATGTAAACTTTTTTCGCTTTGTAACCGACTCCTTCGAAACGATGCTACTTGCACTGATCTTCTAGCACTGATGGAACAAATGAGATGTCTGATAAAAGTTAATGTCTGTCGTCCCAGTAGCAGTTGTGAGCACAGGTTAACACCAAGTTAGGGCCAATTATGCAGCCTGTCCCCATAATAACTTGAGGTCCTTGAGCTAGTTTCTTGACTGAGTGTACAATTCCGATAGATTTGTATGGGTAATGATGCTTTTTCTCGACTGAACAACCTTTTTCACTTTTAAGCAGCAGCAGTATTTAATCGTTTTCAATGTTCAGTTTATTTTTCCTAGTCTAATCGACTGTCTGAGGTTGTCCGGGTATTTGCCATGCCAATTCAGATTTAATCATTTCAGCTAATTCACTTGTACTAAACCTTTTCTTAGATATGATGCCTTTCTTCTTAGCTTTGTCGATGAAATTTTCAGGGTATGTTTTATATGCTTCTTCAACAACTTTCGTAAACCCGTTTATTCCCATACGACAATCAGTAAATTAACTAGCTTAAATAAACAATTTTGATCCAAACTATCAAATAAAATCAGTGTGAGCCTATACTAATGATACTTGTATTTTTTATAATAAATGGGCATCTTGTGTATACGCGAAAAGATTCAGTCGTTGACCCAGACACAAATCACTGAAGATCTTCTAACGACAAGCGAAATGACTTCTCTCAGAAGGACATCATTTGAGTTTACTACTGAGAAAATTCATAGACTGGAAGCCAACTTATTACTCCTCTTTATGGATCATTCAACAGACATTAGAAGAAACGATCATTTCAAAAAAAGGTCCAAACTAGCATCGAAAGTAGAGTAGCACATAATTGCTTACCTATAATAGTCTGGACAAGACGTCAAAAGAACTAATCACATTACCTTCGATGTTCAGATCCCCAACTTCAACTTTGATAAAATAAGTATCATATTCTGTGGCCATTGGCGTGAAGAAAGGCGCAATGAGAAGCTATTAAAATAAGAACTAATATCTTATTTTGATGAGTGCCCTACTGATGGGATCAACTCAATGGTCATCACTGAATTTCCTTCCCTTCTTGGTGTGCATCTCAACAGAGGAGTCAAAAGATTGATGAGATAGGTGGCTCGCTCGAGGAGAAAACCTGAAACTATCACATTTTGCTGCTTGAACAAGATTTCAAAAGAGTTGTACCTGAGAACCCTCAAGGAGAGCAAAAGCAGTTTGATTGATTCCTTTACAACTATTTCTTCTTTTCCTGAGACAGACTACTACTGATCTCTCTTTCTTTGATTGTTTATCCTTTAATCAACCTGACAATGATTAATATATTGATATATCTTTGTCATATAAGCGCCAAGATAAAGATGAGCTCAACTCACGAATAGCAACTGAAGGAGGCTCTTGACAGCCTTTTGAAAATAATTCCTTCATACCAAAAGCCTTATTTTTACAACTGTTCACTTATCGATCCCTACCTTCTGACATCGCATGGACTTCAAATTTCCAAAAAAAGATTAGCTTCATCATAGTCTAATTCAAGGAAAGTTCAAGATCATGCAGTATGTACAAGCAACGGCTGCGATCTCAGCGTGTAGTTTGATGCCAATGGGAGTCTCTAAGAAAAAGAGGATCTTAATGAGCTATTACATGAGCATGATAGCGAATGCCCTTATCTCAAGGTAAAGGGCAATATTATCAATTTCAAACTTTTCAGCAAATTGGGAAGACTGATATATGAGGAAAACTTATCTCAACTTATCAGTAAGCGAATATGGATTCAACTTAACCCAAAATAAATAAAAGATGTAGTTCTAAATTTCGAAGCTAAATAACGATAGTTCAACCCAACTCTTGAACAGCTGAAGCAGTTAGACATAAATATAAAAGGGTAGGCACTCACTAAAGTGACATCTTCGATCTATCTGGCTCTTTTTGGTTGGCAATGGGCTGAGAAAAATATCATGGCTTGTCGTTTTTGTGGAGCCAGTAGAGATGTATCTTAATACATCAGCCCTCTCGAGTGTAGCTTGCTGAAAGTCAATGATGGCTTTTCATTTTTAAGTTCTCATCAGTCATGGTGCTGCTTGATTCAGCACTCCCAAAATTATTGGCAATAAATTTTGAGGCAGGCTGTTATCGGACAGCTTCAAAGGATCCAAGGAAACGTAAGTAGAGCATCAGCTGACCTTTAATGCAAAAACATTCAAAGAAATCTGATTTAAATATACAGAGATCATATTTCAAGAATGGGACTTTTAAGAAAAGAATTACAGGATAACCGACAGTCGATTAAGTAGAAATATGGAGGAAAATAGGAACTTTGTTAGTTGATGGAAGGTCACCTTGAAATTTTGGAAACCATAATTGATGAGTAAAAATAGGCCTAAGAGGGATTGATTGAGAACGTCCGCTTAAAATCATGATTTGAATATTTTATTAAACTAATTCATTTTTTTATCACCGTTAATTTCCAAGCTGAATTCTCCCCTTTGTTTTACACAGAACTGTACAATAACAGTTTTGATTGTTAAAGAGCTTATCCTTTTTACTATGAATATAGGCTCAGATCAATTCTATTCGCCGTCTTTCTTACCCTATGCATCTTGATGAATCTCCACTCCATCTGTACAATATTTGAGGTTCTTTTAGACTTTTAACTTGGCAAAAGAGAATATTCTTCCCCAAATCATACTATGGTTCTTGTAGGGGTTCAAAACAGCGAGAATTTTTGAAGAATTACAATGTAAAATACATAAAGCTTTCAAAAATATCTAAGGGAACATCAATCATTTATTTATGCCAATCGCTTCGTAATCTTCTTGAATCAAATATTTTTTTTTTGAGATTTCCTGATTTCCTTTCTGTTCAGAATCAGAATATGAAGAAAGTTAGAATTCTACATAACCGAAACAAAACAAAAGTATATTGGATGAATAAATTCGGAGCACAATCGCTGAAAGAGCGAATTTTGATTTAATTTTTATTTGACTGGCATTCAAGGTCATAAGAACTAAGTTTCTCAAGCGTATTATAAAATTAGCAAAGCAAATCTTGATATCATCATTCTCAGGAGAACAAATACGCCAATTATCTTGATCTTCGGCATGATGTCTTGTCCTTGGTCCAAGTATATACTCTCCTCTCAAGCAGACCCTCCATTTTTCTGTTAAGCTCTCCTCTCTCAATTCCATATCTAATATTCGCAGTAATCAGGTAAGAGAGTTGTTTCCTCTTCGGTTTCACTCGTATTTCATCAGTACCGATATCTTCCATCATTCGAAATCGTCTCTTTAGCTCCGATTTCTTCTTGCTATTTTTATTGTTTGTTTTTGTTCCCTCCAAAGGTTTCTAATTAATCTAATATTTTTTAGGAGGGAGAGGGGCATTGAAATCAGACTCTTCATGTGATTTTTAGACTCTCTCCGCTTCAAAAACTTCACTCTTTTTATGTTAAACTTTTTCTTATTGTTACTCAGCCATATTCTTTTGAAATTTTTACCTCCTGATTGTACTTTCACTTTAAATGCTATTTTCTACTTTGATTATTGGCTAGTTATCAGGGGGTTGTTAGATGATTTGATCGTCCGGCATTTCCATTTCCCTCAAATTTTATTGGAAACTTTGGTATTTCCTCAGACTGATTTGTAGGGCTAGTTTTAAATCTAAATTAGATGAGATTTACATTGATAGTGTTGGAGAGGGACACTGTACACGATTAATGTGGTCGGAGGGATCCTTGGGAAGATATGGTTCATGGGGCTTCTAAGTTAAATTATATATTTAAGAAAAAGTTAAAGCTCTTATATTTGTCACCATCCTATAAAAGAGGCCAAACAAGCGGTTATTATGCATTTATATTTCACTGGCAACATATCAGTACCAAATAACCCTTGATATTCCTTCCCATATAATTATCCTTTGTTATCTCTACTTAACATGCCAGTTCTATATGTTGAAGAGCATTCAAACAAGAAGCAGATTACCAAGAGCGCCAACGTTATAAATACGAAGGGAAAGCTAATAATTCGTTTTTTTGTGAATATTAGTCAATAAAAATGTTAGCTTTGGTATTCAACATTGAAGAAAGGCAAAATTTTCTTAATAATGTCAAAATGCTAAGAATATACAGGAAACATTAAAATAGTTCTAGACAGCCATCTCCAACGCCCTATAGCTTTCATACACTTTCCAGTAATCTTTCAAATAGTTTGTTATTTTATTGTAATTCTTTAGTTTAGATATTGATTTGCTATGAAACTTGAAACTAGGCAAGTTGAAGTAGTCTTGACCAGCAAAAATAAAATCAACCACAACTGTTATATCTTTTCCTTTATGTTTCCTGCAGAAAGAATAGAATTTTCCATTGGGCAGTGCTTCCGTCTCTATGCAAAAATACCAACTCCCCATCATCCTGAAGGTAAAGTTGTCAGAAGGAAATATACACCCATCAATCCCTGCTCACAAAAAGTAATAAATAGTCTATGACAGGACAAAATCGACGTCCTTGTGAAGATATATAGGCCACATGTTCATCCATTGTACCCCAATGGAGGTCTTTTCACCACCTATCTAGAAAAGCTTGAAACAGGAGCCCGTCTTACAATGGAAGGGCCCAAAGGGAAATTCGGCTATAAAGCTGGAGGTATCGTCACCATAAGTAGCTTCCTATCGAAATAGAGGGTCATTAATATCCGTGCAGAAGACTGTTGATGATAGCTGGAGGTAGCGGAATCGCTCCTATATATCAATCGATGATGGAAATCGTTAATATGAAGGACGAAAAAATTGACCTGATTTTTCTTTTCGCCAATACAACTGAAGAGG
>Ga0100402_1003227_pt1 | contig 17840 bp, 17 predicted proteins | sample CryGeyme20150102_FD_80419 | JGI IMG/M metagenome (GOLD analysis project Ga0100402, IMG submission 80419) | Groundwater microbial communities from Crystal Geyser aquifers in Utah, USA - Crystal Geyser metaG 2015-0102 | ecosystem: Environmental > Aquatic > Deep subsurface > Groundwater | place...
ATAGCCTTAGCTGCATCCTGAAGGTTTAAACGCTGCTTTGAAGTGATATCTCCATGGATATGTAAATCACGCCATCTTTTGACAAGCTCCAGCACCTCCCCTACAGTCCTCTCTCTGCTCTTATTCTCACATATATTGTTGATGCTCCTATTTCCTAAATTGAAACTATCTCCTCCAGCAACAAAAAGACTTGCTCCAAAACTGAAACTCTGTCCTCCAGTACCAGTCGTCTCACAGCTCAACCTACATTCCTCGCTCTCTGGCTCTGGCTCCTTCTCTCTGAACCGAACGAGAATAATTTATGGTTAGAACAGACAAGAAGGAACCTCTCCCTATGTTGACTCCTTTTATGCTAGAGCTTCAATAGGTGTAAACGAGAAGGATCGAGGGTCATAGATTGAAATGAGGTGGTCTTCAAGTCGGCAATACTGTTACAAAATAGGTTGAAGGTTGACTGTTTATGAGCTGATGCAAAGTTACTGGCTGACAAATGTAATCTGTTGAGTGTCTTCCCTTTAGAATGCGAAAGTCCTTAGGTGGTGTTTTTGCATGAATTTTCCAATTAAAACCATTATATGATATTTTGAAGTAGCACAGATTTTCCCTTGAGAAAGTTCCTCCCCAATCATTTTGCCTTTTTTAGCTTCTCCTGGACTTCATTTTTGTTCAGCATTCAAAATCCTTAAAACAAAAAAACGGTAGAATTCTTAAATACGTCATGCTTCGGATTTTCCTTCAACTGAAACTTGCCATCTAAAGGAAAATTCATTAATTTGTATGATTTGACAATTATAGGCCAAAAGTTTTTCTACCTTTTTGCTAAGGGAAAGTCATGGTAAGGGATGAAGCTGGAGGTAAATAGTGGTACAAACTGAATAAAATTACTAAAAGCTCTAGGTCATCAAAAAAGAGTTATTGGTTATCTTGAAATCATATATTTTTTAAAGTGCATTTAGATTCACGCTAGGAATACTTGTTGTTTATGTTGTAATTGTTTGAAAGTTATACTACCAGAAGAGCTTACCTGTAAAAAAATGTTGAAAAGCTGTCAAAAAACTACATTCTCATAAAGATTCAAACAGCAGAACTAACTTCCTTTCAATTGAGTTTGCTCCATTAAGACCCTAAATAGGGAAAAGAGGCAGATGACCCAAAACCATCCCAAGACCAACATCTTAATGAAAATAACTAATTGATGAGCATCGGTTCAGCTTTAGAAGTGTGAATGGAATTAATCTCATCTAAATCGGTTAGTGTGATTGTCCTTATCATTTATATTATTTGACTTAGATTTGATGAAAAGGCTCATCAACGCCAAATAAGCCCTTAAATTGTACAATAACAATCCCAAACTCAACGGCGGATTTGGACATGATTTTGGAGTTTTCTGCCAAGCCCTGGACAAACATACTGATAATCCTAAACTGTCATCGTTTAGGTATGTATTCCAGGACCATCAAAGGAACATTCAGGAGACCGTTCACGGAGGAGCTCTAGCTACCATGATCGATGTGATCACAACTGTAGGTATTCTCAGAATGACTCCGAATCGGACAATCTCTATATCTCTCAATACTGAGTTTATGAACGTGATAAGAGTAGGAGAATAAGTCTAAATTGATACGGAGGTCAGCAGAATTGGAAAGAATATTGTTTTTACCGAGTGCAGAATCTTTACGGATCCCTCGAATACTAAAAAATTGGCCTGTAAAGGGCAGCATATCAAAGCAATTATCCAAGAACCATGGAATTTCATGAAGGATTTGGTTTGATTGATGAATAACTCAAGGAAAAACTTAAATTTTTACATTAATTATAAATACACAGAATCATTTAGATGAAAGGGATCTTAGTGATGTTAATAAAAGTCAAAGGCACATTGGAAGATAGCAACTAATAAATGAAATGATCAAATTCTCCTGTTACGAATCTTTTATCGGTAGAGTTTGGCATATGAACCTGCCCCTACTTCTTTTTTAGGTCTTTACCAGTCAGTCGCCCTCATTCTAGGTTTGAATGTACACTCTTCAACCTCTTTTTTTTATTTAGCCTCCTTTCCTTCTCTCACCTTCTCTCTTTGTCTCTCTATAGTAATTTTTTGCCTATCAAGAAAGGTCAGCTGGCTGAGAGTTCGACGGAGAGGTTGACAGAGTGTCTTGATACTGTCGATTGCTGCTGATGGGAGTTGTTTGTGGGAGTAGGACCTTTGAGGAGGGATATTGAGTTTAGATTGATAATTATGATGAGGTTTGCTCGTTTTTTTTATCTTTGGAGGAAGTTCATTGATGCTGTTATGATTAACCCTATTCTATCTTTGGATGTTTTCCTTATTTTCCTTCAAATTGTCTTGATGCGTGCTCTTGTGATAATAATCATCTAGTATTTTTTGGTACCTCGTCTTTCCAGCCCTTTTCTGGCTGTCTTCATGCCCCTTCCTCGAACTTTCCTGCCTTAATGTCTTCTTCAGCAACTGTTTTAGGTTTTTTTCCTTATTATCGGGTTGAAGATGTTTCTTGAGCTACAAAGGTTTGAAAGTTGCCTCTCCCATACTCTACATATTCTACTCAGAGGGAATGATGCTAGTAGGCTGCTGATCTGGTTGTGCAAGAAGTTGCTGCCAGAGTGTGGCTTACTCTTATTATTTGTGCTCTTGGGTTGACAATTCAGTATAGGCCCACTTGCTGATGCTATGGTTGGTGCCCTACTTAGCTGGCTGAGGAGGGCAAGGGCGAATGTATGATGATAAGGGACTACTAGCAGGTACTTGAACGGGCATTTCCCAATATGCAGACTCGGTCATCCGTTATCCTCTATTATACTGGCTCGATTATAGGTATACTGTCACAAAACTGCAAAGACAACAGGATAAAGCTGATAAATTATCAAGGGAGGATATATTGGATGCATGAAGCAATAGTATAAGAAAAAAAAGGACAGAACAGAGAGTCAGGCACAAGGCGGTTAGAAATCGACAAGGAAGACCCTCCGTTTTAGCAATGAAATTTGAATTCAAATATAGTCTTTTCTCAACGAATGACGAAGCACAGCAAAAACAAGTTGTCAACTCTTACTCACAAAACAAAAGCGATCCTCAAACAACTTAGGAGCACCTCCCCAGATAAACCCACTTCCCCACAGTCATCAAATAAGGGTCTATCACTCTTAGCTGAAGAAACTGACTCTAGTACATTCCCCTCTTCTGAGATCCTTCCTTCTGTCTTTTGGAGGAAACAGCTCGTTGTGTTGGTGAAGCAGGTAGTCAATCAGTTGCGATACGGGGTCGATACTCAGATGGTAGCTCTGATGCTGCTAAAAAGGGTGGAATGGATGGAGTAAGGAAGGGAAAAGTTGTTGGCTGCAGTGCTAGTGGTCATAGCTGCCAAAGTACATTAATTTAGGACACCCCAGTTCAACTCACTGGCTCTATGGAGTGGGTACTAATTCGGAAGGGATGAACTGGTGGCTGCCGAGGGAGCTATGTTGTTGCAGATGGGTTTTCGAGTACCTGCAGTGCTAGGGTGTAGGACTTTAGCTGAGGCTAGAAAGGCTGTAAAGAGGTTGGAGGACGAGTTAGGAGGGGACAAGTATGCCCTCCCTTTTCAATGATCTATTTTTTTATCTGCTGCCAAAAATGCAGGGGAGGTAAAGTGGATAGGTGATAGGGGATCAGATCTGGTGCAGCATAATTTCAAAAGCGGGCTGCTGCGATGGGTTCACATCGCACAAAGCTACCGCCTCAAGGATTTGTTGTATCATCATGTTGAAATTATAAAGCACCTGACTAAAGCCTGCTATTTTAGCAGACTGCCTCTTTCTTCTTTTTTCTGCATTCTTTCCATTTTTAGCCTATCATACCTTCAAGACTTGTTGCACATAGAACAAAAACCTTTTGTTCTGATTACCGTGCTGTGGTCAAGTTTGATTGATATAATTGATAGAGATGATGGACATACTCCTGATGGGGGACTCCAAAGCAGGAAGGAGCAGCATCGCAAAGGTCATATTCCAAAAAATGGTATCTAAATCGACCAAACTGCTCGGGTAGACTTCGAAAATGGAGAGCTACGACTTCAAAATCCAAAAAATTGAGTTCAAACTTTACGACTTCCCAGCAAAGTATGACATCAACTAGCCTCCTCCCAACGAGCAAATGATCCTCAAAAATGCATCAGCCCTCATTTATGTGTTGTCGGCTAGTTCGGACTTGACCAAGGCAGGAGACGCTTTTCATAACATATACAAGTACTTAAAGAGCAAGAACACCAATAACTGCAGCATGTTCATTTTTGTCAACAAGGCTGATGTCGATCTGACACATCCGGATGCTCGGTCAGATTATCAGCTCAAGCTCAAAAAGAGGATTGGGGAAGACGACGTCGATGTCAAGGAAATATAATTTTTCTTCACTTCAATCAACGATTCTTCCATCTTTGAGGCCTTCAGCAGAGTCCTACAAAGACTTATTCCCTGTGCTCCTAATGTATGTAAGCTGTTAAACCACTTTGGGAACTACTGCAAGATTGAGAAGGTGTATCTGTTTGACTTAGTGACAAAGTTGTACATTGCCCACAACGACGAAAAGATCTGGGATCCTCTTAAGTACGATATATGCTCAGACATGTTGGACGTATTCATCGACATCAGCTACCTCTACGACAAGGACAGACATCAAGATGACCACCGCTCCACCACCAATGTCAAGTTAACCTACTAGGACGAGAATGAATATTTTGCTCTGAGAGTGATGGAGAAGTACCTTGCTTTGGTGTTCATCATAAAGGAAGCAAACTACGATAGGCCCTACCTCATTGAGGAAAATGTTGAAGTATTCAGGAGAGGACTGTCCGAGCTCCTCAACGTTACCACCTCTCTCCTCAAGTGATCAGGACTCCTCTTGACTTTACAACTATACAGTATTACGCCATCTATAGTCATCTATCTACTCATCACTAACTATTGAACACTGCTCGAGCAAATGGTTATTTTCCCGGCCCTTTGATGCTTGATTTCATAATAGAGCTGTATACTAGGCGGGCTATATCAATATTATAGGTGAGTTTACATGAGGTTGGAGTTCAGCAACAAAAAGGACAGAAAACACTGTCAGGGTTTCATCAAGGCACTCAAGTAGGTTGAAAAGTACCATGCTAAAAATCCCACACGCCCACTCTATCTCACGCTCAATCATACCGAACTTCGATTGGCCCCCTTCCTCACCGACATCCAGTATCAGGATCTTTAATCATCTTGTGTTGTCATATTCAACATCTAAAACATATCCTACCAGGTAGAAGAGGGATAAATCGATAAGGTCTATCTCATCGAGACATTCAAAATGATCAAAGCATTCAAGAAAAATGAATCAAAAATAGTCCAAATTGAATTGAACATCGGAAAAGGGGGCATGCTTATGACCTTCGAAACGGAAAATAAAATGTTGGTCTGCTAAGTTAAGGTGCCCTGTGAATAAGTGAAATAAAAATGGCCTTAGAAATTTTAGAAAATAGGAGGAAACTCCGAGCTGATTCCAGTGGCTAAATTGGGAGAAAAAGAGCTGAAGACTTTGACGCTGGAAAGCTGCAAGGAGGCTCTCTGGGTTGAGATAAGCTAGTTAGGCCTGATATTCAGGGTATTGTAGAAAGGAAAGTACAGAAGGGAAAGTAAATTTTTCATAGGGAATGATTCAGGATTTAACTATAATAGCCTCAAGTCCAAACTCAGAAACAAGGTTTTCTTCAGCATGAAAGGATAAGACTTTCTCAGTCAACTTCATTAAATGTCTAAAAGAAAACGAACAGGATAGCTTAGTATCAAGGTCATCAACGACTCTTATGCTCCAGCTATGATCAGACGGTCTTTCTTGCTCTTCAATATCAGTACCGAGTTTGGAGCTGTTCAGAGCATCGTCCAGTGCTATATGTGCTAGGAAATAGGTGAGCAAGCCTTGTAGAACTTGAGGGAAGAGAGGGCCTATATGAGAGAGACCTAGGTAAAGTCAACTTTGCTGAAGAAGGAGGACGTGATTGAAGAAACAAAGAGGGTGATGATGAATATTTTTTCAGATCCGATGGCTGCTCGAAAAAACATTGAGGATGCATACAGAGAGAGGCACATGTTTGGAAAGATAGAAGACAACGAAAACACAGTGACCGTTACTCGCAAATTCGAAAGCAGGTATTGATTGATGCCATCGCTTTACAATTATTTAACTTTTTTTGTCATGTTCTAACTTTTTATCCTCTTAGATGCCTTTAAGAATCATTAATAAATTATCCTGTGGATATGCCATAAAAATTATTGGGAACTATAATTTTATTGATATGAGCTACTATCCCTACTACTACCCCTACTATAGGTAACCATTTCATCATCCAGCTACACCTCCGCCCTCCAAGTCTAGTCAGCACTAAGAAGATCTCGATTGGCAGCAGACCTAGCAGCATCACGAGCAGCCACATAAGCAGCTCTCAGAAGATCTAGAGTATAGGCCTAAATCGCTACTGAGAGTGCTCTCAGAAGATCCAGAATTGAAGCTGAGGTCGCCACAGAAGCAGCTATTAGGAGATCCAGAATCGAAGCTGAGGTCGCCACATAAGCAGCTCTCAGAAGATCAAGAGTTGCAGCTGAAATTGAGGCAGACAGAATCGCAACAGAGAGTGCACTGAGGAGATCAAGAATTGAGGCTGAAGTTGCAGCTGACAGAATAGCAACCGAGAACGCCTTGAGAAGATCAAGAGTGGAAGCAGAATTGATTGCAGAGAGTTCTCTTCGACGATCAAGACTGGCTGCTGAGATTGAAGCATCAAGAATCCGCAGACTTTATTACCCTTACATCTGATCCCATCGCCTCTGACATTTATTTCTTCTAAAGCAATTGGATTAAAAGTGAAGTGTATATAATATTAGGGATATTATCAGTCAGAGCCCACGACGTTTTTCTTTCCGGTGAAGTAGAATGAAGGGCTCTTTTTGCATCCTCTGGCAAAAAGTATTTCTTTGCACCAACTTTTTCTGCTGAGAGATACTGACATTCGGATCCTCAAACTCATTCTCCTCCATAGCTGACTGATATTTGTTCAATAGGCTCTTGGTGGTGGTATCTTTGAATTTGTGAGGCTCCAGCTTCGGCTTCTTAAGTTATTTACTGCATATATCTCGCTGTGGATCTATTTCTTAGTTGACCTCCTAGATCGATTTGAATCTTATCTATCTAAACTTGCTTATATGTGGATGCCTCATAGACTGAGATTTATTTTTCGGTGATTTTTTTTCTGCTTCTTCAGGTCTCTTCTGGTTGATTTTTATGTAGTCAAGAATATAGTTTCTGTCCTGTTAGGGCAGGTCCTCACTGCTGGAATCGGTATCATTGATGGATTAATATTACTCTGAGAAATTTTCTTTGATGGCTTCAAGTTATTAGCGAGTACCTTATTCTTGTTCTTATTTGTTCCTTATAGCTTTTATAGCATTCAGTAGATGACCCGGACTGTCGCTGATTGATCTTTAGAGTATTAGATCACTATCTTAGCTTTTTTTGCCAGCATTTAAATATTTATATTTATCTGTTTCTCCTTTTTACCTTTTCTACATCTTTTTGTCTTTATTATTTATCGAAAAAGATGAGGTAATCAAAGTTTGTGCCCTCTCTCTGCAAAATTAGTTTTATCCATCTTTTTCTTTAGGAGGACCTTTTTGAAACTTTAAACCCTTTTCACCTGTTTCGATGGTCTTCCCTTTGTCCATGACTATGCCTAATTCACTGTATTTTATTTTAACACCATCTCTTTTCTTCTTACTTGAACAAAAAGAAACCTTCGTATTTTGCCGAAGATTTTTGGATGGAGATATACGGGCAAGGCTCTGAGTAGTGGGTATATTGATATTAGCACTTCTATTTGATGGAGAATTTTGGTCCTCTTGTACTGGTTGACTGTATATATCTAGCATCGAGTGGATAATGGATGCCCCGAAGTTTTGCCAGTCGCTAGCCTGCATTTGAACTGTCTGGTTGTTCGAAAAATAGAGGCCTAAGGAATTTTCACAGGTGAAGCTGAGAGTTTGCTCCTGCTGCTGGAAGTAGAGTCGAGCTGTATTTGCCTTCAGTTGATTGTTGCTAAACCTGCAGGATGCCAGTCGGAAGTATTTGGAGTTGTGGAACAGATGGTAAGCCAGATTCTTCACTGCATAGTTGTTTTGGTACTTCGAAAGGGGGAACTGACGTTCTCTGCAGGTCCATAAATAAAGCTATTCTTTAAAATAGAATGCCCATGGAGGTCTAAAAATAGTTAAAGTTTTCCTTCCTTTTTGCAGAATGACACAACTTTCTTTAAAGCAGCCACCTCAGGGTACAGTTACTGCCTAACAGCGTCAAACTTCCTGTTAAGGTCTTATCCTATGATCCCAGTACGATAGTTGCCAATGACTACTCCGTCAGGATTCAACATCGGCACCAATCGCAGCTCTATGTTCTAATTCAGCATCCACTCACACACACGAGTATTCTCAGCTACTTCCCTTAGTAAGCCGTCCATCACCCATGACCCAGATGTTTATCCAGGGTGAATGCGGGCATTGATAACTATGAATCGCTTAGGAGTCTACAGCAACTTACTGACTGAAGGGAAAGCTGCAACTTGAAGCAAATCAAGGCCACACATGGACTTTCCCATAGCAGACACTTAGAAAGTTAACTGTTAGTTCCTCAGAGATAGTTAACGATAGAGAGTCAGCTGTTTCTTAAGGAAAGTAAGAGAGTATGGTAAGCAGGAGGCTACAAAGATCTCATCGTTGGGGTGAGAAATTGTTAGATAGAATGACAGAATAAAAGATTGTCTTTCTTTCTGAGCCCCGTGGAGACTAAGTTGAGGTTCAAGTCGATACCTTAAGTCTTTGCCTCCTGGGTGCCAATCTTTTCCAACTTTTCTACTCCGAATATAGGGCCGCATACCTCTCTGAAAAAGGGAATACCTTTTTTTGAATCGATAGATGTTAAGCTTGACTGAGCAGGGCTTTAAGTTTTTCATACTGAAAAAGAACCACTGCTTGTGTCCTTGGGTGTTTGAGTCAACTCGCAGATAGAGGTCATACTCCTGCTCTGACACCTGCTTATATCAAATGTACTTCTATTGCTAGATTGAGGTTCCCGCTTTAAAATTGGCTGTCAAACTCAATGCCATGAAGATTGCGAATGCCTCTCTTCTTTTCACGAAAGCAGTCCCAATCCACCTCCTTGAGCATTCGTAAGTAGTGATCTGATGTCCGAGGAATGAAACCCTTGTACACAACTCTGCCTACCGATCTAATATCTTCTTCATATTTTATTATTGGGATTCTCTCAAAACGTGCAGTCCTCCTTTTGTCTTCCTTCTCAACTTGAATAGATAATCGATTTTCTCCTTCCTTTTAGTTTTCCTTTGGCTCTTGCTTCCAACACTATGCTTTTAGAGAAACGGGCCTTATCGTTTCTTCTTGAATGCTATGAGCATGGTTTTCAGCTATATGTTTAGACTGCTTGAAGGTAATTTTGCGTTTTACCTTAATTGGGCTGCTTTGCGAAGGTTATTTTGTGGAGGTTGCAGGCATGTTATGCTGAGGATAGAGTGTCGAGGGAGGTTCACTTCGAACGAGGCTTTCTCTGTGATCTGGGAAATTCTAAAAACCTTCCCAGTCTACTTCTTTCTTCTCGTCCTTCATTATTATTTATTGTAACCTGGATCAGTTTAAGATAAACTAACATCACTCATTATCCTCATCCTAATTTTTGTTGGATCTCGGATTTTTTCTGCCTGGAAACATTTCTTCCTAAATTTATATGTTCTCAACCAAATTCTTCTTCTTTCCTCGCTGGCCTTCTATCTCTCCAGTGTTAGCCTCCCTATTGATTTTCTTCTGAAGACGACTGGCGCTCTGATCCTGCTTTCGCTGGTTGGCGTTGAGGATATACTTGGGAATGTGCCTATGAGTAGCAATTCTCCTTATCTTGTTGCTATGCTTGTACTTCTCAACCAGCTTTTCCCTGTAGTCAACTGCTCTTTGCTCCCTAGCATTGATCTGCCCAGAAGGTCTCCAAGCCAGACTTTTCCACATCCGTAGATTCATGTCTTAAGAAGCTGATATGAGATAGTGGGAGTCAAGAGTGTATTGGACAGCGTTAACAATCTGCATTCTTTTGGCGTGGTAAACCTCCTTGCTGTGGCCTTGATCGTAATCAAAAAGACGAAGAGTTCGATCGAATGAGCCAGAAACGAATTATCTACCAGAAGAAGCGAAATCTATGTCTGTGACTGCAGAAATGTGTCCCTTATGTATAAGTTTAGCTCTGTCCATCCTTCGAAGATCAAATGAGTAACAGTTTGAGTCATCATTTCCCACTGTGAAGTTCATGGGCTCCAAAGGATTGAAGCTGATACAGGCAGATTTGTTGGGAAGAGTAACTTTCTGGACAGCAGTTTACCCTCTGAGGTCGTAGATAAGGATGGACCTATCTGAACAAGTACCACAAAGAATGTTTGGGTCAGAAGGCGAGTACCTGACTTTCAGAATACTGTCTACATTCCACTACAACTGATAGATGGGTTTACTTCTTTGGTAAGACCAGACCTGTACAACTTGCCCAGAAGTTGCAAACTATTAAGCTCCTGTAGAATGCTCAACGTTGCCTTAATTACGAAAAATGTACCTAGAACAGTACGACTCAGATATTTGCTCAGAGGCTGATGCTGTATTTGATGTTTACCTAGTTTGAAGTCTCCTGCAATGTGCTCCTGATCTATTTCCTGAAACATTGCTCGGAAATCGTAGAGATTGATTGACTTGTCAGATGAAGAGGAAAGAAATCGTTCTCCTTACTTTGAAAAAGAGACTCCCTTTACTGTTTCTCGATGCTACCATAAAGAGATAAGAGTCTTTCTTTCTGCGAGGTCCCAAACTCGAATTTACCCGTCGTGAGCCCCTGAGATCATCTTATTTAGAAGGAGAGGGCATTTAGAGAGGACACTTATGCCATCAGAGTGGCCAGTGAAAACCCCAACAAGTGGTTTTGCAAATAATTTTTGGAGTTTGGTAGCATTGAAGGCCCTTTGGAACTCTCTAGCTCTTGAGAAGGGGTGCTAGGCATTGGGCGAGCGGGTGAGAGACTGTACAGGCTGGTGGGTGATTGTTGCTATTTTTACCATAGTTGATAAGTCTAATGAACTCTAAAGAATACGAATGAAGCAATTAGATATAAAAAGTAAAAGAAAAATCAGAAGGAATACTGAACTGCACACTTAATCATGAGTCATAAGTTAATAATATTAAGTTATCAGCAAATGGAGCTTCTTTACAATAACACTATCATCAACGAAATAGTCACCAAACTCTTCAGACACCGGCGCAATGACTACTCATAAATTCATGCAGGTACTCCTTCATCTATCCAGAAACATTCGCAGCCTCCCTCGATATTCGTCATGATATCCTCCCTATAGCTAACAAAAAATACGAAAAACTGATGGTGTCTCTCTTCTATGCTCAGCCTATTCAGAAAATAAAAATTTGTCTTATATTCCTCCACGGCTACGGTTCCAATAGGCTCTAGTGCTCAAACCTTCTTCCCTTTCTAGCGTCAAATAATCTGGCTCTTTGCTCACTGGACTTTTCGGGTAGCGGCAAGAGTCAGGGTGATACTGTCACTTATGGAATAAAGGAGAAGTAGGACATTGGTATGCATTTATAGATTTAGAGATTGCACACTCAGTTGTCTCAGAAAGATGGGCTTCCAGAAGTTCATACTATGGGGGAGATCGATGGGGGCAACTTCTGCTCTTCTCTACTCGCTCAACTATGAGCCAGCAGATGTAATTCTTCAGGTTGTTGATTCCCCTTTCTATTCTTTTGAAATGATAGCCTTCTAAATTGCCAGCAAGAATGTGAAGGCACCTTAATTCATGATTTCATTCGGACTAGAAATGGCAAAGAAAAACTGTGCAAAATTTGAGTTCAATCCATTCGCAATCAGCTTGGAGAATGTCGGAAAATGCAAAGTTCCAGCATTGTTTGTATACTGTGAGGAAGACAGCGTCATAAATAGTTGCAACACCCAGTTTATCTGCCAAAGATACAAGGGCACTTTCTAAAAGCTGGTGATCACTTAAAACCATAACACAATTCGATCTCAGGAAACACTTACCAAAATATTCAACTGCATGGCTAAATATTTGAAGCAGCCTTTTAAAGACTAACAGTGTCTTCATAAATCAAAGTCTATGTAGTTTGAGTCGATCCTTAGTAAATAAGATTAAGGTCAGCAAAGAAAAAACGGAACCAAAAAGGGCATCAGAAGAGTTTAAAGCATCCAACAAGATTGCTCACATAAGTTCGATGACTATGGAATTTGGGTGGCCAGCAAGATTCAATAGTCTCTCCCAGAAAAGAAGAAGATCAGTGGGATCAAAAAATTATAGATCAGCCTCAACTCTTCTATTGAGAGGAAGGATGTGCTTGAGAGTGTGCGAAAGAAAGGAGTCATCATTTATAGTTAAAAATCTCTGAGGGAAAGGAAAGGTGAGCTTTGGAGTTCGAGGCACTCTTGTATGAGTGGAAAGCTAACTAATTCTCGCTATTTGTGATGTTAATTGTCAATAATGTTCATCTGTTACAAATATCACTTCAAAACATCTCAGAAAGTCGTCCAACTGCTTCATCGATGCATTCACTATTAATCCTTAGCTGACTTTCAATCTCCCTCATTATACTTGTCCTGATTTCCTCATAATCCTGACTATCAAGATGTTCTTCAATCTACAGTGAGTGAACTCTTTCCTTGAGGATGGTAATTTGCTTATCTTTAATAGCATCTGATTCATTTTTCGATTTTTCAGTAAACTCCAGTTTTTATTAGATACACTTTATCTTGAGTAGCAGATCAGACAGTTTGTCTTCGAGAAATTTAATGCTTTCCTTCAAGGCTTCTTTTTAGAGAGTAATTTGATTAATGAGATTTTTAGATTGACATTTTGATTCGGATAGCTCAGCAAAAAGATGTTATCTTTGCTGCTCGCTCTACTCAACAAGGCGCTTTAATTACCGGTTTCCATCTTAGAGTCTGTTACTATGACTTTGGTAGTGCTCGAGCTGCTTCGAAAGCTATATTTTTTGTTGATTGAGCTGACTGATCCGAAGAATTCCAGCATTTATTTGAGACTGTAAAGCTTCTTCTTGAGCAAAATGCTAATCTTCTGACCTCTGTTTATTCTCTACATACTTTTCGTTTGTGATAATTAACTCATCAAGTTGCTGCTGCAGAGAAGAGCAAGATGTTTAAGCTTTATAGAGTTGAACCTGAAGCAGTTCAATTTGCTTGTCCTTACCTAATAGAACCTCACGAATATCAATCAATTGGCTTTAGAGGTCTCTGCTTGATTCTGAAAGTTTATTGACTTATTTCTGACTTAACTGTACCTGTTTCTTCATTTTTGAAAGTTAGTCTTCGTATAGAGCCACCAAAGCTGACTGACTGTGAGAAAGCTGTTCAGACTGAATATCAGACACATGCTTCTCCCGAAAATGCTGCTAATATTTTTCCTTCTGAAGTTTGCTAAGAGTTCGATCTTTCTCTTTGTCATTGAGTAGAGTTTCAATAAGTTCATGCGAACTTGTCTGGTATTCCTCTACAAGTATTTATCTTTCGCTGAGAAGCTCATCACGTAGCATAGCTTTCCTGAAAAGATTCTGATAAATCTCCCTTTATATCTTGATATATTGACTGTCAGGTTGCACTTCTTCTTTGTCTAGATATTGCAGCTGTATTTCTGTGAGATCCTATAGGTCTGGACATTCCTCAAGCTTGAAATCGGACTCGTCTTTCTTGAGAATTGATTCCCTAAACTACTTTAGTATCGCCTATATCTGATTGTTGGTCACAGTTGTAGCTCCGGATACATTTTTTGTTTGCAAACTGACAGCTCTTATACTGTTTTACAGTTTTTCAGAGTCCATGCGTTTAATTTAAAGAGTCTGCTGATTAAGGAGCTCTTGAAGGGCGATATTAGAACTTGCTAGCGAAGACAAAGTTGAAAAGTGAGAGTCTTACCTTATCTACAGTTCTAATACTCTTTCCATGTCTTTCCTCATTTCAACAATCCTGGCTGTCTCCTCAACAACCAACGACACTCCTTCCAAAAACTGATCCTTTAAATTTTAATTATTCTTCTCACATATGGAAGGGTTCTCTCCCCAAAAAGCTAGAAATTCTGATAAACTGAGATCAATGTGGGTATGTTCCAAGAGATGGTTGATTACAGGTTTCGACGAAGGAATATCAGATGAGGTTATCTCCATAAATAATAATAAGAAAAAAGGTATGAGGCAGAGATAATTTGATATGGTAGTGAATTCTTTCTATATTATAAAAAGAGAAGAATGGGATGTTAAGAGTCTATGATCGACAGTCCGCCAGTAATGGCTAAGTTCGAAAGCACAGCTAGCGAGGAAGATACCAAACTCGAGCTCCACAAATTCATTGAGCGCCAAAGAGGAGACATATTTCAACTTTACCATTTTTCAAGAGTCCTTTCGAGAGGGTCTGGCATCATCAGGCAGGTCCTAGAAAGAAACTCACGCCTCAAACGTATTTGCAAGATAAAGACCATCAGTAAGCAAATGCACTTGATTCGAGCCTTCCAAGAGGTGGAAATACTGAAAAACCTGAACCACCCTAACATTGTTCAGGTCATAGAATACTTCAATCAGCAAAGCTTCCTCTATCTGGTACTTGAATAAATTCCAGGAAAAAGTATTTGCCAGATGCTATGCGAAGAATACAGTCGTGACCTGACCACCATCCTCTAAATTATCAGACAAATTCTTATCGCCCTCAGCTTTTGTCATCAAAAAGGTTATGTTCACAAAGCCATAAATCCATAGCATGTGATGATTGTCCGTCTTTAAAAAAATAACGGTCTTCTAATAAAACTTGTGGGATTTGGTAATGCTCACAGGATAGGCGCTCCCATCTTATCTACATCTATAGGTCACACAACTGTCTTCAATGCTCCCGAATCATAAAACTAAAAAGAAGCAGACAAGCAGGACATATGGGGCTGTGGGGTCATCTTCCTCGAGCTGTTGAGTGGAGAGAGAAATTTTCCAGGCCTTGTTGACAACAAATTTGTCATTATCGAAAATATCGTTAATAGACAACCTTTGACGGCCCTTTAGAAAGAGACATATATCGATTTCATTTCTAAAATGCTCGAAGTCTCTCCTTCTAAGAGAATGAGTGCATCTCAAGCCCTGGAACACAATATATTTAATCTGGGAAAAGAGAGCTCACCAGATCGTGATAAGAAGGCTCAGGTTGTCCTAGAGGGACTGCTTCATTACAGAGTAATTATTCAACTAGTTAGGTGCAAATGAATCTCAAGGCCCTTTTTGCCATGTACGCAAGCCTGAACATCCTTTCAGTAGAGCAAAAATCATAAAATTTGATCGAATTTTACAACCTTGACAAGAACAAAGATGGAAAAATAGACTTCGATGAGCTTGTCTAAGGTCTTTAAAATACTTTCGGGATGGACAATGAAAGCGCAAAGAGCAATGTTAGCAAAATTTTCGAGCAGTGTAACAAATCCAGCTAAAATTTTATTGAGTTTAATGACTATGTCACAGCCACGACCTTCATGAGAAAAGAAGTCTGTGAAAAAACCCTTAAAAGTATTTTTGATGAGCTAGATACCAACAAAGATCAAGTCATTAGCCTTGAGGAGTTAAGCAGGTCGATAGAAGGTGTAAATCTAAGGGCTCTTTTGGAAGATGCTGGGAAGGAGGAGCTAACTTTCCGAGATTTCAATCGAATGATGCTGGAACTTTATGAACAAGAGCAGCTGGTTAAGCTTAGTAATGATATATGAAACCTCTTTTGAAGATAGCTTAGATATGTTTATCGGATTTATCTAACCTGAATAATTTTTATATCCAAATTATGTTCGCAAAGAACGTCTACAGCTTCCGCAATTTTCCTGTAGAAGAGAAATAAAGAAAATGGACAGATTGCTGCTGCACCATCATCGCAGCTATATTCTCCCTTACCATGTTCATCATTGCCTGCGCTTCCTGGAACAGAAGTACACCTTGCCACACTTAGATCATTACCTCGAAGTTAACTATCCGACAGAAACATCAGGAAAACTCTGCTACTATGATCTCCCTAACCACCCATACGCTTTCTTTGTAGACCCTCACAACCCTTCCAATCAACGGTACTGTGTCAGTCAATGCCCCAGCGCAGGACAACAACTTCAGTGTGCAAACTCAACTGCTTGTGCAGGAATCACCAGTTCATACAGCACTTCTGGAGTCATAAATAGGCTTGGGGGTCTCTGTGAGCCGACTAATCCTTCTCTCCAGAGTTCATTTTGGAGTAATCCTGCTTTTCATTCGAAGCTAAGCAGTATACACATGTGGGAGGTCACTCTCATAGCTCTCCTCATCAGTTTTTGTGTCGGCTTGGTCTACATGATAGTCTTCATTTTCATCCCGAAGCCAATGACCTATGCTGCCTTCATCCTGAGTGCAGCTGTCCTCTTGACAGCAGGAATTCTACTCCTTGTGCAACCCATAAAGCTACTGGCCTTCAACAATAATTCTTGGAACATTGTTATCGGAATAGTGCTAATCCTTATCGCTATAGCTCTAGTTATTTTCCTGTTCTGCTATCGTCAGTAGATAGAACTAGGGGCCATCTTTTTGAGTGAAGCCAACCAGTTTCTTAAAGACAAATTTATTCTATTTGTATACCTTCCCATCTTCATCATTCTCAGCTTCGGTTTAGTGGTGCTGTGCATATGGCAATTTATAGCGATAGGGTCAGCAAATACTCCTTATTGGAATACTTCCCTCGTATACAAAGAAATTCACTACAGTGTAGTACTTATGATATTCAATATCATAGAATTCGTCTGGGGAATCCAGTTTGTCAGAGACTCTCGTACTCTTTTCTCTATCTAGTCAACTACATCATTGCAGGAAATGCAGTCGAATGGTATTTCACAAAGAACTAAAATGAGACAACATCTTGCACCCGTCCAGTTAATCGATACCTCTGCAAAAATTTTGGAAGTGTCGTTGGAGGTTCCTTCTTAAACGCTTTTCTCAACGTTCTCTGCCTTATCTTCGACTTCTTCAGAGTAAACTTGATATAACTCAGTGTGACCCCAGAGGAAAATGTGGTCGAGCGAGCAAATGCTGTCATTCTATTTGTTGTTGTTGCATGAGCATATTTGATTTGTCAAGAGCAGATGCCTATGCCTACATTCACCTGAGTGGTGTCCCTTATTGTGATGCAGCCAGACAGTGCGAAGCTATATGCCACGAAACTCATCTATTCAGTAGCAATGATACCTGCATTCGTCTCTACAGGATTGCCGCTCAAATTTTCGTCGTAACTCTGTCCTCTCTGTTAACAATGATAGTCTTTGAAGCAAAAACGACCTACGTCAGTATGTTTGCTATTGCAGTCACCATCATGTACTGCTATCTCATGTCGACTCATTTTGTTGACATTCACTCCAATGCTGCAGAGGGTCTGGTGACATGCTATCTTGCATAGGAAAATTGCGAAGGTAGCAACATGGACAGATGTCCTCGACAACTGAGAAACGACGTATTCAACTTTGAAGATAAATATCATCTGGTACCTGACCAAACTATCTGATCATCTTTAGTCATAACATCTTTAGTTACAATTTCAATATAATACTTTCTTCCTCATTAGCTAATGAAATTAAAGTATATATCATTTTTGTTTTAAAAATGAAGGGGTTGGGGTTGGGGTTGGGGTTGGGGTTGGGGTTGGGGTTGGG
>Ga0100402_1003237_pt1 | contig 17791 bp, 15 predicted proteins | sample CryGeyme20150102_FD_80419 | JGI IMG/M metagenome (GOLD analysis project Ga0100402, IMG submission 80419) | Groundwater microbial communities from Crystal Geyser aquifers in Utah, USA - Crystal Geyser metaG 2015-0102 | ecosystem: Environmental > Aquatic > Deep subsurface > Groundwater | place...
AAATTTTAGAAGCCTATTTTTATTTATGCTCTTTTGAAGCAACAGTTAAACAAGCTGCTTATTTACCGATGCTACTGGCAAACGCTGGTTTAGCACCTTCAGGAGAACGCATACTATCACGACGTACCGCGGAGTTAACGGTATCTATGATGGCTACTTGTGGTTTATATAATGAGTCCGGCGAGCACTTGGTTAGAACGGGTTTACCTGCAAAGAGTGGGGTATCAGGCTTTATTCTCGCAGTGGCGCCTAAAAAAGCAGGAATTGCAGTATTCAGTCCTTTAGTGAACTATAAAGGAACTAGCCTACGAGGAGAAAAAATGTTAGCAAATATTGCTTCAACGATGGAGTGGCATTTTGCGATATAGATAATTAAACTTTATGGCTTGCAATCAAAAGATATGGGTAAGTAATAAAAATATAATAGGGGTAGTCATGAGAATAAAAAAGGTGAGCAAACACACATAGAAAACGCAAGTAAACTATTTTCAATTCAAGGCTATCATTATACTGATGGAACTGGTATCGCTAGCCCATGTCATTTAACCCGAGGCAATCTCTATCATTACATTGATAGTAAATTAGCGTTAGGCAAACCAGTCATTGCATCAGCACATAAATATTTTGAAAAGCATTTTTTTACTAAGGCTGGAGATTGTCTCGCTCCAACTCACCAACGCTTTAGGCAGTGCATTACTGTTGAGCATGGCAACCAAAGTCGTTTGTTTAGTTCCAGAGCTTGGTAAGCCTTTGAAAATTTTTTTTACCTAGTGTGTTGCAGAATTTGAAGCCTAATTAGTTCACTTCTTTAAGCCAGGGCCGGTCACTTTTTGTGCAAAGTACATTTTGTTTGAGCTACAAGGCGTTGTACTCTATGATCGTTTATTCAATGAAACAGATGCTTTATATCAATGGAAAAATGAAAGCTTTGAATGAATGGCTAAGAAAGTTTCTAATATGACCAACTTAGGTTCTTAATTAAACATTTTTTCATAAAAAAGCATCATCAACGTGACATTATTGTAATTTTAGCGTAGGATTATGTATCTGCCTAGACTGTCTCAATGGTGTTTCTGCTTCGCATACTCCCTAGTTTCAATCAAGGTACTTATCTAACTATAGACTTTACAGGATTCAATCATGAACAAATCTAAAATATATGTGGGAAATTTATCCTATGATACCAAGGAAGATGGTTTACGAGACTATTTCGCTCAATACGGTGAAATTACTCAATTAAAACTGATTACTGACTTTCAAACAGGTCGTTCAAAAGGTTTCGCATTTGTAACCTACGCCTCTGATGATGAAGGCCAAAAAGCACTTGATGCAAATGGTACTGAACTTGATGGTAGAAAGTTAAATGTGAATACCGCTAAAGATAACAATAATCGTCGCGGTGGCACTAACGACCGGAACCAAAGCCGCTACGCAGGCTAGTTTATTAGAGAAAATTAATGACAATCTTTACACATTTTGCTGAGCTTGGCTTAGTACAGCCGCTTATTCGATCACTATCTGAGCTTGGTTATGAAAGCCCTACCCCTGTTCAATCTCAAAGTATACCCATTCTTTTAGAAGGTAAAAATTTACTTGCACAGGCACAAACAGGTACTGGTAAAACGGCAGCTTTTGCCTTACCTATTTTATCTTTAATCGATGCAAATATACGCTCGCCGCAGGCTTTGGTCATCGTGCCAACCCGAGAGCTCGCTATTCAAGTTGCTGAAGCCTTTCAACGTTATGCTAGGCATTTAGAGAAACTTCAGGCAATAGCAATCTACGGCGGGCAAAGCTACGATATTCAAATACGTTCTCTGAAAAGAGGCGCGCAAATCATCGTCGGTACTCCTGGTCGACTCATGGATTTGCTAGACCGTAACAAATTAGATTTTGGCCATTTGTCACACGTTGTACTTGACGAGGCTGATGAAATGCTAAAAATGGGATTTATTGACGATGTTGAGAAAATTTTAAAAAGTATTCCTGACTCTTATCAAATCTCATTATTTTCAGCAACCATGCCAGCATCCATTAAAAAAGTTGCGAAAAGATATTTGGAAGACGCGGAAAAAGTACATATTCAACCGAAAGAAACTACTGTTAATTCGATAGAGCAGTACTACACAAAAGTTTCTCGCGCAACTAAACTAGAGGTCCTGACAAGGTTTTTAGAAGTTGAAGATATTACTGCAGCGATTATTTTTACTCGCACTAAAACTTGCTCAGGAGAGTTAGCAGAAAAGCTGCAAGCTAGAGGATACTCAGCTGCAGCATTAAATGGTGATATGAATCAGGTCTCACGTAAGAAAGTTATCGATCGCATTAAAGATGGTAACTTAGACATTATTGTTGCTACAGACATAGCAGCAAGAGGAATTGATGTCGAGCGTGTCAGCCACGTAGTAAACTATGATATTCCTCACGATGCTGAATCCTATATTCACCGAATTGGACGTACTGGGAGAGCTGGTCGTACAGGTAAAGCTTTTCTTTTTGTAACTCCACGTGAATTTTATTTATTAAAAGACATTGAGCGAGCGCTTAATCAAAAATTGAAGTCTTTAGAGGCTCCGTCTGTGCAATTAATGAAACAGAAGCGTAGCCAACAACTTGCTGAAAAAATTATTAACGCAATAAATGGCAAGCAATCATTGAAACCTTATCGTGAGTTAGTCAATAATATGATTGAAGAGCATGATTTAACAATCAATGATATTGCATCAGCGCTAGTTTATTTAAATCAAGAAACTAACCCTTTAACGCTCAACGAGATTACTGAGCCAGAATTTGAAAACCCTAGACATAAAAAAACTGGTCAAAGAAGTGATGCTAAAAGAGGTGACCCTAAAAAACGTCAATTTAACTCTAAAAAAAGTACAAGCTTTAAAAAAGGTCGTGAAAGACGTAAGCCAAACTATGCAAATTAAATATTAATGAGTATTGATACTTATTGCGTGAATTTGGTGTGGGATGAGATCATTTAATTCAGCATAAATTAGCCGATGTGTTTCAAGTCGGCTAAGCTGATTAAACTTCTGACTTCTAATCTTTAAGATAAAATGACCACCTCCATTAATGGCCCCACTGTGCCCAATATGTGCATCGCTATCATCAATAATCTCTAAGACACTAGGCTTGAATGCGTCTGTCAGGCGCTGTTCAATAGTTGCAATGACAGTTAAGTTTTCTTCAGCAGTATTCATTTTATACCATATTAGCCTGGAAATTTATCTTTAGGCAAGTGTTTAGCAAGCGCAACAGCTTGTATAGATAAAAACACAATTGTTAAGCCTAAAAACCCAAATAATTTGAAGTAAATCCATATTTTTGTTGAATAATGGTAAGCTATAAATAGATTTAAAATCCCTATAAACGTTAAAAATAAAACCCATGCCATATTCCAAAATCGACAAACCTTAGATGGAATAGGAAAATGACTAAATATACGCTGTAATAAAACGCGCTTACCGATGAAGTGGCTCAAAAAGAAAACAGCCGCAGTGACAAATGAAAATACAGTTGTTTTCCATTTTAAAATATCTTCGTCTTGAAAAATGATTGTTGTTCCACCAAATACAACAATTAGAGCGACTGAAAATAGCAGCATTTTTTCAACTTTGCGGTATTTACACCAATAAATGCCTAATTGGAGTAATGAGGCAACAATCAATGCAGCCGTTGCAGTAAAAAAGTCGTACATAACATATACAATAAAAAATACCACAAATGGCAAGAAATCAAAAAGGAATTTCATTAATTTAGATTCCATTACTATTTAAAAGAGTAGAATTATAACACATGATTAATTAAAATGTGCATCTGTCAATTTATGAAAAACCAGTTGAGCCAAAAGCGATGTCCCAGTACCTTTACATTCATCCAGATAATCCACAGCAGCGTTTAATTAATCTTGCTGTAGATATTTTAAACCAAAATGGCGTTATCATTTATCCAACAGATGCGTGTTACGCTATTGGCTGTAAAATAGGAGATAAGCACGCCTTAGATAGAATCCGCAAGATACGTAAGCTGGATGAACAGCATCAATTTACATTGATGTGTCGCGATTTATCTGAACTTGGAGTTTATGCCAAAGTCAATGATACTGCGTTTCGCATGTTAAAACATTTGATTCCTGGTCCTTATACTTTTTTACTTCCTGCAAGCAAAGAAGTTCCGAGACGTTTACTACATTCAAAAAGAAAAAGCATTGGAATCCGTATTCCTGATCATCCAATTCTGCAATTATTGTTAACGACACTGGGAGAACCTTTATTAACAACAACACTGCTGCTACCTAACGATGAGTACCCTATGCAAGAACCTGATCAAATAAGAGATTGTTTATCTCACCAAGTTGATTGTATTATCGATGCTGGTTACGGTGATTTAGCACAAACAACGGTTATTGACATGCGTGATCTCCCAATTCAAATTGTCAGACTTGGTAAAGGCGATGTTTCTGAGTACTTTGACATCAGCCTATAGGTTTGATCAACACTTAAGTTCGTGTTGTCGGTTGTGAATAATGCCCACGGTTAAGCGGCGGGTTCATACGATGCTTGTGTTCATAAGCGTCAAGATTTATAATAATTGTTGTTACATTAATCACATAATTAGATGATTGCAGAAAGCATAGTCGATGATAGGGCAATTGCAGTCCAAAATGCCAGATTTCGTCAAGATTTTATTACCGAGCTACCAACGGACTTATATATTCCGCCTGATGCACTACTGGTATTTCTAGATGCCTTTGAAGGTCCCTTAGATTTATTGCTTTATATTATTAAAAAACACAACATGGATATTTTAGATATCCCTATTGCGGAAATTACTAAGCAGTACATGAAATATGTAGACGTTATGCGAGAACTACGCTTAGAACTTGCTGGAGAATATTTAGTAATGGCTGCTACTTTAGCAGAGATTAAGTCTCGTATGCTTTTACCCAAAACCGAAAGTAGTGAAGAAGACGTCAATGACCCTAGAGCCGATCTGATTAAAAGGTTACAAGAATATGAACGTTTTAAAGCGGCTGCCGAGCAAATTGATCAAGTCCCCAGGCTGGAGCGTGATATATTTTTGCTACAAGCAACTGCCACTAACCTTGAACAAGCCAAGCCATTACCTGATGTGGGCTTACATGAATTATTAAGTGTGATGAAGCAACTACTACAACAAGCTGATTTGCAAGAAAATCACCATATTCAGCAAGAGTCATTATCGATCCGAGAAAAAATGACTTCAATTTTAGAAAAAATTCAGCAATATAGTTTTATCGATTTTTCACAATGCTTTACTTTAAAAGAGGGTAGGCGCGGTGTCGTTGCTTGCTTTATTGCAATTTTAGAGTTACTTAAACAAGGGATGATAGATATTATTCAACATTCGATTTTTGCACCTATTTATATTAAGGCTGTTAACAATGAATGATTTTCAAGCGCAAACTAAACACATTATAGAAGCAGCATTACTGGTTTCCGATCGTGCATTAACAAAAAAACAATTGTTGCATTTATTTGAGGGTAGCGACCCTCAAACTGAAAATGAAATCAATAATGCGCTATCCGAACTAGCTGATGAATATAAAGACCGAGCAATTGAGTTAAAGCAAATCGCTAATGGTTATCGCATTCAGTCACGCCAAGAAATTGCACCGTATTTATTAACATTATGGGAAGAGAAACCGCCTAAGTATTCAAGAGCAGTTTTAGAGACATTAGTTTTGATCGCTTATCGTCAGCCTATTACGCGTGCAGAGATTGAAGAAGTGAGAGGAGTAAGTGTCAGTAGTCATATCGTTCGTTCTTTACTTGAACGTGAATGGATTCGCGTGATAGGCCATAAAGATGTACCCGGTAAGCCCGCCCTATTGGCAACCACTAAAACATTTTTAGAATATTTTAATTTACAAAGCTTAGAAGACTTGCCAACCCTCACTGAAGTTCGCGACTTAGATGCTCAAGCTGAAATACTGGTTGAGCAACTTGGGTGGGAAGATATGGTTGATACTGAGTCATAATTGGCTGATATATTACTGATTTAGTTCTATAAGACAACATACAGTTGCATAATTATTAGGTTAAGATAATAATAGGCTTATGGAAAATAGTGAAAAAATACAAAAAGTTCTTGCTAGAGCTGGTTTAGGTTCGCGCAGAGAATTAGAAACTTGGATAGTTGCAGGCCGGATAGAAATTAATGGTAGAGTTGCACAGCTGGGTGATAGAGTAAATATTGATGATGAAATCAAGGTAGATAAAAAACTTATGAATTTAGATGAAAGCTATCAACACCCTACACGGATCATTATATACAATAAGCCAGAAGGAGAAATCTGTACTCGACACGACCGACTAGGTAGACAGACTGTATTTGACAGATTACCGCGTCTACGAAACAGTCGATGGGTCAGTGTTGGTCGATTAGATATAAAAACTGAAGGCTTGTTAATCTTAACAAATAATGGCGAAATGGCTAATAGAATGATGCACCCATCATCTCAAATCGAGCGTGAGTACGCGGTTAGAGTATTTGGTCAAGTCGATTCAAACGTTTTAAATAATTTGCAGCAAGGTGTTGAGTTAGAGGATGGATTGGCCTGCTTTGAAAAAATTGTGGATGGCGGTGGAAAAGGGCAAAATCATTGGTATCATGTGGTTATCAAAGAAGGTCGTAAACATGAAGTGAGGCGTCTATGGGAGTCTCAAGGTGTTAAAGTTAATCGCTTAATACGTATCCGCTTTGGTGATATTCGCTTGCCTTTATCATTAGAACGGGGCAAATGGTTAGAGTTGCAGGATGACGAAATCAATCACATTGCGGAAAGTTTAGGACTGGAAATTGAGAGTGATTTACCCAAATTTAAGATTCGCAAATCCAATTACATACGAAGCAAACAACGCAAGCGGGCACGTGAGTTGCGACAAACATACGGTATAGATGGTCAAGATTTGCAGCCACTGGAGATATACCACGATCAGGAGGACTAAAAGATGCAACAATCAAACGTATCTAAATCAGTAGATATCGAAGCTTTGTGGCATGATATTACGGAAATTAGGAAACTTGCGCCATTAGTTCATAACATTACGAATTTTGTTGTGATGCAACAAACTGCTAATGCCTTATTAGCCATTGGTGCATCACCAATCATGACCCAAACTTACCAAGAGCTTAATGAAATTATTAACATTAGCAACGCCTTAGTCATTAATATCGGTTCGATTACTGAGGAGTGGATGACCGCAATGTATGAGGCCCAACAGATTGCCAATGCGTGTAATGTTCCTATTATATTAGACCCTGTCGCATCTGGGGCAAGCAAAATTCGGACTCAATTGGCCGCTGAGTTAATTTCTAATGGGGTAACCATCGTCCGTGGAAATGCGAGTGAAATCATGTCTTTAATTAATTCTGGTGCTGAAACCAAAGGGGTTGATAGTCTTCATCAAAGTCGCGATGCTATCAACGCTGCAGAACAAATTGCTGAACGATATGGTTGCTCAGTGATTATTAGCGGCGCTGAAGATTACATCATCAGCTGTAATAATCAGTCTAGTACAGCTTACGGTTCACCATTAATGACTAAGGTAACTGGCATGGGTTGCACAGCTACTGCAATTACAGGAGCATTTGCCGCGGTTAACTGCGATCCACATTCAGCTGCTTTTCACAGTATGGCCACAATGAGTATTGTTGGCAGTTTAACTGCAAAAAATTGCAACGCGCCTGGCAGTTTTGCTGTTCGCTTTATTGATAACTTATATCTCTTGAATCGAGAGATGATTATGCAGATTGTTCATCATGATTAATGTATCAAAATATCAATTATATTTGATTCTAGACCCAAACTTTTGTAAGTTTTATTCTATATTAGATGTTGTTCGACTTGCGATCGCTGGTGGAGTGACTTGTGTTCAACTACGTAATAAAGTTGACACTAAAGAAGTGATTCTAAAACAAGCAAAAGCTCTAAAAGAGAGTATGCAGGGGACCGATGTACCGCTTATTATTAATGATCACGTTTCAATTGCAAAAGCTATTGATGCCGATGGTGTGCATTTAGGTCAATCCGACATTAATGCATTTGAAGCCAGGGAGCAGCTTGGGCCTGATAAAATTATTGGGTTATCTACTAGCAGACTTGAACAATTATATGAGGTTGATGATACTATCGTTGACTACTGTGGAGTAGGGCCGATTTATGACACTACTTCTAAAAAATGTGACGTCCCAATATGGGAAATCGCGCAATTAACCAAAGCTATAGAAATTGCTCGTTTACCTTTAGTCGCTATTGGTGGGATTAATATAGAAAATATATCCACAGTAATGCAAACGGGCGTTGCTGGCACAGCAATACTATCGGCAATATGCAGTGCTAAAAATCCACTGCAAGTTACCCAATTAATGCGAGCCCATCAACATGACTATACCTGAGTACACAATTCCTGCGAAAGTGATGACGATCGCAACTTCTGATAGTGGAAGTGGTGCTGGGATCAATGCTGATCTGAAAACAATAGCTGCCAACCATTGTTACGGTACTAGCGTATTTGTAGCGTTGACGGCTCAAAATACCCAAGCCGTTAACGCAATTTATCCGATCGAAGCTGATTTTATATGTAGTCAGTTTCATACAATCTTAGATGATATTGGCACTGACACGATTAAAATTGGCATGCTGCATCGTCAAGTCGTCATTGAGACTGTTGCAAAATTATTATCTGGCTATCCTCAAATACCAGTAGTGCTTGATCCGGTAATGATTTCTCAAAGTGGTTATCAATTATTAGAGACAGATGCAATGCAAGCGATGACACAGCTATTATTTCCTTTGGCCAGTTTAATAACGCCTAACTTACAAGAAGCTGCATGGTTGTTAAATCAATCTGAAATTAACGCTGATCAAATGCTAACTTCAGCAAAAAGACTTGCAGAACTTTATCAAGTGAATGTGTTACTAAAAGGCGGGCATTTAGCAGGCGATGAGTGTCAAGATTTACTGTATGAATATCAAAGCGGTAATATTCATTATTTTAAACATCAGCGAATAGATACCTTTAACTGTCATGGTACAGGTTGCACCCTCTCTGCTGCAATTGCTTCTCAACTTGCTTTAGGTCAATCGCTGACTCGTGCCATTTCAATTGCTGTCGATTACTTACAACGAGCGTTGATCGCAGGTAAAAATGAAAGAATAGGTCATGGTCCTGGCCCAGTTAAACATTTTCACTAAAAATTTCGCTATTAAATTTACATTGACTCGTTAACTTAAAAAATTGATAGGATTGTTAGACCAAACTATTACAGACGATAATAAACATGAGTTGTTGACTAAAATAAAAAAAGGCCACCATCTGGCCTAATTAATTGATTGGTGCCCCGGGCAGGATTCGAACCTGCGACCTATCCCTTAGGAGGGGATTGCGCTATCCAGCTGTGCCACCGGGGCTAGACCGGCTTATTCGCCGCTATATTTACCTTGACCTGCTAAACCATTTAATTTAGCACGTTTATAAAGTAAATGCTGTGCTTTTTCAACATGACTAGCTTGACCTTTCCAAGCTTGTAAACTTGGCGCTTGCAAAGCCCGACCATAAGAAAAACTCAACTGCCACGGTAAATTAGAAAAGAGTTTATTCATTTGATTTAAATGTTCTGTTGCTAATTCAGCGCTTTGTCCACCTGAAAGAAAATTAATGGTGGGAACTGCTGAAGGAACAGTACGTTTTAAAATCTTTACAGTGTACTCTGCAACCTTATCCACAGAGGCTGGCCGCTTACAATCTTGGCCTGCAATCACCATACTTGGTTTTAAAATAATTCCTTCCAACAATACATTGTTAATATTTAATTCGTGGAAAACTTCATGAAGCACAGCTTCAGTGACTTCCGCACACCGTTCTATACTGTGCTCACCATCCATTAATACTTCAGGTTCTACAATCGGTACAATTCCGTTATCCTGGCAAATTTTTGCATAGCGTGCAAGTGCATGAGCGTTCGCATGTATTGCAACTTTGCTTGGTAAACACTCAGAGATCGTATATACTGCACGCCATTTCGCAAATTTCGCACCTGCTTTTTTATAAGATTCTAAGCGCTCAGCAAGATCATCTAATCCTTGTGTAACTGTTTCACCGGCATCATTTAGATTGACTAAACCTTTATCAACTTTTATTCCAGGGACAATACCTTGGTTACTAAGAACCTGACCTAAAGTTTGCCCATCTAAAGTGCTTGTTTGAGTCAATGTTTCTTCAAACAGTATGACCCCACTAATATATTCATTCAAGTGCGATGTGGTAAATAGCATTTCACGATAATCACGTCGATTCGTTGAATTATTGTCAACTTGGATGCTATCAAAACGTTTACCTAAAGTTTTATGGCTTTCATCCGCAGCCAAAATACCTTTACCTTTAACTGCAACTTGTTTAATCGTTTCTAATAAAACTTGGGTCGACATATGTAATTACTCCAATATAATGATTAGTCAGGGTTATTATTAGTTGCTATTATAATCTAACTCAATAGCACGATGCAAAATCTTCCTATGCCATACTATTCGCAAGAATGCCTCACCCTGCCAAAAAATGAACAGCGCAAACTTAAATAGAACTAAAAGTGAGTCAGATAAAAGATTTATTTAAGCTCAATCACCATCGCTCTTAAAGCATAAGTAACTTTTTGGCGACAGTTGAAAAATACTATATAATAGCTTTTTTTGTGATTCTAGAGGATATTTTATAAGTGTCAGCCGAAGTTGACTCATCACGACTGCGCTTAGAAAGCATCAAGCTGGTAGGCTTTAAATCGTTCGTTGAGCCAACGACGATCAAGTTACCTAGCAACTTAACTGGAATAGTTGGTCCTAATGGCTGCGGGAAATCAAATATTATTGATGCCGTTCGCTGTATGATGGGTGAGAGTTCTGCTAAACATTTGCGCGGCGAATCTATGGCTGATGTGATTTTTAATGGCTCAACTCAGCGAGCACCTCTAGGACAAGCATCTATAGAACTCACTTTTCACAATCCTGATGGCGCCTTAGGAGGCGAATATGCTCATTTTGAGAAAATATGCATTCGCCGTGAAGTCACCCGTGACGGACAATCAAACTACTATTTGAACAACACTCGCTGTCGACGCCGTGATATTGTTGACATCTTTCTGGGAACAGGCTTAGGACCACGCAGCTATGCAATTATAGGCCAAGGTACCATTTCTAAAATTATCGAGGCGAAGCCCGAAGAACTACGCAATTATTTAGAAGAAGCTGCTGGTATTTCTAAATATAAAGAGCGGCGCCGAGAAACAGAAAATCGAATCCGTGCAACCAGAGAAAATCTTGATAGGATTAATGATATTCGCGAAGAATTACAAAATCAGCTTGATAAGTTACAACGTCAAGCTCAAGCTGCCGAACGCTATCAGATTCTCAAAAAAGAAGAACGCCAATTAGAGCAAGAATTACTTGCCTTACGCTGGCAACATCAAGCTCAAAAAAGTGAGCAAATTGCGTCGCAACTGACTCAGGCAGAAATTTTACTTGAATCTAAGAATGCCGAGTTAACACAGTGTATTGCGCAATTAGAAACTTTACGCGAAGTACAACATAGTCAAACTGAAGAAACCCAACAATTACAAGAAAATTTTTACTTATCTGGACAAAAGGTATCACAATTAGAGCAATCAATTCACCATCAACAACAACGAATAGATCAATGTGAGCAAGAAATTGACTCTATTAAAAAAGCACTTATTGAATGTCAAACTGATTTAGAAACTTCTCGGCAAATCGTAGAAAACGTGGAGATTGAACTTGGTCAGTTAAACCCTCTCATCAACTCAATTTCAGTGCAACATAACGACTTAAAATCTGCATTTGAACGAAGTGAACTAGAGGTAACTCTTTCACAGAGAGAATGGGAAGAATTTACAACTGAATCGCATAAAACACAGCAACAAGCACATGTTAAACAAAATCAAATTCAAAACTTAGAACAACAGATTCAAACGTTGCGCAATCGAGCACAACGCACTAAAGAAATGCAATCTAAAATTGAGTTTGAACCACTCATTCAAGAAATTTCTGAGTATCAAGCGCAACAAGAAAACTTACAGGCGACTTTAGAAGAGTTGACTGAAGCAAAAAAACAGCAACAGCAGCAAATATATGATCGTCGTAACGATTTAGACGCCAAAAGAAGAGTGCTGCAACAACAACAACAGTTGATTCAACAAAAAACTGGTCGTTTAGCAAGCCTTGAAGCGCTTCAACAAGCGGCATTAGGTCATGACCAAACTGATTTAGATGCTTGGCTAGATGAAAATCAACTCACTAATAACTTACGCTTAGGCGCTATCCTTACCGTAGATTCAAAATGGCAGCTAGCCGTCGAAACTGTGATGGGAAAATATTTGCAAGCCATCTGTGTAGATACCATCGATAATTTACCTACATTAATTCCTGGTGGAACAGCGATCGATTGTATCGTATGGCAAACATCTAATATGAACCAGCAAGGTCAACCAAATCGCTTGAGTCATGCAGTCACTGGTGATGCAAATGTTATCGCAATGCTTGATTCAGTTTATCAAGCTGAAAATTTGACCGAAGCTCTAAAGTTGAGAGAAAAATTAGCTGTACATGAGTCTATTATTACTCCAGAAGGCGTTTGGATTAGCTCTAGCTGGGTACGTCTACATCAACAAGATTCAACGTCTAATGGAATTTTTGCGAGAGAGAGTGCGATAAAAGAAGAAAAACAAAACATCGCAGAGACAAAAATTGAAATTGAAGCCATTGTAACATCAATAGATTTACTGCAGGAACAATTGCTTGCGCTTGAGCAGCAACAAGAAATGCTACAACAGCAATGGCAAAGCAGCAATCATCGATTAGCTGATATTACTGCAAAAACTCAAGTCAAACAAAATCATTTGCAACAGCTAGAGCAGCGTCAACAACAATTACACATTGAGTTAGAAGAATATAACATAGAAACAGAAAGCCTTTCTGAAGCATTATTGGAAACGAGGAGTGAATGGCAAATAGCCATGCAAGCCATGCAGAAATTTGCTGATCAACGTGAGAAATTACAATCTAATAAAACTAAAACCCAAGCGACCTATGAACAAACTAAGCGAATGTCACAGCAAATAAATCAGCAATATCATGATTTACGTGTGCAACATCAACGCTTAACCAGTGAATTAAATGCTAAGCAAGAATTAGCAACCAGAGCTGACATCCAAATACAACATTACCAGCAAAGGTTTACTGAGTTGACTTCACAAATCGACAAATTACAAGAGCCATTGGCGGGCTGGAAAAGTCAATTAGAAGCTGCGCTTGACTATAGACTCACTGCTGAAGAAGATTTACAAGTTTCACGTCAACAACTTCAAAATATTGAGCATCAAATGCGTGGTCATGAAAAACTTCGGCAAACTCATGATCAATCTGTGCAGCAACAGCGTGAAGCCAATAATCAATTACAATTAGAAAAACAAGGATTTGATGTTCGCCGATCGAGCATAGAAGAACAGTTAGCGGAGTATCAAGTTGAAGTTAAATCTGTTATTGCTGAATTGTCAGATGACGCAAATGAAGTTGAATGGCAAACTCAACTCGATCGGATTAAGCAGCGTATTCAGCGCTTAGGCGCAATTAATTTAGCTGCTATCGATGAGTTTACAAGCCAAAGTGAGCGTAAAACTTATCTAGACGCTCAATATGAAGATTTAACTCAAGCTCTAGAAACTTTGGAAAATGCCATACAAAAAATTGACAAAGAAACGAAGCAGCGTTTTAAAGAAACTTATGATACTGTTAATAATAGCTTTAAAACTTTGTTTCCTAAAATCTTTGGGGGCGGCAGTGCCATGCTTGAATTTACTGGTGAGGATTTATTAGAGACAGGTATTACCGTCATGGCGAGGCCTCCTGGTAAAAAAAACACGACTATTCATTTATTATCAGGTGGTGAAAAAGCATTAACAGCCATTGCATTAGTTTTTGCGATTTTTAAACTTAATCCTGCACCTTTTTGTATGCTAGATGAAGTTGATGCACCACTTGATGATCAAAACGTTAATCGTTATTGTCAATTAGTAAAAAACATCTCTAAAGAAGTACAAATCCTTTTTATAAGTCATAACAAAATTGCAATTGAAATGGCTGAGCAGCTCATTGGTGTAACTATGCGTGAGCCAGGAGTCTCTCGAATGGTTAGTGTAGATATTCAAGCTGCAGTAGATATGGTAGAAAATTAAAAAACAGTTTTAGGAGTTAGCATGCCAATAAATTTACGATCAATAATTTTAACAGTGGCCATTATTAGCCTTCTAGGCATAATCATAGAAAGTATTAGACGAAAGCGAGGACGCTCAAAAAAATTTTCGCACGATAGTTATTTCGGTGGAGTGACAGAAGATACTAATGATGATGGAATCATTGGAGAAGTACGCATCATAAAAACGCCAGATATTGATGTTAAACAAAGTCAAGATTTTAATTCGATCTCTAGAGCTCAAAGTGAGTTGAAATCAGACAAAAATCAGTCGTTATTAAATATTGATAATAGCAAAGCACCTGAGCTAATCATCTTTTACTTGAAACCCCAAAAAAATCGCCGCCTCAGTGGTCAAGATTTAAAGCATTGTTTATCGCAATTAGGGTTTGAATATAATTCAATGAAAATTTTTGATTATCAAGAATCGCAGAACAATGAGTATCCACTCAAGTTTAGTATTGTCTCAGCTTTTGAGCCTGGCACATTTGATTTGGAAAAAATGTCACACCAAAACTTTAATGGTTTATGCTGCTTCTTAGATGCCAATCCCTACATCGATGCGTCTGTTGTCGATAAAATGTTAGCTATCATCGATAAAATTGCTGCTCAGTTACCTATAGAAGTTTATGACTCTAAACACAAGTTATGTAATATGTCATACATTAGACAGTGTAAGCAGCGCATATCAAAATGAATGCTATTACTGCAGAATTAGAGCAATTACGTGAGTTACTGCGACGTTACAACTACCATTATTACGTATTAGACAACCCTTTAGTCCCTGACGCTGAATATGATAGGCATTATCAAAAACTTGTAGCCTTAGAAACGGTGCATCCTGACTCTATTACCTCAGATTCACCCACCCAACGGGTAGGCGGTCAACCGCTTAAAGAATTCCAGCAAGTGACACATCAAATACCTATGTTATCATTAACAAACGCTTTTTCAAATGAAGAAGTGAATGCATTTGCCAAACGTTTGCACGAGCGTCTCGATTATCATCAGCATTTAACATTTACCTGTGAACCTAAATTAGACGGGCTTGCAGTGACCTTACATTATGAAAAAGGTGAATTAATCCTTGCAGCGACTAGAGGTGATGGCGTTAATGGTGAAAACGTTACTCACAATGCTAGAACCATTCCAACCATCCCTTTAAGGTTAATGGGCGACATGATACCTGACTACCTAGAAGTACGTGGGGAAGTCTATATGTCCAAAATTGGCTTTGAAAATTATAATAAAAAGGCTCTAAAGCAGGGGAAAAAAACATTTGCTAATCCACGCAATGCAGCAGCTGGAAGCCTGCGTCAACTCGATCCTAAAATTGCAGCGGAACGGCCATTATCGTTTTATTGTTATGGGATAGGGTATTATAAGGGCTTTAAATTCAGCAATAGTCATTTTCAAAATTTACAACAATTAAAAAACTGGGGAATTTTAATTAACCCTGAAAGCATGAGAGTCAATAGTATTGAAGAGTGTATCGAATATTATAACCAATTGTCGCTCAGACGAAACCAATTGGACTATGAAATCGACGGAGTCGTTTATAAACTTGACGACCTTGACTTTCAAAGTTTAGTTGGCAACATTGCCAAAGCGCCTCGATGGGCTCTAGCGCACAAATTTCCTACACAAGAAGAAATGACTAAACTCAAAAAAATTGAGTTCCAAGTCGGGCGTACCGGTGTTTTAACTCCTGTGGCACGACTTGAGCCGGTGGAGGTTGCAGGGGTAACAATTAGTAATGCGACACTACATAATATGGATGAAATTCGCAAAAAAGATATACATGTCGGCGACACAGTAATTATTCGTCGCGCTGGCGACGTGATTCCGGAAGTTGTCAAAGTTGTTGAGCATTTACGTCCTAAAGAAGCCCTAGCGATTGACTTACCAGCAAAATGTCCCGATTGTTATTCCGACGTTACGCTTATCGAAGGCGAAGCTCAAGCAAGGTGTACAGGAGGACTTTTTTGTCCAGCTCAACGTAAACAAGCGATTATTCATTTCGCTTCTCGGAAAGCCATGGATGTTGATGGTTTAGGAAAAAAACTCATTGAGCAACTGATCGATAAAAATCTAATAAACAACATCGCTGATATTTATGATCTCAATTTAACCGACTTAGCTAGACTAGAACGCATGGGTGAAAAATCTGCAAATAATATTTTAGAGGCTATCGAAAAAAGCAAAACCACCACCTTGCCGCGCTTTTTATTTGCACTTGGCATACGCGAAGTAGGTGAAATAACAGCTTTTCATCTAGCTCAACACTTTAAAAATTTATCTGCGGTAATGCATGCAAATGAAGAGCAATTAGAGCAAGTCACTGATATAGGAATTGTTGTGGCCACCCATATCCGCCTGTTTTTCAAGCAAAAACACAACCTTGAAATCATTGATCGACTCTTGAATGCTGGAATTCACTGGCCTGAAATAATTGAAACGGAGCATGCAAATCCATTTAAAGACAAAAAAATTGTACTCACTGGGGCTCTAGAAAACCTCTCTCGTCAACAAGCCAAACAAGAACTCATGAGTCTTGGTGCAAAGATTACAAACTCTATATCAAAAACCACCGATTACTTAGTGGCTGGCAACAATCCAGGCTCAAAATATAATAAAGCTCAAGAATTAAACATACCGATATTAAATGAATTAGATTTAGACAGTTTAATAAAAAATTCAAAAAAAACTTGATATTTCGCACTGTTTATGAATTTCCTGCTATACTTGCAATATCGGTGCTTATTAGCACTTGTGTGAAACGAGTTTATTAATAGAGTTTTCAATAAACAAGGATAATTACTATGTGTAAAAAATTTTGGTTTAGTATGTTGCTTGCACTACCATTAGTTGCTTGTAATCAAGATAAAAACAGTAATCAGTCGATGACTGATAACTCTTCAGAAATTGCAGCCTCTGCAAAACAACAGCCCTCGACAAACAATGTGAGCCAAGCCATGCCTGCTGACAATGCTAATGGTGCCAATACAACAGCAAACACGAGCGATCAGCCTTCAAGCGACATCTCAACAGAAGATAATTCTAATGCGCAGCAACCTTCAAATGTTCAAACGCCAGACACTGATAATAACGATGCTCAACAACAAGCATCAATAGGGTCACCTCAACAATATGCTGAGCATACGCCTAATAACATGGGACAAACAACAATGTCTGATACTGATACCAGTCATTCTTCACAAAATTCGACAGTTTCAAACGCTGAACAAGCACAAACGGTAACTCAAAATATGCCTAATGAGCAAATGAACTCAGCAGTTGATACTACAGATACTACAAGCGCACAACAACATTCATTAAATACAATGCAAGGTGATCAACAGCCAGCAGATTCAACACAAACCATTACGAGTCAAGATAATTCTTCGCCAACAATGAATACTCAAAGTGATGCAGAAAATTTGACAACTCAGCAGCAAAGTAATGATATGAACAATGCTGGTCCA
>Ga0100402_1003241_pt1 | contig 17786 bp, 13 predicted proteins | sample CryGeyme20150102_FD_80419 | JGI IMG/M metagenome (GOLD analysis project Ga0100402, IMG submission 80419) | Groundwater microbial communities from Crystal Geyser aquifers in Utah, USA - Crystal Geyser metaG 2015-0102 | ecosystem: Environmental > Aquatic > Deep subsurface > Groundwater | place...
TAAGTAGAATCAATATTCTTCCCTATTATTATCAATTAAATGCTAAGAACTGAAACTGTAGAAAGATAAAATTATGTCCAGGTAAGAACCAACAAGGGAAATGTTTAAGACATTGTGTTCCAGGCTAAAATCGATCGAATAAGAAATCAGTTCCAACGAACTTTGAAAAAGGTCAATGTGTCACCCCCTCCAGCTTTGAAAAAAGCCCAACCATTCAAATCCCAGATGATCTATACGCCACAATAATGTAGATCAGCCCGTCTAGCTTATCCAGATAACCTAAACAAACCCGAAACACTTCCCAAACTAAAGAAGACTTCATCAACCGAATCAGATGACTCCAAGAACAAGTTAGAATCTGTGATGGAGCGTGCCTTTCTTAAATTAGCCGAATCAGAGTAGGCGTTTGCAAGGCGGAAGGAAGAGAAAGAGCAACTGCTTGCTACTTATCATAGCAGATCTGAGCTTTATGGTTCTGATTGATTTTATTGCCTTTTTGATCAAATATCATCATATCACACATCCACCGCAGTCTCAAATGTGAGCCCAGCAGTGTCAAAAATAAGCAAAGCCATGCTCCATGTCACACACTGAATGGGGACTATTGAAGCCCCTCTGAAAAATCCTCTAACTCCTTCCTGATTCCAAACATTCCTTGAAAAATCAAAGAATCCTAACTCTGAATTGATGACTATCCTCCTCCTTCTCACAATTTAAATGGGATAGACCACAAATTCAGCAAAAATAGTGCAAAAATACGACAGAACAGCCTTCTCTCTGATCTTCTTGGCCTTTTGCTTATGAGTGTCATATGCGCCATTGCTGATCCCTCGATATATGATCAGGGTCACCATCAGGTTCTTCATTCCCTTGTAGAAGTACCGATATCCATAATCCTTAATTATGGTTCTTATTGCATTTCTAACAGTGACCTGCTCAGTTACCTGATTGTTCATAAACTGCCTCAAAATGTCACTGGGATAGACAATTGAAGTAGCAGTTATACCTGCACACATGCCTATCAGAATGTTGTTCAGGTATGTACTCTCACATCTCTTCTGCAGATACTTTCTGACATAATAGTTGATAGCTTATATGGGGAAGATGCGACCCATCATGACTACGTTACCTTTCCAGAAGCCATAGAGACCTTCTGTTTTGTAGATAGTTTTGGCGCAGTGCCAGATGGATTAATACAGGGAGGTAATTCTACCAAGTTGGAGCAATTATACATTGTTGACCATTCTCATTTTGATGACTTATGTTGGGGTTCCTATTGTTGCTATACCGCACATAGCTGCTGCTTTGATAAATATCGAATCGAACATAATTAAACACTAAACATAACATTATTAAAATTGTTCATCAGTGATATAAAAATAAGGTTTTTTGGCTTTAAGAATAGATCTGTTGCTGCATTAATTTTAGTCTATCCCAACATACTGTTTCTATATTTGTTTTTATTTGATGATGCTACTCTTCATGATCAAAAATGTTCTTTTTTGTTTTGTTATTTCATTAGTTTTGATGGACTACTAGTGCAGACTGAATAGTACATCAAATAGCAGTAAGAAGGAATAAATTCAATGAAAAGCGGAAGGTCGGATAAATATATGAATGTAAATAAAAAGACACTGGTGGGATTTGAACCCACGCACCTTTACAGGAAAGTTATTCACTTTTGTTACCAAAAGGTTGAAATACTACGCCTTAACCGCTCGGCCACAGTGTCATTCCTATTCACCTGCTGTCCTATCTTAGGATCACATATCATCTTTGCTGAAATATAAGATCTTTGATAACTTCACTGTAGATCAAAATTCTAAAATCTTAATAATTATCCCCTATCTAATGATAAAGATAGCCCTGCTTTTCCTCTTCTTTTCTCTCGCTCTAAGTCAATGCGCCTCAAACTGTGACACCTGCCAGCAACCTAACAATCCCCTCACTTGTCTCACCTGCCCACCAAACTACGATATTTACTTTTTCAACTGCATCTCTGAGGAGAACATCTCCACGCCCATTCTTATCTTCTAAATAATTGCATTCTTTATGGTGGCACTGCAGGTCTTTATGCTGACCATGGGACTAGGCGTCTACAGCACCCTCTTTTAAATACTACAGATGGTTGTTTTGGTCAACTGGAGATAGTCGCGTTACGGAGGAGGTGTTGTTGGTTGGCAGTATCTGAGTTTGGCTGGTATCAGCAACAACAGCTTTCCGGCTACCTTTGGATCTCAGTTCATTGTGGTGATGATCATTTTGGGAATATTTTGGCTGATGATCATTTTTGTCAATAAAATCCCACATCAGCCGACTGCCAACTTTGTCCATAAAATGAAAATGACCCTATCTATGCGGATCATCAGCTTCATCTTCAACATTCTCCTCCTGTCGAGTCTCATGCAAGTGACAACCATAGATACTGAGCCATAATTCAAAACATTCGCCTTTGCCTTGGCTATCCTCGCTCTCATTAAGATCTTTTTGGTGCTTGTCGGACTCGCCTTTACTTCAAATTCCAAATATTTCGAAGTGAACGACCCTACTTTTTATACACTTGTCGAGCAAATCAAGGGAGATAAATGGTACGTCAGAAACAACGTAATCATTGGCCTGCTTTTCAGAGGATAAATCATCATTGCCTTTGTGGTCGGTTTCCAAGTTGCAAGTATCGTTGGAATTGTTATGATTCTGTTGCAGTTTTTCTATTTCCTCTACTTGGCAGTGTTCATCAGGTATACTGAGGTGAGGTACTATATCTTCATATTGGGTGGTAATTTTGTGGCTGTTTTTACATTGGGGTTGTCACTTTTCGGTAGCTACAACTATCCAGACTCAACTCACGATCAACTCGGATTTTATTATGCTCTGGCAATCGTCCTAATTGCAGCTATTTACCTTTTCGCCACAGTTTTATAGATTTTCCTGAAGAGGTAGGAAATTGGAGAAACACTGATATATTTCTACAAAAATTATCTAAAATGTGAGAAAGATATTTACTTTGAAGAGTTCGAGTAATCCAGAAGGAGCAATATGGAGCTACCTGAGCATAAAAAATCAGCAGACCAAGCTGAACTTGAACCTTACACCCGCCTGGACTGATATATTTGTATTAACTAACATAATTGTCATTTGAGTACAGTTCTTGATATGCTCTCAATAAAAATTAATAATAGAGCATAACTGTAACTATAATATGATAAACATCAATGATTGAAAAAGAAGGACAAAGCCTTGAACCCACCCACTAGCAGAGCAGTTATAGCTACTCCATTCACTACCGGCCTCCATATTCCCTCCTTTTCCTAAATGCTGTCTACGTCCAACTGGGTAGGAACATCAGAAGAGAGAGTCTCGCAGGATTTTGTCTAATCGTCGTTCCATCGCTTAGTCCAGTTGGCTCCATTGCTGCTTTTGCATATATCAAAGAATTCCCTCATTCTTTCCTCCTACTGAACTAGATCTTCCAAAGATGTAACCCTGGTCAGTTTGGTGGTTAAATTCAGTGGCTTGAGCTACTCTTCTTCCAATTACTCCTCAGTGCCAATTTATTTTTCCTAAACGATTTCTCCGAAGTTCGAGTTCAAATCTATGGAGCTTTATCCTTCAGCCAAGCATTGAAGCTCCTGCTCCTCAAGTTCGGAGCCCACTAATTTGACACTGATGGCCCCGTATTCATGGACCAGATCCAGGTCAACCAGGTCTGACACGTCCTCCATGCTCATCAGCACCCTCTGATGGCTGAGAATTTTAACCTCAAGAAGACAGAAATGGTTGTCTTTGAGGGATTTTCCGACATTTTTGAGGTCAATGTGAGGGTGGAATTGTGCAACGGCCAAAACGTTATCCTCAGAGAACATTTCTTAGAGTTTAAAGTTTATAAAAGTAATTCTCTAATTTTGAAAAATGATTATAGGCTTTATTACTTGCCCGTTCTGCAATCTATCCCAAATAATATTGTTAGTCCTCTTAAGTAGATAACATACAGTCCATATCAGCCCTTATTGAGATTTCCTGCACCTTTTTGATGGTTGTCTTTCCAGTCGTCCCAAGCACGAGCCTCCTTCTTCTTGCGATGGTCGTTCTCCTCCTTATCGGAGTCGCTGTCCACCTTGTTTTCTTCTCGTTACTTGGCTTGCCTCTTCTCCCTTGCTAAGGCATTGTCGATCTCCATTTGGCCCACTTCCTAAAGAGAAATTGTTGGCTTGTTGGCGTTTTCCTGCCAAACCTGAGCCACCAGTTCCTTCTTGGTCTTTGGAGGACACATGCAATGTTGGATCTCTTCTTTGGGCAAGATCTGCTGCACCTTCATCTTGGGAATTGGCTTGCTCATATCTCTTTCGTGCTCTTCCTTAGCCTTTTAATCCTTCTGAATGGAATCCTTGTATTTAAGAATGCTGATTTCCTCCTCAACTGCTCGTAACATGGTGATAGACTCGTGAATTTGGATGGTAATGTAGTCCTTAATAGCCTGACGTTTATCGCTTTATTCTTTTATCTTTTGCCAGTTGGAGTATCTCATCTCAGCTGCCTTCTTGTCCTTCATTGCTTGAACCAGCTAGTCTCTGGGAGGCCTGTAGCTAGGTTCTTTGCTCTGAGCCAGCCATATATTTTTGAGACCTTTAGGGAAAACCTCCTCATCTTAGCAGTTAAACTGATCCATCAGCGAAAGGAAAGAACACAAGAAATCTTTTTCAGCCAGCACAGCTTTCATTCTATCTTCCTGCACTCGGCTATAAAGCCATCCAAGCCAATAAGGCAAAGTCAACAACCTACATCATTTAATACTTACTTCATTTGTTCAGTGTGCACTTCTTTGATGGTCTAATTGGGAGAAAACATCTGCATATCCTTGATGGATTGTAGAACAATCATTAGCTTCTCGATCATCTACTCGACAGTCATGCCAGCATCTTCATAGTTATCTAGCTTCAAACAGCGACTCTCAATATCGAAGAATAGTCTGAGAAGTTATTTTTAATCAGTGATGACCTCTTGCTATTTCTAGATTTCCATATGTTTCAAATAATTTCAAAATAATGTAAAAACATATACTACCAGCTCAGTTTCTACTCGTCCCATATAGCTTGATTTTGAATATTTTATCGGATAGGGCCACCTTGTTGCTGTGGAATTTTCCAACTCTTGTCGCCAGAGGAGAATGGTTGTCTTTGGATGTGGTCATGAAAGAGTAGAATTGCTATAATAGCTAAGGATCTGCCAGAATGGACTGCACTAAATCTTATTTGTCAGTTCTTGTGAACTTCTAAAATGGGATCTTCTTGTACTCATCAAAATAGAACTTCCTACTTTCGGAAGGGTTGATCGTCCGATAGAAGATCTTTTTCTTTACATCCTTGATGCACTCCTATAATATTTCTTCCTTCCTTTTGACCTCACCTTCCATGAAATGTGAACTTGCTTTTCTTTTTAGTTCCACCGATTTATGAGCTGTCCGTAATGTTGTGCTTTAGACTGGGTAGTAACGAGTCAAAGTGGGCCTGGTTGGCGAAGTCGACAGCATTTTTGATTGGAAAGCAGGTAGAGAAGAGGCCACAGGGACTTATTTTAATTTCTATGCTTAGAAGGCTTAATTTTGAATTTTCAATATTTTTCTCTGCAGACCTGTGACCAAAGTTTTATAATTTTCAGATTAAGCCTTTGTTTCCTCCAATATTTCTTTCAATTTAGTGTTGCTCTTGCTGATAGTGACCAGTTCTTCATTTAACTTGATTACCTGAGATCTGTAGAAATCTCTTTCCTCCTCCAAAAAGAATAATCGCTAATTTGCTAAAATAACACCAGTCTTTACCTCTCTGCTTGAGCAGCTCCTCGTCTAGTGCCTTTCTGATCTCCTTTAGTTCCTCTGTCATGGTTTTGACCAGCTTCTTGTAGTCTTCCATGTAGACCTGGGCCACTAGTTGGATACGATTGACTATCTTGTCGTTGACATTCTAAATTTATCCTTATGATACATCGATGAAATCGTTTAGCTTGAGGCAGGTATTCTCGATATCTGTTCTGAAGGACTGTCGACGTTGAGTCCTTAGGATGTGTTGCTCTTCCAGCATTATTTTTATTAATTGCAGTAAACTAATAAAAACCATAATGAACCATAAATATCATTAGAGGTTATCATTGAGTTGAAAATGGGAAATGCGGACATCATTCTGGAGGATTGTAAGGTCTGAGAGGGTTGCTCTTGATGATGCTGACTGAATCGCCAGAGCAAAATACAGCAACATAGGGCAGACATACCTCCATGTAGAAAGAAGCTGGAATTTTAGTGGAGCAAACAAATGATTTATTGATCCAGAACTCTACTTTTCCCTTCCTGGTCACCATGCTCAATATTGACCCAGGTTCACAAGTTCTCACAGGTATTTTGACATTCTCTCCGTGCAATATCCAGCTATCTTTTCCCGCTGTTCCTGCATTGGATTAATAGCAAAGTACACCTTCAGTTTTCCAGGGTGTGTCAGTGAGTTCCTTGACATCTCTCTGGCGGATGATACCTACCAAAAAATGGTTGAACTTTACTCCCAAATTTTTGATCGATAGAATAGTTGGAGTCTTGAAGGACCAGGTGGAACTAAAAGGAATGCTATGCCAGTTGAAATTATTCTTCCAGAATGTAGTCTACTCTTTTGAGATGTAACTAGCCATCATTGGGCAGTTTGTATCCAGAGTAGTCTCCGCCATGGTCAGAACTATCTCCTACTTCGATAGCAAAGATTGCCGAACAGATGACTGTGGCTTTTAAGGCTAAAATTTTGAGGAAAGAACATCTGGTGCTGGCTTTGGGACTTGTTTTTATTTAGACTTATTTTAGGGTAAGTTAGGATGAGGACTGCCAGGCTCAGAGTTTTTCTTTTCTGTAGTGGTTTCAGGTAGATTCGTTTTGCCTTCCTTTTGTGATAACTTATGTTTCCGCTTTTTAGTAGTCTCAGCTCCTATCTGGATATTATCTATCCTATCATCTGTGCTCCCAACGCAGCCCATTTATAGCTAAAGTTATTAATATATTCAATGATCAGCACATAGCTAAGCTTACTTTGACTGTACACACCATCACTCGCCTTTTCCATTAATTGTCCTGTTACCCTATGCGACTTGCTTGAACCTTTCCCATTCTGGATTTTTAGCGTAAAATTTCTTTCTGTTGTAACTCAGGAAAAACAGTGCGAAAAGGGCGAACAGAACTCCCCAAAATGCTCCCCACATGCTGACATGGTCCAAAAGAGTCTTGAAACTGACCCTGTTATTCAAAATCAGCGGTGACAACTGGAAGTTGAACGCTATGGCATCAGGGTTGTTCTGCAAGCTGTCTACTTTCGATATTTGCTCGCTTATCGAATCTATTTGGATGTATTGTGTCCTTTAGCGACTTACCCTATGAAAGTAGTCCTCCAGCACTTCGGTTTTGACGACCTGCAAATTTATGGTGATTCGCTTGTAGTATCCCTCAACTACGAAGAAATTATATTGCAGGTAATCGTTGCCGTTTTTGCTGCTGGTGTCTCTTGAAACAGAGCTGGGGTCCTGCTGCTGCTCGATAAAGAGGAATAACCTGCCGTAGTTTGTTAGAAAAGACTTGGCATCACCTGCGAGACAGTTAACTGTAGTATTGCCTGTGCAAAAATTGAGTTTAATTGAAGGATAGACCGCCACATCTGTAGTGAACAGTAGACCTCTAGATTTGAGGGGAGTAGCTGGTGTCCTCAAAAAATAGTAAAATTTCTTGGTATCATCGCTCATCCAAGGCAACAATTCAAAGTTGTTACCAGTCTTGTTGCTCTTATTGTAGGTCACTTCAGCAATGTCAATAGGTACTGTATTTTCCTGCCCCTGAGTTTTGACCTTGATGCTCCAGCTGTGATTGAACAAGTTGTCATATCTCTCAGTCACATCGTATTCTGGGTTGTTGTCCATAAATGCTAAGGCGAATGAAGGCAATTGATAATACTCCGAATCATCGAGAGGAGTGTTGTAGGACTGAATGATCGGTGGGTTATCGGTAGCGAACTGCACGAAGTCGACGATGATGTAGGTGAGGAAAATAATGAAGAAGAGGGCAGTGCCGATGAGGGAAGGCTTGGTGGATACTGAGTCGTCCTTAGGCACCGGGATGAAACTAAAGATGTCAACTTTTCGTAGTATTCTCAAAAAGATGTTGGGTTGCTATTAGGCAATGAAGGAGCTATCCCGTGATGATTTACGCATCAAATATCTATATTTACTATTCAAATCCCAGATTTCTGACATCTCATAATATATTTGTATTAACCTTAAATATGTCACAATAACTCATAATAAAATAAACAATTGATGATGATAAATGAAATCCGAATCATGCAAGTTTGTCGTTGTTGTTCTGGGCCACTCTGGCAAAAGCAATAGCAGCAATAATATTCACGCCTGATGAGCTTGAGGCCTGAGCAAATGCTGCATTGCTGGGAGGAACCACAGCTGAGGGAGTAGTGGGCAAATTGGTACTGATTGTGGCACTCACGTATGATGAGGCAGAGTCAGCTGTATATCCGATGGAAATGTAAGTGTTGGCCAAAAGCTGAGCATTGACGGCGATGTAGACTGCAGATTGTGAGGGGAAAGTGTTGTAGTTGATTCCGACAGTCACACATCCAGTATCGACAGTGCTGAGCCATTGCTGAATGTAAGCAACGTTAGCCTTATCAGCAGCTGCAGGAACAACAGTGAAGAAGTTGTTTTGTTGTTGAGTTGACAAACCGTTGGGAAGAATGCTGGGGCAAACCGTCACAAAAGCGGTGTTTCCTCTTCTGCTGGAAGATTTGACAGTCAGGGTGAGCTGTCTGAGTTGATTGATGGCAACAACACAGTCGTTTCCGTTGAAGTTGTAGCCGCTAGCGCATGAGGAACAGACTGAAGCTGATAGGCAGGCGGCACATTTAGCAGCACAAGTCTGACAGTTACCGTTGCTGTCTGGATATCTACCTGAACCGCAGTTGTTGGCAGTTGAGACACACATGTTCTGGTTGAGAGTCAATCCTGATGAGCAGGCAGTACAGTAGGAGGCAGTCAATGAGCACTCTGAGCAAGGATATTGACAAGTTCTGCAAGTTGAGCTGGTTCCATCCCAATATTGTCCAGCTGAGCAAGCTCTTGATCCGACCTGACAGACACCATTGATAAGGGAATATCCTGATGGACATGAGTCAACACAAGCATCAGTAGTGGTGTATTGAGTGGGGCAATTTCTATAACATCCTCCATTGTATGACCAAGTACCAGCGGGGCATGTTCTCTGGCAGAAGTTACCTTGAGAGCAAGTACCAGCAGGACAAGTTGAGTAACAAACTCCATTGTATCTGAATTGTCTAGTAGGGCAGGTCAAGGTGGCAGCAATACAGACACCATTGCTGAGGTCATAGCCAGCATTGCAAGCATAGCAGAAAGTGTTGGTGAGGCAACTGAAGCAGTTAGATGAGCAAGATTTGCAGACTCTGTTCTGAGTGTCAGGATAAGATCCTGAAGGACAGTTGCTGACACAAACTCCATTCGAAAGGAAGTAAGGATAAGAGCAACCAGTTTGAGGCGTAGCAGCCACACATCCTCCAACTCCATTGTCGTAGAAGCCAGAAAGACAAGCTGTCAGACAGACGTTTTCGTAGAAATAGGTGCCTGATGGGCAAATTCTGGTGCAGGCGTTGGATGATTGAGAGAAGTACTGACCGAATTGGCAAGTAGGAGCCCTCTGGCACAATCCACTGACTTGATCAAGAGCATATCCATTGAGGCATGAGATGCAGTTGGTCTTGGAGGTCTCGCAACTGGCACAGTTCTCATCACATTTCTGGCATTGTCCACCGATGTTTCCGAATCCACTGGGGCAAGAGCTGACACAGCTATTTCCGAAAAGAACTCCAGTAGTGCAAACACAGACTCCATTCTTGGCATAGGCTCCAGTAGGGCAAGCAGCAATACAGGTGGTACCGATGAGGTTGAATCCTGACACACAAGAAGTGCAGCTTGAGGGAGATGAGGTGCATGTATTACAAGGATATGAGCAGTCATTACAGATACCATTAACGGGTACGGCTTGAGGATTGGCACAAGTGGTACAGAAAGTCATGCTGCTACAGGTCCTGCATTTTTCTGAACAAGTCACACACAAGTTGGCAGCATTATCGACATACATGTTAGGAGAGCATGTCTTGACACAAGTCGATCCCAGTTTGTAGTATCCAACAGCACAGTCGATGCATTGTGCGCAGGTGACGGTGCATCCTTTGCACTCAGGATTGCAAGCTTTGCATTCTCCATCGATGGCGAGGTAGTTGGCGGGGCATTGCTGAACGCATGAACCTTGATAGGCATATCCGAAGGTGGATTTGCAACTGGTGCAGTTATTAGGATTGCTCTCGCAGGTGGCGCATTGAGAGGCGCAAGTAGCACACTGGTTCATGGCAGTCTTATAGAGCCCATTGGCACAGTTGAATGTACAAACTCCACCGATCATGATGTAAGGACATTGGTCATAGCAAGCTCCGTTAAAGAGAATCTTTCCATCAGGACAAGCGGTACAAGTTGTGTTGCTTCCGAGACATTCCTTGCAGTTGTAGGCGCAGTATTGACAGGTTCCATTGATGGCGTAAGTTCCAACAGGGCAGATATCCAAACATTTGAAGTTGAAGAGATTTCCGCAGCATGAGGAGCAGCTGGTACACTTGCTGGGGTGTTCTGTGCAGGTCTTGCAAGGAGAATTACACTCAACACAAGATGAAGAGTTGGCCCTGACTGATCCAGCAGGACAGTTGTTATAGCAGAAGCCATTGTATGAGAGTTGGCCTGAAAGGCAGATGAGACAAATATTGGGTCCTGAGCAGCTAGCACAGCCAGTTGAGCAAGGAGTGCAGATAAATCCATTCTGGAAAAATCCTGGTCCGCATCTTGAGAGACATTGGTTGCCTTGGAGAAGCAGAGGTTGAGAGCAAGCGGTGCAAGTAGTGGATGAGTTGCAAGTCTGGCATCCATTGAGGCATGGCACGCATTGACCCAGAACATTGATGAATGAGCCAGCAGGGCAAGTGCAAGCTCCATTGACAAGGGTGAAGTTAGGTGCACAAGTGAGGGCTTGCTGCAAGTTGAGGCAAGTCAAGGTGTAATTAGCGCATCTTCTGCAGAATCTAATGGGGTTAGTATCGAAGAAATAGCCATCAGGACAGTTGCAAGAGCCAAGGTTAGTTGAGTTTCTGGTGGCAGAAGCGACACAAGAAGTACAGACAGTAGCACTAGTGCAGACACCGCATCCTGATGAGCAAGGAGTACATATACCCTGGCTATCATAGTATCCATCTCTGCAGAGACATTTTTGCTGAGGAAGAACGAGCACTCTTTGGGTGGCAGCAATACACTTGATACATTGACTGGTGGAAAGAACAGTCAAACAAGTGGAGCAGTAAGGATCAGCCACACAATTGGATTGCACACATTGCCCGTTGGAGTTGGTAGAGTAGCCAGGAATACAGTTGCAGACTTGGTTGCCAAGGGAGTCATATCCGAGAATTCTGTTACTGGCAACATCACAATCAGTGCATCTATCGGCAGTCAATGAGCAAGTAGTGCAGCTGGAATGGCAAGGTTGGCATGAGAGTGAGCCATCAGCAGCAACCACCTGGAAGAATCCAGTTTTACACACACACATTCCACTGGACAGAGATCGGTTGTTCTCAGTGAAGCATGAAGTGCAGTTGTTGGCAGATCCTGAACAAGTCTTGCACAAAGCTGAGCAAGTCACACAAACAGCAACTCCGGCATCAAAAGTTCCATCGATACAGTTGCAGTTGTTGTTGAAGACTCTGGTGGTGTTATCGGAGCAAGTTAAACATACGTTGCTGTCAACACATGTAGCGCATTTGGCAGGGCAGGCAACACAAAGAGTTGAATTCTGGAAGAATCCTGACAAACATTGACAGACTCCATTGGTGTTGACGGCAGCACCTGAAACGCAAGAATTGCAAACATCACGGGTAGTGGCATTGCAGCTTTGACAGAGAGGAGCATAGCAAGGGAAGCAGGCAGTTTAGTTGGTGATTGCCTGAGTGACAGCGTAGAAACCGGTCTGACATTGACATTGTTTAGTGTTGGAGTTGTAGATGAGCCCTGATGAGCAGCTGATGCACATAGGAGGATTAAGTCCAATGCCAAGACTGACACCTGAGTTGGCGGGACAACTAGTATCACAGCAGTCAGTGAGAGGATTGTAGACGAGAGAGTATAGGGTGACAATGAGTTCAGTGCTCATGGTTCTATCGAGCTGGTTGAGAGGAATGGCAGCATTAGAAATGGTGTCATCTCTGGCCCTTGGAACGTAGATGGTGATCTGGATTGCGGGAGTGCTAGTGCTGAAGACATATCCAAGAGGATGGTTGACAACCAAAGGATCAATGACTCCATCATAGTTAAGACTACTGGACAAAATTTCATTGCCCTCAACTCTAATGGTGTAACTAACGTTGACACTTCCACCAGCAGGGACGTAGAAAGTCAAGGCAGAGTCAATAATGAAATTGAAATCCAACTTGTAGGCAGCACCGACAGTCACCTGTTCAAAGTAGATGATGTTGTTGAACACAACAGATGATGAAAGAGGAGCAGCAGTGTTTTCACTGTATGAACCAGCAGCAAAGTAGTTGAAGACCAAAGCTGAAGATGTCTCGTAGATGGTCTGTTGGTTATTTTGCATGGTGGGAACAGTGCTATAGTATTTCTGAGTGATGTATCTCATCTCGGTAGTAGTGGGCTGGCAGACGGATGTGGGAACATTGGCCCATTGATCAGCAGAGATTCTGACAAGAGTCATGTAGTTGACATTATCAGTCTGGAAAAGAACAGTGTTGGCTCCAGGGAGAGAAACCTCGTAGTTGACAACAGTGATGTTGGCAGGCAAGTTCTGGATGTAGAATGAACTGAGACCGTAGATTTGATATCTGGGAGATAACAAAGTGAAGTAGTTGTAGTTCTCCTGACCAGCAACTCTAGCAGCGAAAAGGGCACCCCCTGTAGCAGAGGGAGCTTGGATTATAGGTTGAGCCTGGTTGTAGAAAGTATAGTTCATGTAGACACCGGCATATTGGAAAGTTGTGGCAGCGTTGGCACCAGGATAGGTGTCAATGTCGAGAACAAGGGTGATGACAACACCAACCTTGATGTAGGCAAGTTGAGAGCCAATTGTGTCAATGAGCATGTGAGGGCCAGTAAGAGAAGGAGTTGAAGCTCCAATTCCGACTTCCTTGATGGTGAAGGCAGGGACAGTGGCAGCAGTTCCAGCAGTTTCTGATGAGGCAGCAGCCAAGGCTTCATCAGTATCAGCAAGAGTGTTTCCTCCTCCGTTTCTGAGAGCAGATGCAGCCAAAGTGTAAGATCCACCAACAGGGTTGAATTGGAAACCCATGATGTAAGTATGAAGGACAAACTTCTCATTGACGGTGTTGGGGCAATCCAAATCATAGTAAGGAGGACTAGTGTTGATATATCCGCATCTGTTATCGGCTCCAGCATCGTCGTTGAAGCTATCAGGTATCTGGGACCAGATAGAGTTGGTCATCACAGGTCCAGCGATGTTGTTGGTGAATGGAGCAGCCATGCCGACTGATCCAGCCCAGAGATAGTTTCCATAAGGGTTGCCATAGACAGTCTCGAATGAAGTGGAGACAGCCAACCAGGAGAGCTTGATGCTGCTCCAAGTGGTGGCGAAAGTGCCGGTGGGGTTGTTGTAATTCATGGTAAAGTTCATCTGGGTGTTGCCATTCGAGAAGATGACCTGGTCGACGATCAGCGAAAAGTATTGCTGGGATGATGAACCTTGAAATCCGGCAATTGCGAAGGTTGAAAAGACTTCAGCAAATGTGCCAAGATTGAATTGGGCAAGAGAAAGGGAGTATGAAGTTTGGGCGACTGAGGCCACGGGAACTCCTAGCTTCACGATACCCGAGGCGATACCGGGCACCACTGAGTTGGAGCAGGTGAAGTTGTTTTGACATGCTGCAAGTGAAAGCAGCAGTAGACAGGCGATAAGCCCTGTGCTTCTGGACATATTAATTATATAAGCGACCTTCTTCAGCATTATATTTAAACATCGACAAAGAAATTTCAGCTGCCCCACCTTCCCTCATCAAATGGCTCTCTGCATCTCCAAACACCACAAAAATATCTATTTTGCATCGTACAGCTCACCTAGGACCTCAAATGGGGTCTATTGAGAACATTAGCAGCCTGGCGATCTTGGTCTCAAAAAATCACTGCTTCACTAATTCTAAAGTTTGTCCAGTTCCTTTTGATTGCAAACGACCATATGCTCAAAAATTATCGTATATGACTTAAGTTGAATAAACTAATTAGGACAAACCACTACTTCCTATATCTCTTATGGCATTTGGGAGGATTTATCTCTGAAATTTATGCTAAACAAAGGGGGCTTATATATCCTAAATGAAAGCCTGATCAATAATGATCTATCAATTTCTCAACTCTATTTTTCTTTGATCATTCCATATCTTATTCAATTTTCATACTATTCATATCTTCTAGAAGGTGAGCTCTTCTCATAATTCCAGTTTAACCGAGTCAGCCTAGAATAATCCTGTGATGTAAGACTGGGCTCTTCCAGGGAGTATATCCGTTATAAAAGAATAAAGAATAGAAAGCAAAAAGTAGAAAACTCAACAATACTAATATCTTGCCCGAATATCATTCAATGCTTGCCAGTTAACCTAGTTATCAGTCTCATAGAGCCACGCCAGAACCAGCTGCCCCAGCCCTCTTGCTTCAATTCGGGCTCCTCATCCTCCCCCGAAGATGATCCATCATCTTCTTCCTCCTCGACGATGGTCAGTTCTGTGGGGATCCCTTCTTCCTCGAAAGAATCCCCTGCCAAAGAATCGGCATCAAGAGTGGAATTGTCTTTCAATTCGTCAGTGCCCTCCCCACAAGCTACATTTAAAACTTACAACCGGAGGTTCAAGTCTCGAGTTAGCATCTTTTCTTCAATCAGAAGCTTCTGTGCCTTCTCGAGCTTGTCTCTTAGGATGTTGTTTTGATGATTGAGGCGGTCAAATGCCTATTAGTTGAGGATTTAACATTGTATGTCGGCATGCCTGAAAGTCTCCTTCCTACTCTTCTTGAAAGGGATGTGCTCAGGGGTTTCGGAAGTGTCGTGAGAGAAGTTAGATTTTGTTAGTTTTTAGATTTTGTGGGAGTAAATGGCATTCACATGTTGCAGCTCACCTTTCAGATTCAAAAGCTCTTCCTATTTTCTGTAGAGCCTCAATTGAGTTTTCCTCAACTGCTTCGAAAGTTGCTTGTTATCAGCTGCCCTTCGAGTCAGTTGGCAGGTGAGGGAGTATTGCTGTTGGAGAAGCGGGGGTAACTGAGAGTCGAGGCGGGCAATCAAAGGCAGAAGTGACTCATGGACAGGGTATAGGACTGACAGCCGTTTGAGCTGGGCAAGAGTGAGGGTAAGAGGATGATCTTACATCGATATCTCTTTGATGTTGCCAGAATAAATTAATATGTGCTAAGATTTAAATGCTTGGAATTTAACAGTCCGATCAATTATGATAAGAACTCTAGAATACTACCTTTAATATCACTTACTTAGATATTTAAATATTTCTTTTTTGGCTTCTTTCTATAGTGTTGTGATTTTCTACAATCTAAGCACACTTCTTCTTCTGAAAATATAATTCTACAAAATCATATCAATTATCTGATTGAGGAAACATCAAAGAAATGGTTAAAATTCTCCTGGGTAAGCCTAGATATCCTTTGTTTACAAATTGACTTTCATGACAGTATTATTGTCCATCTGAAGCTTATAGTTGCATTATAGCGATGCAGGGACTTCTCCAGTAAAACGAAACCCTCAAAAAGTCAGTCGAGGACATTCTCGAATAAATTTAACAACAAAAGGAGCTCAACCAGCAGCACGAGGACTAAATTGAGACCCTCCTGAAATTCAACTAAAGACTACTCTCCATCATCGAAAACTAAATCAGTAACAAAAAGGATAATATGACCTTACACCCTATCTCAGAACGCTCAGAAAGGTAGTCTGACCTCATTGGAAACGCCATGAACTCCTTGATAAAAACCAGAAAAATCGGAGCTCGATCAGAAAGAGGACCCAGTACCACAGGATCTCTCGTGGGGCCAAGAGGAGGCAATCTCGCTAGCATAGGAAGATAAAGGCAGCAGAGCTAGCTTGGTAACAGTTTTGATCACGACGACTTGTCAGAGCACCGCCTGTAACAAAAAACTGCATACCCGAACCTCAAATCTGCAGCCTCCATTGAAACCAGCAAACGCAGCGATATATAAAAAGCAGTATAAAACTCAGTCATAGTCAAACAGGAAATGAGCAAATATCAGCGATCTCAAAAAATTCAAAAACTAAAGCATGAAGTTCTACGACAAAAAAATAAGCGAGATCAAAGGACTATCCTCAAAATTGAGCCAATATCAACCGATGGAGCAGCTGAAACAGATTTCATAGAAACTGACCCTTTCAGCTGGCACTTCTGAGCTGATTCGAAGGACGATGGAACGGAACCTGAGCAAGTGATGTGACTATGTTATTAGTGAGTGCATATGGCGAATAGAGTTAACTGATGATCAGGCAGCTCTGAAGTCGACGCTGATTTCGATACCGTTGGGGATGGTGATGGAGGTGACTTCCTTGATCTGAGCAGCAGTGCACTCGAGATCGATGTATCGCTTGTAAATAGTCATTTCCCAGTTGTCCCAGGTCTTGGATCCCTCACCGCAAGGGGTTCTTCGGCAGCAAATTCTGAGGTGCTTGTTGGGAAGTCTGACTGGGCCGGAGATCTTGACGGCCTGGGTCTTGGCGTTGTTGACAAGTTGGTTGGTAACTTGCTGCATGGCAGGCAGTCGGTTGCCTGAGAAGGTAATTCTGGTGCGCTTGATCTCCTGGTCTTCGAAACCTTACTTCTTGTCTTTGTCAGCCATATTTATTAACTAATATTTAGATAATTAAAAAAATTAATATCTTTAAAAGTCATCCAACCTCCTTCCTTTCTGTCTTTCCTCAGTCCATCCCAACACCCAAACTCCATTCATCCCCTCATCTGTGATTATCATCATATAATGACAACTATCAAGAATAGGGCCTTAACACTTATACTGGGATAAAATACTGTGAATCGACTGGGATAGGCTAAAATTTTATTGGTTGGAGCTGGAGGAATAGGATGCTAGGTGGTCAAAAATATGTCAAGAGTCGGTGCCAAACACCTCACCATCATTGACTATGATAAAATTGAATAAACCAACCTTAATCGACAGTTTTACTTCAGAAAGTAGCACATCGGTCGCAATAAAACTGATGTCATCAAAGAGAGCATTAAAATACTGGCACCAAAACTTGAGCTCTAGGCAATTTGTGGAAACCTCTATGATGGTAAATTACTCGACGATCGTTTTTTCTCAAAATTTGACATCTTTATTAGCGCTCTTGATAGCGCCAAAGCCAGATAGTATCTTTCTGCTCAAGCAACTAAGCATAATAAACCGCTTGTAGATGCTGGTACCATGAGTTACTATGGACAGGCCTATCCCACCCTCAGATTTGTCACTACATGCCATAACTGCCAGCCTTCTCAAGTGTAGATCGATAATAACGCTGCTTGTTTGATCAGATCGAGGCCAGAAAGACCCATCCACTGTGGTACATATGCCAAAAATTTCTATGAATCCTTTTTCGGTGGGAAAGGCGACATGATGAGCTA
>Ga0100402_1003253_pt1 | contig 17755 bp, 12 predicted proteins | sample CryGeyme20150102_FD_80419 | JGI IMG/M metagenome (GOLD analysis project Ga0100402, IMG submission 80419) | Groundwater microbial communities from Crystal Geyser aquifers in Utah, USA - Crystal Geyser metaG 2015-0102 | ecosystem: Environmental > Aquatic > Deep subsurface > Groundwater | place...
TGAAAATTGTTGGCGGGTGTGCCGGCGTGGTTTTTTGTAAGTGTGTTTTGTTTTTTGGTAAATTGGGGGGTTGGTATGTGAGAAAAAGAAGGAAGGAAGCGGGGGGGGAGGAAAAAAAAAAAAAAAACAGACAAAGAAACCAGTTTCTTCCCATCCATTTTTGTTGTTCTATGATGGATATCACGGACAAAAAAAAAGGACATCCGATCCGTAGTACAGTAACAAACAGACAGTGATTTGTCACACACACAACACACAACACGCGTACATGCACACATCACGCGTACCCCACAATGCTCGACAACAAGACGGCAAAGGTATCCGGCAATCCCTGTTTGGACCATATTTTGATGTATTCGTCCGTAAATATTCGATCAATGGTAATGCTCGTATTCCATATCATGTAATTGATCTGAAACAGCAATCCTAAAAAGAAGTAATGAAAACATTGCATAGCCACAATTTGACTAAAGATGAGTCGAGGATTAAATTCTTTGCCATCCTTTCCCTTCTTTTGTTTGCTGCTAATGTTGCTATTGCTATTGTTGTTGTTGTTATTATTATTATTGTTATTGCTGCGTCCAGTGTTACTACTATTACTGCTACTTGCATTTCCTCCTCCTGTTGGAACAGCAGTAGCAGCAGCAAGAATGGTTGCAGTAGCTGCTGCCGTAGTTGCCGTCGTAGTGGCATTCGCAGCAAGAGATCGAGCCGATAATGTTGCATTGGATATAGTTGAACTGAGTGTTGATATATTGGTACCAATATCATCTCGTCGTTTATTACTACCAGCATTGAAACTAGACGTTGGTGTAACGGAACGACTATTGCCAATTCTTCTTCCGGACATGATTGGATGAATGTTGTTGTGGTTGTTGTTGTGGTTGCACTGTATGTGAAGCCTGTTTGTTGAATGTCAGTAACGAGACGTGTGTGTGACTTGAATGCGTCTTATTGTAAAGACTCTGTACTGAGTAGCAGTTTGGATTGTAGAAAGTCTTGAAATTGTTGATTGATGAGAGAGGACCTCGTTGCTTCTTCGTATGTTTTCGGTGCCATGATGTTTGGAATGGATTGAGGGCACCTCATCTTACGGGAGTCAGCTCACGAACTAAATATGCGTCGCACAGTTGTTCCGCGATGGATTTCTCCTTTTCGCGATGAGAGGATTTAAAAAATATTCTCACATACATCTTTTTGTATTACTTTTCTGTCGAGTCCGCTTCTTTTCGTTTCGTTCTTTGTGCATACAATACAACAAGATCATCTCTACCATGTCATCGAATTACGCAAGACAATCTCGTCTTGGTATTGGTCTTCATGGACGTCCCACGATGAGTCATCGGACGACTGTGGCGCCATCCTATAATAGCAGCAACAAGAACGACTTCAACAATCGTCGTCGTCGCAACAACAACAATACCACTCAGTTTCGTCGTGGTCCGTCATCGTCGTCGTCGTTGTTGCTAGTGTCCTTACAAACACAACAAAAGCAATCACCACCACCAACCACCACACTCAAATATCATTCATCGCAACAACCTCCAGAAATGTCACAATTGACTGTGCTATCAGGAGAAGATGCATCAACAACGAATAATAATAACAATAACAACAACAACGTCGACAGTGGTAGTCATACAAATCGAATGCCGTCGTCACTCTTACTCTTGGATCGTCGGGGTAATTATAGTCACACCAGTCGAAAAATATTGACAACGAATAACACTACAACGCCTACTGCTGGTGAAAATTCTGCCGCGTCGTATCGTAGCGAAGAACCGTCATTGTCACCTCGTTTTTCGCAACAGCAATTGTTGTTGGAATCCAATCACACAAACAGCAGCAGTAGTAATAACAACAAGAACAAAGAAGACAAAGAAAATGATGGTTTTGGTGATACGCTTCCTTTGGGACAACCCTCATTGTCTCAGGGTTCGTCGACACACGAATCATCAGAGTCAAGTTCGTTCCATTTGAATGGAAATTACAGCAGCAACAACGGCAACACGCACATACCTGCTCAAGGTCGTTCCTCTCACCGTTCTGTTCTACTTCCAATTCCACAGCAGCAGCAGCAGCCACAGCAGCAGCAGCAGCAGCAACAACAACAACTACAAGGTGAAGGATTGGTTAGCTTGAATCGTACTGGCTATGGCCAGCAGCGTCAAAACTTGATGCCAGTGCAACAACATACCAATTTAGCACCATTGCAGTTGCAGCAAGTTTCCAAGGTACGATTCCGAACGAAACTGAATCATTTGGAAGATGCCAGTACACCTCGTCGTCCTTACGCTCGAAGTGGTACTGCCACACCACCACCACCAACGACTACTACTACTACTACTGCTACTACTACTGCTACTTTGGCTGCCACGGCAACTCGTTTCGTTGGAGGAACGTCGTCAAAACGCACAATGCGTACGACAAACAATGCTGGTGTTAGTGATAATTCTTCCGTGCGGTCTCTTGCGCGTTCCAACATCTCTCAGCAGCAGCAACAACAACAGCAACAGCTATCTTGTACTGCCGATGAGAATACTCTTACAACACAATCCTTTTCCTCCCGCCAAGACGACCAAGTCAATCGTGAGAACGACTGTCGATTTCGTGACGAAACCAAGGCCCGGTTGAACGCTCAAGAAAAACAGATAGCCTTACTACTCCAAGAGATTCGTTCTCTATCCAAGGAACAACAAAATGTCGTACAGGTCGCTACTATTAACAACAAGAACAAGGAAACAGAAACCCAAGAACTTGTCCAAGAGGTCCGTCAGGTTCAAAAAGAGATTCAAGCTACCGTACAAGACTACCAAGACAACATGCGAGAACATACGCAACGTCTTCAAACCAAGAGTACTACAGCCGTTGAAGCCATTCAAAATGCTGTTTCCGTTGCCCAACAAGCCCATCAGGAGCACATCAACGAATTGAACCGAATCAAGACCACATGCGTGCATCAGATCGAGTCAACAGGAAAACAAGTTTCCCAGAGTGTCTGGACAGCCCTGAACGATCAACTGCCAGGACTTTTGGAAGTTGCCAGAGGTGCGGTCAAGTTTTGTGTCCCGAAAGTATTGTCTCTGACGAACAAGAATACCAGCACGAGTACGAGCACCAGTATCAGCAACAGCAACAAGGAGAGCGAAGGTGACTCATTGTCTCCTTTTCGACAGGAAGAAACAGACATCCCGTCGAAGGATACTGCCCAGGAACTTGACAAGAATCTTCGTCGACCAAAAACGAAAAAGATTCCTGCCGTGACGACGAGTCCCAAAATTGTGACTCCCAAACCGATGCAGACGAACATGAACAGTGCTTATAGTGGAAGTACCAGCGTCAGTACTGCTGTCACTAACATCTCCACCACTCCAAAGCGCAGCAGCTGTACATTGTTGCACAACAATACTGTTGCATCACCCATCATGAACACACTGGACGATGACAGCGACGACGAAAATGACGATGACAATGACAACGCATCAGAAAAAGAAAAAACCGCACCTGCCAGGTCCACGACGCACGCGTCATCTCCTACTACAAACGTTGTTCGCCGCCGCAGCGAACGTGACCGAACCAAAGTCGATTACAAAGAACCGGGGTTCAAGATAAAAGATTTGGCAGCACCTCCTCGTCGCAGATACATAAAGATTAGCAAGCGTAAGAAGGAAACGAAGACAACAAATAACAGAAGAAAATACGGCACCAAACGCAACAGCAAGATTAACAATAACAGGAAGAAGAAAATGGCAAACTGCACTGCCAGTGAACCTTCCATGTCTTCCCAGAGTGAAACCAGCTCTGCCTCTTCCGTCACGAACGGACCGGGTGCTCCAATGGCAACACAACAGATCAGTTCCTCGGGCTCAACGATATTCAACAGCGCTCCACGTCCAGCTGTCAATGAGCGCCGGGGTCTTGTGAAAAATACCAAGAAGAGCCTTCTTGCTTCGCCTTCATTGTCACCGCCACCGTCGATTAAAGCGCTCTGGATCAGCAGCAGCAGTCGTAGCCCTCCTACACTGTTGTCAGCAGAAAGTGTGTTTTATAGCCCCATTGCAGCAGCCGCCAGCAATATGACGTTCTCAACAAATAATAATGTTCGCAAGGGCGCCAGTGTCTACCGTAAGAATCACGACAAGAGAAAACGCAAACGTTCGACGTCCGTAACTCGTGGCAAAATCACCAGCCAGGTACCTCATTATCATAACAATAACAACAACAGCACCAAACACCGCAAAACTTCCAGCGATGACACATTCCTTTTCTTTGACTGATGATTTTGGCTCACTGCAGATTGGAAGTGAAAAATGTGGGGTGGAAAGTGGATTGAAACAAAAATGTGGGCGGAATGTGAATTGAAACAAATTGGACGCCTATTCGTGTCTTAAATTTGAATTAACCTGTGTTCAGAAAGGATCGCCATGTGTACACGACTATGCATAGGAGCTTATCAAGTGACACCGTCTATTTTCTTAATTTTAGTCCGTTTTTAGCTTACAATCAGTTGAGCTGTCCCAACTCTTTCATTTGGCTTTGCAAATGGCTCTGCCTAGCTCTTCCAACCAAACCAAAATTTACAGAGATAGCGCGGCCAGATCCGTTTGTATCTGCTGCACTTCCGCTTCTGCCGCATCCAAAAGAGACTCAGGATTTCCTTCACTTTTCGTCATCAATTCATCGTACATTTTCTTTTGTTTATCAATGGCCTTCTTTTTCTTTTTCATCTGGCCTCCACTCACTGCCGTACCGTCGGCATTGATCGTGGGAACGCCCTCGTCGTCCCACTCTTTGAATTCTGCCGTTCGGAACAGCTGATCCGGTGTCTGCATAGAATCTTTCAATTTTGTCAATTCCTTTTCCTTGGCCGCTAGCTTCTTCTCAAGCTTTTCCTTCTTTGCGACTGCTTCTCCCGCCTTCTTTTCGGCTATTTCCTTCATCATAATGGCTGGGTCTTCGCGGTTCCAACGAGTACCACCGGGCCGATCTTCGAGACGAACGCCCAGTGTCGGTAGGGTCTCGTCTCGCAGTAAATCGCACGTTTGCAGAATAGTTTGAATTGCCTTGGCTGCGGCAGTCGGATCATCTTTGCTAGCCTTGACAGCGGCCAATGCTTCATCTCGCACTTTTTCGCGAAAGGACACCATCGTGTCGATCATGGGTTCGACAGCATTACTCGCCGATCCTCCTGCGTCGTCGCCATCACCTCCTCCACCTGATGATGCTTCAAAGCCAAAGTCGTCACTGCCAGTAACGACGCCAAAGATTTTCAAAATTTGAGTCACGTAAACGGCAATAGATTTGAACGTCAGGACGGCGGGTTTGACATCCGGTAATCGCAAATAAATATTGGCTTGGCTTATGACCGACAGTAAGGCTCCCATGGCATCTTTTGTGTTGAAATTGTCCAAGAGACTCTCGTGCACCTTTTGCTGGGTCTGCAACAGTGCCTCGCCGAGGGCACGATCCTGTTCTCCCATCCTCCAACCAATTTCTTCCGCGAGGTAATCATTCCTCGCCAGTGCTTCGACTTCGCGAAAGAATGCCTTGAAGGTGGTTTCCTTGGCTCGTGCATCGTTCATCGTTTGCTGCGAGTAGTTCATTGGCTGATCCCAGCCTTGCATCAAAAACAGGATCCGCAACAGTCGGGGCGAGTTCATGTCCAGAGCCTGTCGAATAGTAACAAAGTTTTTGAGCGACTTGGACATTTTGAGTCCCTCAATGTGCAAATGTCCCGTGTGAGTAAAGTAATTGACCCACTGGTGGCATTCCTTGTCCTCTCCTTGACCCTTCGTGCCGCCTATGCAGTTTCCTAGGCAGGCCTCACTCTGTGCGAGTTCATTGTCGTGATGGGGAAATTTCAAGTCCTCTCCTCCGGAATGAATGTCCAAATTTTCTCCAAGGATATCGCTTGCCACGACACTGCACTCGATGTGCCATCCCGGTCGTCCGGGTCCCCAGGGCGATTCCCAGGCCGGTTCACCCGGTTTCGATGACTTCCAGAGGGCAAAATCATTGGGATTTCGTTTTTCGCTTCCACCTGCCACCAACAACGCTCCTTCGCTCTCTGCCAGTTCAGCGGCCGAGGTTTCCGTTCCGACGGAGGCTGGACTTAGTTTGCGATAGTAGTGTCCTGATTTGGTAAATGCATCCAACGAAAGATAGACGCTACCATTGGATTCGTAGGCCATGCCACGTTGGACAATTCTATCAATAAAGGCAATAATTTGGGGAATGTACTCTGTCACGCGGGTCAGTACATCGGGTTCCCGAATCCCGAGGGCTTGCATATCTTCCATAAATTCTCGTTCGTAATATCTGGCATGTTTCAAAAAGACGCTGTGATCCGTTACCAGGTGTCCCTTTTCGCGATCCAATTTCTCGCTGAGAACGGATCTTGCCACATCGATTAAGGCCTTTGGATCGGTACTGGTTTTTGCATCCTGCATGGCCGCCTGTATGTGCGATTTTTCTGTTTCCAAATTCTTTTGTTTGAGTTTGTGCTGTTCCAGCAGACCCTCCTGTTCGGTACGAGACCTCGAATCTTGCTTCTCAATGGCCTGTTGGAGCGCCGTTTGCAATTGCTGCTGTTTCGCAGTGGCTTTGCTGGTCGCTTCTTCCACAGCGGAAGCAATCATATCTTTGAGTTGATCCAGTGTCAACGAGTTACTTGTTGTGGATGCTGTTGCCGTTGCTTCCTGTTGCAAATTTTCCAACAACAAATTTTGTCGGGCTCGCAAAATAATCTTATCATCAATATCGGTTATATTTACCTGATACAGTACATTGTAGTGAAAATAATCCGTCATGATCCGACGCATAATGTCCAAACTCAGGTACGTTCGTGCATGTCCGACGTGACTGCTATCGTAAACGGTCGGTCCACACGTGTACCACCGAACGGTCCTCGATACCATCGGTACGAAGGGTTGTTTGGTTCCCGTTAACGTGTTGTTCATCAACAATTGACCTTGGGCCAATGGTGTCGACGAATCAATCATCGGTGGATGCCACGGATGACGCTTTGGTTTGCTTCCACCACCACTACCACTGCCACTGCCACCACCAGACGAAGAAGAAGAATCGAACGAGGTCGTTGTCGTCGGTGGACCGAACTTGCCAGCACCAGAAAGAGACATGATGATTTGCTTATATAAAATTACGAGTAATATCGTTTAGAACTTCTTTGGAAGGGTGAACTGCGAGTAGGCGTGTTGGTGTTTTACTAGACAAAACTTGTTGCTCTTAACTACTAGCTAGCTAGCTAGTTAGCAATGAGGAGGTTGTAGTTGCGTTTGTAAGCGGTGAGATACGAACAAAAACCCTGCTCTGGTGAATAATGTATGAATAGTAGGTTAAATACTGTACTGTGTTGTTAACGACACTCGAGTATTTATTATGGTTGTATCGTATGTATGGTCTGAGGTCTCATCATGAGTAAAAAATAAAAACAAAAAATGACCGATCAAAATTACTGTACAGTAGTACCCTGGTACTGGTACCACGTACAACTACTAGTAGTAGCTACCAGTAGTAGAGTAGTACTGCTACTACAGCACCAACTAAGTACAGTACGTAGTAGCTACTTCTAGTAGTACCCTGGTAGTAGTAGAACACTTGGACTGCCGCACAAAGGCCAGACAAGGCAACCGCAGTGCCTGTGAGCCAACCAAGAAGCATTAGACGACGAGCACTTGATCCTATTTGCTCGCACAACAACAACAACATAGAAAAAGTCAGTACTAGGGTGTCGTCGTTTACGTTGCATTGCAGCATCAGGCCATTTTTGGCCTCTCACACTTTCTCTCTCCAAACATACCTGCAGGAAATAGAAATAATAATTCCTCTGTATCATCATCTATTGTTCACAGTCAAGTTGCATTCATTCTACACAATGCAAGTAGTACAACTGGTGGTAGTCCAAAGCTTTTACTCTACTGCTAGTAGTAATACAAATAGTTTGACTCCTGTGAGGAGAGGAGAGACGAGGGACGAAGGTGCAAGCAAAACGACCAGAACTGAACAAACAGGAGGGCGAAACACCAGCTGCTCCATCAGTTTTATTCACTTTTGAATGTTATGGTTTTTTGTTTCACGGGGGTCAGAGCATTCCTGGATTGCTGTTCCAACAACAACAACAAGAAGGCCAGTATAATTATTCCTAGTAGTACTACTAGTACGGTACTTCAACTACTAGACCCTACTAGCTACTAGCTACTACTAGTACTTAGAGTACCAGTCCGTAGCAGCAGAAGAAGTTTTGCTCGTGAAGATAGAGCGTACGTACTACTACTAGTAGTCTACTGTAGTCTACTAGTAGTATTCCTTTTATTAAAAAGGTGCTACTCGGAGTAGCTAATAGCAATGCAAAACATTTTATTGTACCAGGTAGCTTGCCTGTCAACTGGTAAAACTGGCAAAACAATTACTCAAGAAGCTACTACTACTACTACTACTAGACTAGCTAAGGTTAAGCGAGTACTACTTCCAGTCCTCCTTTTCAGGAATTCAAGAACTACTCTAGTACTAGCTAGAATACGCAGAGCAAAGACCTACCGTGGTATCTACTACTAGCTAGACTACTATAATACTACTGTACGAGCTGGGAAACTTCTATTATTTGTACTAGTAGTAGGCAGCTCCATGATTCTTGAGCACTTCTAATAGTACCTACTACTAGACTACTAGTCTACTACCTACCACTGTAGCTAGTGTGATGCTGGTACCACTAGTAGACTACTAGACTTTTATTAGGTGCTGATTCAGATGTGGTGCGAAAAAAAAGCAAGTAACTGTACCACGGTACACACTACTACCTGGTAAAACAAATGCGATCTTTGTTGGAACGGACACGTCATTGCGGTTGCATCCCACAGGATTGGAATCCAATGGGGCTTCCTATTTTGGTTTTTTGCCAGCACCACGGTTTTTTAATAATAGGTGATGATGGAGGCTCTTGTCAAAATACAACAACCTAGTAGTAGTACTAGTATAGTATTATAAAACAAATACTCGATTATTTACTTTGGATGCTATTGTTGCGTCAAGTCTCCACTCCTCCGCACCAGCATATTTCTTCTCTCCCTAGAAAGTTCTGTACTACTCGTAGAAACTATTGAAAAGTTAAATAATTTTTTTTTAAAAGGCATAGAACAGTATGAGGAACTGGCACTACAATCTGCTGATCTTTCTTGCGACGATCGGTTGTACCTTCTGTTTCACCTCTCCTGTTACAACAACAACAACTACTACTACTACCAACAACCACAACAACAACAACGACCGTATCCATATCACTACTGCAACGTTTCAGGGTTTGTACCCATACGTTCCCGTCAGAACAACGACCACTACTACTAGTAGTAGTAGTAGCATTCATCTGTCGAAACCAACCTCACGTTGTTATCCTACGCTACATTCATCGAGAACATTATTTTCGAAAACAACGACAATAATAACAACAACAACGCAATTGTATGCATCGACGACTTCTTCTAGTACTTCTGGTATCGTTGTCGAACAAGATGACACTCCTCCTCCGCTTGTTGGAACGACGAAAACGAAAACGACAACACCTTTTTTGATTGCCTTGTGGAAATTTTCCAGACCTCACACGCTCATTGGATCTGCATTGGCTATTCCAGCTCTTTGTATGCTGGCAGCACCTAGTTTTTCGACCGCCTTTTCGACGTCCAATGTTGTGGCTGCGTTGTATGCCATGATCCCATCGCTTCTCATGAACTTGTACATAACGGGCCTCAATCAAATTACCGACATTGATATTGACAAGATTAATAAACCAAATCTACCACTGGTAACGGGAGAATTATCTCCCAAAGTGGCCATCATTACCGTCATTGTGTCTCTGGTATTGTCGTTGCTTATGGGACTGTCGCATCCAGTGTTGGGTACCAGTGGACTCAATACAGCTCTTTGGGGATCGGCCATTTTGGGGACCATGTACTCGTTGAGACCCTTTCGTCTCAAACGATTTCCCCTCCTCGCTGCCTTTTGCATCGTGGCTGTCCGAGGAACCATTATCAATGCAGGATTCTTTGCACACGCTCGTGCCGCTGCTTTTGGAAGTCAGGGTGCAACAGCACTCAGCTGTTTGTTGGGAGACAGGACCTGTGGTCTGTCGTGCCTCTTTTTTGGCATTTTTGGAATCGTCATTGCCCTGATGAAAGATGTGCCCGATGTTCGGGGAGACGAACTGTCCAACGTTCGGACCTATTCGGTCCGGATAGGACAGAAACGAATTTTTCACGCGATGCGCCGACTCTTGACGGGACTCTTTTTCGCCTACGGTGCCGGATTTGCTCGAGGTGCCATGCTGGCACCCTCGACGCTTCTGTCCGTGTGTCGCGGAGGAGTGGGAGCGGCAGCGATGGTGGCTGGGCTTTCCGTACGAAAACAGGCCGAAACAATTAACCCAGAAGATTCCAAGGAAGTGTATGGATTTTACATGCATCTGTGGAAGCTCTTCTATTTGTCCTATCTCGCACTGCCCTTTTGTCGATAAATAATAATAATGAGTCAATGACTTGTTCTTTTTTTTCTTTGATTTTCTTGCCAAGAGTTGTCGTGGAATGATCTTTTAAAGTGCTGAATTCTATAGCTAAACTCATCATCACTGTGGAGAGTGCGAGAGTTGCTTGTGTTTGGCTCTAACCACTTGTGAGTACAGATTAGATCTATCCAAATCAACGACGATAAAATAATACTGTAATACTGTAATCATTTTTTAAACAACCGCTCTCAACCCTGACATTGGTCTACCGGGTGGTCATTCCTTTGTTTTGTCCCGAAATCTTTGCCAGATTCTCCTCACTTTTTCGATGGAAATAAAAAATAGTTGTGGCAAAGTAGTAATGCGTGATAAGCTTCAACTCTCTACTTTAAACTAACTCCTTATTAGCTAGCTAGCTAGAGTAGCTAGTAGCTAGTAGTGCTGTAGCTATTTGAAGCACCACCGACATTATGACTTCCAGCAACTGGTGAAGTATGCAAACGTCTCATAGATGAAATAATGATTGTGAAATTTGTTGCCAGATAGTTGTGACTCTTGATCGTAATCCTTGTGAGCTTGTTGCGGCCACCCTCAGCGGTAAACGTATATCGTTCTTGCTACAAACTAGACTAGTTATTATTATTCTCGACTAAAAGTAGATATCACAACATAGACTACTACTTAAATAGTTGATGTTCGCAACAATGAGCAGAAACAACCACAACATAGCCGCCGCCATTTACGGTGGCACTCCTGTTCTCGAAGTAAAACGCGCAGGCGATAGTAGTCAAAACGGCAACAGAAGCGACTGGCAACAAAAGTCCTCCGATAGAAATATTATGGGGGTAGAACAACGTGTCAAGTTGATTGATGAAGACGGTAACAATAACAAATCTAGAGAAAACAATGATGATGAGGACCAAACTTCAGAGTATGTCAAAGATTCAACAACCGCTGCTGCAAAAACGCTTTTTTGGAACAAGAAGGCAACATCCTCCATTCGTCTTGTCAATATGTTGTTGCCCTTTCTTCTTGTGCATGGTGGTGCCTCCTCCTCCTCCTCCTCCTCCTCCTCCTCCTCTTCGGACGAGACATTGTACAAATCCGTGTCCAGTCGTTGTCACGATGACGTAGAAGTCGGTGGAACAAATCGTCGATCCAGCGATCAGAATCCAGAATTGCTGCAACACCAAAACCGTACCTGCACAAATGCCGGACGAGGAATCAAGAAAACATGGATAGTACTATTTGCCTTGGTTGTTATTGGTGTTGCCATTTGTTGTGTGACGTTCGTTAGGACAACTCAACGTCAACAACTACTGCTGGCAGATTGGTTTTCTTTATTTTCGAGTCAGCAAGTAGAACCTGTCCACACGGATGCTCCCACACCCACTCCAAGAGGGCACTGGTATGAAAATGAGAATTTTGATAATAACCATCATCATGAAGAAAAGGAAGAACACGACGAGAAAGAAGAACAAAAGAACGTTGATAAGGATGAATTGTCGTCTATTGCTGAGGCAGCTCCTAATGCTTTTAAAGTAGTAGTCGAAAAGGCAAGCCCTGGATTAGAATTGACCAAGGAAGCCAAGGACGGAAGTATCGAGCAGCAACAACAAGAAACGGAAAAAACAACCACGGAGGCTTTGGTTCCCAAGGGAATATGGTAAGTGTTTGTTGATTCAAGTATTGAAAACAGCAATCATTAGGAGACACTTTTTTTCCGAATCTAACACGCATGTGTGTTATGTAAATTAAATTGGCATTGGCATTTTTCGCACCGAAAAAAAAAGGTACTACGACGAAGTCAAAGACGAAAAAAAGAATCAGGAGAAGGATATTCAAGTGTTGGAAGAAAGCAGCATTGAACAACTTGACAGTACTAGTGGTGGCGCTGCTACTACGGCATCTGGGGGTTTGGACCAGGACCAAGCAAACAGTAATGGGCCTTTCGAACACACGATGGTCGACTCGAACAAAACAATGAAAAACGTTGAAGGAGTTATCGAAGATGAGGACGACGAGGACGATGAAGTCATGGAGTTGGAAGAATCCGTACTTGAAGAAGAAGAGACCAACGAAGGCAAAGGATCGAGCAGCAGCAGCACCAGCAGCAGCGAAGAGAAATTTCCTCTCGACCTTTTAACCATTTCCGAAAAAGGACGTTTGGCAGCTGTTGGCTACATCATAAAAGAGCTGGGGATCTCCAACATGAGTCTCCTGAAAAACCGACAATCTGCTCAGTCTCGCGCATTGAAATGGATTGCTAAAGACGACGAGGCACAGCTGACCATTCCTGGTCATGACGACAGTGAGAAACCTTGGATCGAATTGATACTGCTCCTACAGCGGTACGCTCTAGCGACCTTCTATTTCGGCTTGGAAGATCCCAGTAGTCTCGACTCGAATATCAAGAAGCAAGTGCAGAAGAATCGCAGTGCGTTTGATTCCGAATGGATTACGGCAGCATCCATTTGTGACTGGCACGGCGTAAGTTGTAACCAAGAAAATGAGGTGGTAGCCTTGAACTTGACTCGTTGTGCGTTAAGCGGTATCGTTCCCGAGGAACTCTTAGTGAGCGGGACCCTTCCCCGTCTCAAAAGCCTCGATTTGAGCTATAACCAGCTATATGGAGAGCTGCCGTATATGACTAATAAAAAAGCTATGACTGCCAGGGTTCACGAAGGATTGGATTCCATGCAAGTCATCAATTTGAGCCACAACAAAATGACCGGAAGCATTCATTCTTTGCGAGAATTGAAAAATGTTGGTACGTATCGTGAAACGCAATTTCTCAATTATTTCGTTGCCAACTGCTTTCAACCTTGTTGAACAAAATGTCTCACTTTTTTTCTTTCTCATCTCGTCCTTGACTGTCTTTGATACAGAGATGGTCAATTTGAGCTATAATCATTTTTCGGGCAGTCTTGGAGACTTCATGGGAAATCTCACTCATATGAAAGAGCTTGTATTGAACAACAATGCTCTGAGTAACGAGATTCCGGAGACTCTTGGACAATTGACCAACCTACAAAATCTCTTCTTAAATGACAATTCGCTAACGGGACCCGTTCCAGAATCGTTTGGAGGCCTGAACAATCTAGGTAGGTGTAGAAGAGAAAGTCTGGACGGTTCTGGACGGTGGTGTCGTCGTCGTCGTCTTGTTCTTACACATTCTTCTTCTTACGCATTGCACTATTCCAATCTATCTATCTTACCAACAATAGCTGGCTTGCGATTGCATCGAAACAATCTCGAAGGTAATGTTCCAAGGGAGGTATGCCTGCTGCGAAAAAATTCAAATCTCCACTCTCTTTCCTCTGATTGCCAGAGGGGAAATATCCAGTGCGTTTGCTGTACTCGGTGCTTCTAGAGTAGTAGTAGTAGTACCTGTAGTTCTAGCTTGTGCGCATTTTTATACCAATATACTCTGTAGCCGTTTTCTATTTTTGTGTAATCTGCGGTCTACAATAAAAAATACTCGACTAATACTTGACCTTGCTACTCTAGCTAGTAGCCAGTAGGTCTACTACTGGACTACTACCGTACTAGCTACTCTCTAGTAGCTAGCTAGTACTAGTCTACTTTCTCTTGGTCTGAGGAAACTGAAGGTGATCAATCACCAGTTTACGAGGTACGATACGAGGTTTTGCTTCGTGATGACGTTTTCAACCTACTACGCCAGTTTTCTTGTATTTGCGTGCCCGGGGAATCTTTGATTATCTTTTGGTGTTTTTTTTCTTTTTTTTTCTTTTCATCATGGATCATGGATGTGCCCGCACCGACCGTACCGTACGTACCGTACCTGTTTATTCGCCTGCTAGTCTACTAGACTACCTGCTTGATTGATGAGCCACCAACACCGAGCAAGCCATTCTTATGAAGCCAAGCGATATCACAGCAGCACAGAATTGACGCGATTTGTTTGAGAAAGACACTATTATATTCGAGAATCAATGGCGTCGAGCAGGGACTGGAAATGGCTTATCGCTGGTGTCCTCATCGGATTTGCTCCGATGGGAGATGCTCTTCTACTTCTTCTTCATCACCATCACCATGGTGGTGGCCCCATTATTATAACAGCCAACATGTGTGTTACCAAGAAACAATTGCCTTGTCCTGTATACATGATCCATCAGCGATCCTGTGCATTGTTTTCAGGATTTGTTGGTAATCGACATGTTTCCGCTTCTTCCAATACGTCACGAACCTTAGCACCCACAAATCGACCAGCAACCAAGAAATGGTTGGACCTTTCATTGACATTGCACAATCGTGGAAAAAAGTTCAAGCGACACTTCATCTGGTCAGGCCTTGCCATTCTACTGTTGACTCTTCTCGTCCAACCAAAGCAAGCTATTGGAGCATCTCAAAATGTCGCATCGTCTGTACAACTACCCCATCCGTTGACAATTCGCCATTTATCGTTCGCATCAGCACTCGTTGCGGTTCTTGGTGGAGTGGGTTTATTTCGAATGGGTTTAAAGGATCTAGCTCAACAATTACTGGTGGCCTGTGCCAGATGTACTCTTCAATTACAACTTTTGGGTGGATTGATCCTGCAATGGATCCTTCCTCCATCGTCGCAACCATGGTGGATCGTTACGGCTTGGATCGTAGGAGTGGGAATCATCGGTGCCCAAGAAGCCTACGGAAGACTCGAGTATTCGTACCCTGCCTTGCGAAAACACTTGACCCTCTCCTTCTTGGCGAGTGGATTGTCCGTTCTGGGATTTGCTTTGGTCGTTCGGCTCTTTGGACCGCTTCAGCCATGGTACGACCCACGAAGATTGGTTCCCGTAGCAGGCATGCTGTTCGGTAATTGTCTTTCAGCCGTGACACTGGGCGCAACGTCACTTACCAGAGCCTCTGCGACACAACGAGATCAAGTCGAATTGTGGCTGTCACGTGGAGCCACGTACAAGGAAGCTATGTTCCCTTTGATTCGTGATAGTGTCACAACAGCCTTGACTCCTACGATCAACGCTCTGTCAATTACGGGCATTGTGCATCTACCAGGAATGATGACTGGACAGGTGCGTCACAACAGCACGATACTGTACTGCCGTTTTGTTTAGAATTGTTGCATTACCTGTTGTAAAATACTAACGGGAAAATTATTGCTTTCCACACAATGGAACTAATAACACACGCATGCATATGATCCACTTTGGGAAAAAAGATCTTGGCAGGTCAATCTCCACGACAAGCTGCCATATATCAAACCATTATATGGTTTTTGATTGCATCTGTATCAGCCACTACGATTCAGCTTTTGGTAGCTTTTATAACGGATTCGTTAGTAGACAAAGGCAATCATCGGTTGCTGAACAACGTTTTTCCCGTCATGGAACAAGGATCGAATAACGAAACGAAACGCGAACAGTCACACAAACGTAAAAACAGTACTGTTAACAAGCCCTTGAAACGAATTACAGCCGTTCCTCGATGCCCGTCGTCGGTGATTGCCAACAATGACGTTTCATCAAAAGAGATAAATCCTGTTATATTTCGGGTTCGTCGATTGTGTGTAGATCGTGCAGGTGTGGAAGTATCGTTAAACTTGCATCGTGGTGATCGTGTGGGTATCACTGGAGCGAGTGGTCGAGGTAAGAGTCAAATATTGAGAACGTTGATTGGTTTGGAAGACATTCAAAGTGCTGCAAGGAACTCTGTCACTCCCACCACCACCACCAGCAGTCGCAGCTCTAGCAGTTTCAGCTCCAGCATGAACAATGTCCATGAGGAGGTTTTAGAACTGCACGGCGTGGGTATATCTGAAATGTCACTTCCGCAATGGCGGACTCAAGTTTGTCTTGTTTCCAACGACCGTCCTACCATTGCGGGATCTCCTCAAGATATGTTCCATCGTCTACAAACTTTCCGGCAACATCAATTTCTTTCTACTAGTCAACAACAACAACAGCGAGGACAACAACAACGACGACGACGACAGAAGAACAAAGTGTCAAAAAATGATCATACAACTACCAATGATGGGAGTATGTTATTACCTGCCAATGGTGGTACAGCAGGAGAAAAGTGGTGGCTTTCACAAGATGTATTACAACGACCTTGGTCGAGTCTTTCGAGTGGTGAAGCCCAACGAGCGAATTTGATGCTTGCCTTGTCGTCGTCGTCGCGCAACAACAGCAACAGCAACAACAACAACGACAGCAACAGCAACAACAACAACAACAACAGCAATAATAATGAACCTCAGGTTTTGTTATTGGATGAAATAGGATCCGCCTTGGACGATGCCACGACATTGCAAGTTGAAAAGACATTACAGGAATTGAACATTCCAGTGATCATGGTAACCCACGATCGTGCCCAATTGGATCGGTTTTGTACACACCATTTGGATCTCGAGGAGGAGGAGGAGTAGTCTAGTAGTAGTAACGTAGTCTACTACGTACTATGATAATGTACAATATCCTAAACAAAAGCTTGGTACAGTGCTGCTACCTGCTACTACTAGTCTACCTGGTACTATTAAGAGTACTTTTACTACTATTAAAATCGTACATGTTCACATTCGTCTTCGTCCAATATCATATTGGGTATACCATCTGTTACTGGAAATTCTCGTCCGGTGACAGGACATGTTAACATTCCCTGTACTAACTGTACGTTCATAAGAATGGAATACAATGCCTTTAAAAAGTCGTCATTGTTCGCCATGTCATCCGTCAATACTGGTGGCAACAGTAGTTGTAGTTGTTGTTGTCCTCCTGCTGGTGCTGTTGTTGATGAGAGTCCCATTTCCGAACATGCCTGTACCAAAGCGGACCAATCCAATCGTGACGATGATAACAGACTCTTGACAAATGCAATTTGTGCCGTATCATTGTGACAATTATGATGATTGTTATTGTTGTTGTTGTTGTTGCTGTTGTTGTTGTTGCTGTTGTCGACACGTATTTCTGTAGCCGTAATTTTCAGTGGAAAACCTTTTCCTTTTGCTTCCTTGCTATTATTTCTCATGGTATTGTGTGTCAGAAGACGCATCGTAAAAAAAACTAGTGTAAGTCGTTGTTGTTGTTGTTTGTTTGTTTGTTGGTTGTTGTTGTTGTTGTTGGATGTGATGTATGTACCAGGTAAATATGATATGTAATACTGGTACTCAATATATTTCGTTTTAGGTTGTAATTATGGCTCCTCCTCCCTGTGTTTGTGTGCGTGTGTGTGTGCGTGTGTGTGTGTGTGTGTGTGTGTGTGTGTGTGTATTAATACCAATAA
>Ga0100402_1003262_pt1 | contig 17730 bp, 12 predicted proteins | sample CryGeyme20150102_FD_80419 | JGI IMG/M metagenome (GOLD analysis project Ga0100402, IMG submission 80419) | Groundwater microbial communities from Crystal Geyser aquifers in Utah, USA - Crystal Geyser metaG 2015-0102 | ecosystem: Environmental > Aquatic > Deep subsurface > Groundwater | place...
CGGAACGGAGAAAAGGTCGGCCCTAGTAAATTGCCGAGTTTCTCCAAACCACCCTACCTAGCCGAACGTAGCCCTAGAGAGCTGGCATAGTCGAGAGAACGCGGTAGCGTTCGCTCGTTGAATATGGATGGTTGTATTAGCCTCAACTCTAATTTAGGAATTACTTCTGACGATGCGAAATAAACAGCTCACTATTTTTGTTGTTGTCATTTTTGTCATCAGAAATCCTCCTGCGTCACTATGAAGGAGCTATTATTAGTTATTCTTATTACTAGTAATACAACTACTAGACTACTACGGTACTAGCTACTACTACGAGAAGCTATCGCTACCGTAATGATGAAGGTCAGGACTGACTGTCTTGCATCTTGCAAAACGGTGTAGAGTTGTGCAACCAGTAGCAATTATTCAGCTTTGAAATTCAACCAAAATATCACAATTTTTCTGCCTACCATAATATAAAAAAGTTTTCTTTGATATCTACCTTAAAATGACCCGTACGAAACTGCTGCTTACGTCTGTCGCCCTCTTGTCATGTCAAATTATTACTCGTGCCTTTGCTCCCCAGACGGCTCCGCGTAGAACGATAATTATTACTTCTTCTCTGAAAGCCGAAGCTGAATCAGACGCCAAGAAGGAAATTGCTGAGGACGAAGGAGCGCCAATTTATTTTAATATTCTGAGCGAGAAGGACCCACAGCAAAATCCCATAACCGTCAACACCGATTCTGAGCTTTCGGAAGCCGCGTTGGCCGCTTCTGCTCGAATTGCGGGTTCCTATTCTTCTGCAGCAGACGTTGCACCTACTATCAATGGATGGGTTCCAAAACCTGATTATGCCTTGTGGGGACTTCCCGGTGCTATTGCACCCATGGGTTTTTTCGATCCCTTGGGCTTTGCTCGTCAGGGCTTGCCTCTGAACGATGCCAAGCGTCTGCGAGAAGCCGAGGTACAGCACAGTCGTGTTGCCATGTTGGCTGTGGTGGGATATTTTGCGCAAGAAGCCATGAATACTGTGGGTGGTGGACCGTTCCATTTGAGCGGACCTGCCAACGATCAATTGCAACAAGTTCCGACCATTGCTCTTGCCATTATGACGTTAGGTATCGCCTCGGCGGAACTGTACCGTGCCAAAAGGGGCTGGGTGGAACCCCAGGCTCGCATTGGATCCGATACATTATTTGTGTTGCGAGATAATTATTATCCCGGTGACTTGGGGTTCGATCCTTTGGGACTCAAGCCGACGGAAAACTACGAATTCCAAAAGATGCAAACCAAGGAGTTGTCCAATGGACGATTGGCGATGTTGGCATGGGCGGGCATATGCTCACAAGAGCTTGTCAACCACCGAACAATTGGAGACACGTTGGACTTTTACTCTCATTTGTTTGCTGGAGATTACGCCTCGGGTTACTACTAAAAAAGTACTGCAATGAAACTACAATAAGCAATCATGCTTCAGAGAAGCAATTAAAAATTTTCAGAGAAACCTGTATCAGTTTTCTTACAGGAAAATAGAAGATAATATGCTCTCCCCGGGGAATCGAGGATACATTATTTTTGTGTGTAACCAAGCCAACAAACCTAATGTAACTAGTAGCTAGTATTGTAATAACGAATAGCATGTCAGACGACCCAAGAATCAAATACGTAGAGTACTCGAGTAGATTCCAGAAACCAGAAACAATAAAGTAAGGTTTAGCGATATCTTTGCAGTAGATACTTGACCCCAGCCACTAGACAAGTATAGTAGGCCGTCAACCATGGTGCTGTTGTTGTTGTTGTTGTAGTTTTCAGCATCTTGGTCTGTCCTTCACACATCACAGTAATAATGAGGGAGGGAGAGCTCGAAAGAAGTTGGTTGGGACGAACGAAGAAGAAGAAAAATGCTGCTGTGATAGAGAAAACAGGAATTCATGACTGGCCATTCCCTATATAGTAACTGCTACAGCGAGCGGTGAAAATAATACATTGTGTAATAAAGAAAGCAACGAGCCAGTCTTCTCTGGTGCCGTATGGTACTAGTACAAGAGTAGGCTACTACTACTAGTTCGCTACTAGCTAGCTACGAGTAGTAGCTAGTAGACCCTACTACTACTAGCTAGTAGCTACAGTAGCTACCAGTAATCTACTACTGTAGTAGCTAGTAGGAGTAGCTATAGTAGTAGTCTAATAAAATCAGCCCTTAGCTACGCTTCATCCATCTTTGCCCTCCACTCAACAAAATAAATTAATAATAATAAAAAGTACGATTAGCAAAGCAAGCAACAAGCAGGGTCTACTGCTATCGAGATTTAAAAAAAACGAAACTTTACATCATTTACAGCGTCAAGACCAAAGCTGATTGACGATCATTATTTAATTTGCAGTGGTGGCTATGACCTAAAGTACTTCTGAGTACTACTCTACTACTAGCTTTGTTGACCAAACAACCATCTCCTACTTGTCCACTTGTCCCATTTTGCTTTTAATGCAGTGGAAGAAATATATATATATATATATATATATATCAAACATCAAACATCAAACATCAAACATGACATCTAACGACGAGACGCAGCAGCAGACGCAGCCGTTATTAGAATCCAATGATAGCAATGAATCTACGACTACGTGCAACACCACTAATAATAATATAACCACAAGTGCAGCAACAGCAGCACCATTACCACAAGCAGCAAGAGCAACAGCAACAGCAGTGGCGGACGAACAGGCGGATGCGGATGAACAGGCGGCTCCAGTAAAAGTATCACTGAAGCTACAGACCAGCCGAAAACGAAAGCGAGTGGCACATCATAATACTGCAGCAGTAGATCCTTTCGGAGAGGGTTATAATGATGACAATCAAGATCAAGACGCAGCTTCAAAGCAGCAACTGGTACAACTACAGTTACAACAGCAACAGCAACAAGAAGAATCCCTCTTTACCAGGTCAGATTCTTTCTCGAGTGCTTCCACAGCTTCTTCCTCCCCGTCGTCCGCACAAGGAACTGCCAGTACAGATGCTTCCTCTGCCAGTAACAAGCTGAATAATAATAATACAATAGCAACGATAGCAACAACAGCAGGAGTAGCAGGAGTAGCAGCAGTGGGTAAAAAAGAGAGAAAAGTACAACAACCAGACGGATGGCGGGTAAAGCTGTATCGATTGAACGCTGATGGATCCTGGGATGATTGTGGTACGGGACGTGTTTTGTGCTTGTACAGACCAGCCTCAGCCAGAGCTCATCATGATAATACAATCAATCATAATCATAATCATAAAAGTGCGAGTGCCAGTGCGAGTGCTCAGAAGTCGTCCCTTGGTACAATGCGAGATGCAACGCAAGCAACAACAGCAGCAGCAACAACAACAACAAATGCAACATCGGATGCGTCTGGTAGGAGTGGTGGTAGTGCAGGTGAGAGATCGTTTTCAACAGCACCAAATCAGCAGAATACTATGACATTGGATGCTCGCATTTGTCAAGAATTGGGAGAACCAACCTTGTGCATGCACGCAGAAATCGTACCGGGAAATTCATCGCGGTCTTCGGACCTTGCGTCATTGTCGTCATCATCATCATCATCATCATCAAGCCAACCACGAATACTCTTGAGGACCCGCATCTTATTACGGGATGCCTATCAGCGACAGGGAGATAATATCATAACCTGGTGCGAACCATACTATGCCGATGATGCCAATAACCGGAACAATGTAAACGCAGCCCGCAGGCCCGATAAGGACGGTTGTCCGATCAATACGGGAGGTGTCGATTTGGCCTTGAGCTTTCAAGACAATGCTGGATGTTTGGATATTTGGAAACAAATTACACACGTCCAGCGACGAGCGGCAGAATTGTACCGGGCGCACCAACAGCAACACCAACAGCAACAGCAGGAATTGAGTGGTGGTGAGAGTTCCTCTTCCGTGGCATCATTAGCTCGGTCTGATGGTGGAGGTACCTCCAAAGAAAATAATTCGGCTGGCAGTGATAGTGGCGGCGGCGGCGGCGGTGACGACAGCAATGGCAATGGCAATGGTGACTCGGAGAATTGTACGGAAATGCCACAGAAACTGATGAATGTAGCACACGCGGAAATGGATCGGCACCAGCCCAATAATGAAGTATGGGTAAGCCTGGCGGATGCTGTTCACCATCACAATGAGACATTTGGTGGAGGAGCAGGAGACGACCCTCATCATCATTCACGTCAACAACATCACGACGATTTGCTGCAGCATAATAATCATAATAATATGATTCAACACGTGCATCATGATGACCAGAGTGTCAATGGTGATATTACAGATACTGGTGGAAATAATCAGAACAACACCAACAAGCTCCGGCAGCTGCATCAACAGCAGCATCCCAATGATGCCAAGCAGCAGCAACAGCAGCAACATGTGCCCTTTGGGACCGGCGAAGAAGGATCTGGAGATATGTATGGCGGCAGTGGAACGTCGTCTCCCAGTCACCAACTTGAACAGTGTAATTTACAGAACAGTTCCAACAATGCAGTCTTGTCTCCTCAGCTACCAAATCCGCCGACACTGTCGAATTTGGAAGAAATTGCCGATACAATCGCTCGAGTTCAGGTTCGTATTTTGGTGCAATTTTCTCTGTTCTTTTGGTTTTTTATTGTCTAACAAGAACATGTTTTGTGGTCCTGCCCCAGCATGCCCAACAGAGGGAGTCGCTGGCAATCTTTATTTCGCAGAATGAATGCTCGTATTTAAAGTTGCTGTTACGGATGTTTCCTGCAGTTGAAGCTAGGGGTGATTTTGGGTCTTTGGCGACATTGGCAGCTTGCGTTAAGACAATTTTGTTACTGAACGATCCCTCTATTCTCGAACTAATAGTATCGGACGAAATTATTTTTGAAGAAGTCTGTGCTACATTGGAGTACGACCCCGACTTACGCGACAAAGCCAATCATCGATGGTTCCTGCGAGAACGAGCGAGGTTCCGTACCGTGGTACTCATGGAAGACGAAGAGCTAATATCGGCCATCCATCGAGCCTTTCGAGTCAATTATTTGCGCGACAATTTGTTGAGGCCAACGATGGACGAAAGTAGTTTGTCAACACTGTCCTCTTTGGAGACGTTCACTCACGCAGATGTAGTCAAGGGTGTGACTGTTTCGCCACCGCCACAGCCGCATTTACATGGCAGCTCTGGCTCTGCCGCAGATGGCCACGGCCATGAGAACGGACATGGTCACCACGATCACGACGGAAAAGACGAGTCTGCGCAGGATAGCTACTTGGTGCGAGTGATTCGAGTTCTGGGTGTCGAGCTGCATGCTCTTTGTCACATGGAGTGGGCAGAATTAGAGTCGATGCCGACTGGCTCTACAAACTTTACAGACGAGAAAGAAGTGCCCGCTGATCACTCTATAATTGTATCGAGTCGGCATGTCTCTCCTGGTCAAAGCATATCAGGGACTTGGCAGCAGCATCTGGCACCTCAAGATGGATCATTGGCGTCGCGTAGGATTCGCCGTCGAGGTTGTCTTACGTTTCTGAGGGAGCTGTTCAACATGGTTCGGGTATCGCTGCAGCAAAGCGACAAAGATAATTTCTTTTCTGTAATTGTCTCGATGGAAGTTGAAGTCATGTCAAGGGAGGAGGACAAAGGAGGAAAGATTTCGGACAATGAATCGCAGACAAGCAAAATTGTGGAAGTTGGAAGCGTTGCTGCAAGCGAGAAATCAGAACGCTTTGACGAGAAGGGAGATGGGAATCTGGCTCAAAACCTTGGTTTGGACTTTTTGCCACTATCTACTCCTGTCAACCTTCTCTCGCTGCTGGGGACTGTCCTATCGGATCCCAATACAGACATCACCGAAAAAGGACTTGTACTAGAGATCATTGCGGGCGTGGCCATGCACGATCCGAGTCTAATCCGAAGGCACTGTTTGGAATTTCATTCATCTTGGAAGCGGAACCAAAGTGATCAACCCGATCGTGATGTGGTGGGACTGGGACGGCCGGAAGCAAACGAGAAAAAACAGGTTATTTTTCTTTGCCCGCCAAATGATTTGCTAGCCGCGTTGCTTTTCTTGTTGGATACCGAGACTGATGCAGGCATTTTGTTGCAGGTTTCGGAAATCATGAGAATTATACTTGATACCGATATGATGGGCGAGCATGGTCCGATGGGTGCTGGTTTCGTTGACGATCACGAACATGGCGTGTTTGCGGATGAAATGGAAGGTATTCCTCCAGGTAATGGTAGTGGGGAACAAGCGCAACTGCATGAGCAACACAACAATATAAATGCCGGTTGCGCTGCCCCAACAACCGAGCAGAAGCAATTCCTCGCCATGTTCTACGAGCACTTTATTGATTGGGTTGTAGCGCCATTCCAATTCACCATTTTGCATCCAGTCCGACGTGTTCCTGATACAGTTCTAATATCACCAAAGGGATCTCCTTTACTGATGCAGATGATGAAGGCATTTCAAGACGGCGTGACCCGCGACGACGGACTGTTCAGGATTATAACCAGGTCTGCGATCCGGGCATCGTTTGCAGTTGAGCTTTTGACTTTCTGTGTTCGTGCACATCTCTATCGTATGAAAATCTTTCTCCTTAAATCTCGAGTCCTCAGCAGTGTTCTGAAATTATTGAATCCACGTTCTCCGCTACCAAGCGCATCAGGCGACCGTTGTCTCAAATTGGCAGCGCTAAGGTAGGCATTTGATCGTCGCTAAGGCGAAGGGCGTGTGTCTCAACTTGTCAAACCCTTTAACAACTCCAACTCTCCCCCTACCCTACTTCCTTCCTTCAGATTTCTTCGTGCTATTTTGTCCGTCAACGACGAGTTTTATCACCGTCATATCATCCACCACGATCTATTTGCTCCCGTCTTTGAGGCGTTTCGAGCAAATCCTGTGGGCGACAATCTCGTGTCTTCCGCAATTGTTGAAATGTGTGACTTTATCCAAAGCGAAAACATTATGTCTTTGATGGAGTATATTGTAACGAAGCACCTGTCAGCGACGCAGACAGGTTCTGAAGGTCTTAGTCTTGAAGACGCCTCCAGTCCTTACGTTAGCACTTTCACAACTCTACGTGAAAGCTACGAGCAAAATTTGGAAGCCCTGAGACAACAACAACACCGGCAACAAGGAAAGATCGGTCCTCCTTCTCAAGGTTCGCCCAAACAAATTAGTCACGCAGAAGGTGGTGGTAGTTATTTTTCAAACAAACCAATCGTTCAAGCTTCACGCGTTTTGAGTGGAAAAGCTCTAGAAGATCAGCGCAAATTCCGAGAAGATCACGATGAGGAATCTTACTTTGAAGATGACGACGACGACGATGATGACGAGGACATGGGCCCACATGCGCAGAAGCAACCCCTCAGTAACACTGTCGTGCCACCAGCAGTAGATGAAGTTGCTGCACAAGAGGGCGACAATCGCGTTTTTGCACTCCTGCGAACTGAAGAAAATGACATCAACAACAATCAAATAATGGCCCACCAAGAAGCAGGTGATTGATGAGATCGTCCGCCCGTCCGCCATGTTGTAGTCTACCAAAGAAGGGTTTTGAAACAACTGATTATCCAATTAGTCGCCCTGTTCACCTGTATTCCTGGCCAGCTGTGCATTTTATGAAGGATATCGAGAAGGACGGTACTATTAAATGTTGCAGCATTTGTCTGTCAACAGATATACAGACTGTACATATATACTGTGTATCTTTTAGGTAGAAATCGCGTGTGTGAAGTCTCCTTGCTTTCTCCTCTTCTTCCTTTAAGAGTACCATTATTTTTTCGTGCCAGCCAAAATGAGGCAATTTACTACAAAAATATGTGCACACAACTCTCTTGAAAGGTGCTGACGAAAGTATCAATTATTATTAGTAGCATAAATAATAGGAGCGTCATTCATTCCATGCGGCAGTTTTTTAATCTGACTATCGTGCTGCTCATGCATGAAGGATGGAAAGTGATGCACTGGTATTACATCTTACATCATTTTTTATTTTTAGAAAAACTAGACTACTAGCTAGTCTACTTGAAGCTTGAAAGTTACTACTAGGAGCGAGTAGTCTACTGCACTAGTCTAGAGTACCAGGTATTCAATAATATATTTTGAAACCATCAGATTTGCTGGCAGCGAGCAGAATGCTGCCAATAGGTCTAGCTGCTCTAGTAGAAGACTCTACTAGGTCTACCCATTATTTATTGTTCAGTCTGGCTGGTACCTGGGGCAGAACTAGTAGTAGACGTAACAGTACTACTAGAGAGAACAACAACAAGACTCTACGCACCTACTTGGTCTGCCCTTTGTTATTTATTCTGAAGCCTGGCTGCTACCCGGTACTACTACCTGGTAGTAGTAGTAGTAGTACTATCTACAACGGTACTAGTCTACTACTAGTAGTAGGCAGGAGTAGTAGGCGAGTACATGGCGGTACTAGACGAAACAGTACTACAAGCATTAGAAAGAAGGTTAGGGTTTGATTCAATGACCAACAAACAAAACCCAAAAATAATAATGCGCCAGTCACTTTTTTGATTTTGTTCACGAGCGTCGTCTCTGTCTCCTCCTCCTGCTGCTGCTGCTGCTGCAACCTTTTTCTCGCTTACCAGGTATTACGCTCACATTATCCCCGGCTTGAGTAAGCATTTGCCAGGTTGAACAATAGCATCTGCCACTCCAATAATAAAGCTCCGACGAATTGTCGAGAATAGAAAAAGTTGAGAGCTTTATTACGCCCATTTACTGCATGTTGTTGAAATTTGAAATACTTTTAGTACGACTACAGTGACTACAGTACAGCACTGTTTTATTCAGAGTTTCAGAGAAGAACTGCTTGAAGGAAGACAGTATTGTAGTTATGAGTAGCAGCAGCAGTCAAGAAAAGCAGCAGCAACAGCCACAAAAACAAAAACAACAACAACAACAACAAATAGAAGAAACAGAAGATACTGATGGTGATTACGTACGGATTCATTGGAATGCACCTGGTACAGAACGTGACAATGATGGTAGTGGTATTTCTTCCAAGAATGCTACACTGGCACTCAAGACGGCCATTGCGGTAGCCAGAGCCTTCGATGCTAATTGCGCCTTGCGTAATCCTGCCAAGGAGTGTACCGTTCCCATGTTCGAATCGCAGGAACTGATACTGGGCGAACAGCCCATCCGGAGTAGCAACTTTTTTACGGACATTAGTTTGCGAGGGATCAAATTAACACGGAATCTGCAGCACGGAGAATTCTCTGAGGAGGAAGAAGAATACCGCGAACGATTTGCAGGACGGTCGATTGATGGACATTACGCTGTCAAGGTGCGTACTTGCTTTGGTACTTCGTACAATTTTTTTCAAGTAATATGTGCATGTGCCTGTGCGTATCTCTTTCTTCTCACCCCATCTGTACTCCTTCTGCGTTCCTTTTCATAATATACTTATTCACACCATCAGTTTTTACAAAGAGGATTGTACAACAGCGTCCACGCAGCGAGTGCAGCATCCGATATGATGATGGAAACCAAGATACTCATGAATTTGGCACCACATCCCAATATATGTCAAATATATGGTGTAACGGCAGCGGGAAGTGATGCATTCTTAAGTCGGGGCAAGGACGGATTTTATATTATTCTAGATAAGCTGTCGGGGACCATGGCGGAAAAACTGGAATTGTGGCGACAACAGCTGCAGCAAGAAAAACAACAAATGGTGAAACGAAAAGCAATAAGTGGACAAGGCGACGGCGGTGGCGGCGACGACCACCACCAAACCGCCATTGCCATGGAGCAATACCGACAGCTGATGCAGCGATTAGAATTAGCATTGGACGTCGGATCGGCATTACTGTTTCTGAGCGACCGACAAATCGTCTTCCACTTGCGGCCCGAAAAGATTGGGTTCGATGTGCGACACGGCCGCATCAAGCTTTGCGATTTTGGACAGGCACGAGAAAATGGACAATTGGATCAAGCGCCCAGTTTGACCAAGACAGACGATATTCGGACATTGGCATACGTTGCACCAGAGGTCCTGTGTCAAGCACCGGTCACCGTCGCAGCAGATGTGTACGCTTACGGGATCGTTTTGTGGGAAATGCTATCGCTGGAACGGCCCTTTGATCGATTGAGTCGATCCGAACATTTTGAGAAAGTAGTTATCAATGGAGAACGACTACCATTAGCTCCCGTTATTCCAAAAGCTGTGCAAGCATTGATCGAAAAATGCTGGGATCCTCATTTGCGCCCAACCATGAAGAAAACTTATGACTCGGTGGAAGAAATTTTATTGTTTCAACACGACACGCCAGAACTCGCTATTTTTGCAGATAGCAATCGTCCTCCTTTGGAGAATGCCAGATCTTTAGCATCTCTCACGAGAACATCATCTACACAGCAGCAGGCAGAATCTGGCCCTGCTGGAGCGCCAGTTCGTGTTTTGAGACGTGCCCAAACTGCAGAGGCTCCATTCAGTAGCAAAGCAAAGCAAGATCGTCTTCCTCCTCCTCCTCCTCCTCCAGAGGAACCCAAGAGACGTCGACGTCCTCCAAAAGAAGAAGGAACGCCGAAGGACAGAGTCAGTAGAAAGCATAGACAGCACAAAACCAGTGCTTCTCACGACAAAAGTAGTACGGGTGGTACTCGGGAGCGCATGAAAGACAATAAGAGTCGAGATAATCGTGGTGAACCCTCTGTCTCGAGAGCTGAAAGCCAAGCCTCCTTGAAAGACAAGAGCAAAAGTCGCAGGGGCAGTGGCTACGGTGAAGCCTCGGGCATGAAGGATGATAGCATGAAAGATAGAAGCAAGAGTCGCCGTGATAGCGGCAATGGTGAACCCTTAGGCATGAAAGATGACAGCCAGCGCCTGATAAGAGATAAAAGCAAAAGTCGCCGAGAAAGACATGGCGATTTCTCAGACACGAAGGATGACAGCCATATTACCACAATGAAAGATAGAAGCAGAGGTCGTAGATCACGCAAATCTCGGAGTGGCTCGATTAAGCATTCAGCAGCAGGCGAACCTGCTCCCGCCCCCACGACCAGAGAGCAGAAACAGGACCCGCCTCCAAAATTATCGGCGGAAAACGAGGGAAAGGATGATCAGGTTCCACAAGTCAATGAAAATCATGGCGTCGCCGACGGTAGAAAAAAGAAAGACGATCAAACAAAACAAAAACTTGCCGTCAATTGAATGCAAAGAGGAAGATTAGAACAAAAAGGAGTAATTATCTTGTCTAGCAAATGAGTAACAATTAGCCTCAGCAAAAAAAAACACTACTACTAACTAGCCAGCTAGCTCATAATCAATTTTAGTTGTACTCCGATCGAATGCGGTCTGACGTATCATCGATCATCATGTATCGCTTTTCCAAAGGAAACTGTTTCTGAAGATCCACGCCACTTCCAAGTTCTGATTTAACTTCTTGCACCAATGTTTGAATTAGCCACTTCGCGGCGTTCCCAAGAATTCCCTGACTTGTACTTGTCCCAGGCAAGCCAGCTAAAGCCAAAACATTCTCATCTGGTGGTTTATATTCGACTTCATACACGTTCCATCCACCGTCAACATACTCGGTCAAAACCTGGTCAGCAGTCTTAATTTCGTCGGTTAGACCTCGTTCCAAGGCATCTTCTCCAAACCAAGTTTCACCTAGTGCAGATGAACAATAAGATGAATAATAGGTGTCAGACACGTAGCTCACGACACAACGCTGCACTGATATTTTCAGGGCCAACTTGTAATCCACACTTACCGGTTGCAACTTCATCGATGTCAAGACTTGGTCGATTCTGATGAACAAATTTCTTGAACAGCGTCAAAATGCCTTCGACATCTTGCTTGGTCTTCTCAAAGTCTTCTTTGGTCACCCTCTTGGTGGGAGTAATGGTCCGCTTGTACTTTCCGGCTGTAACTGTCTGAAATTCGATGCCTTCATCTTTCAATCGTTGGTAAACATTTGGAATATCAGAAATGACACCAATGCTTCCAAGCACAGCAAAAGGTGAACTGACAATTTTGTCAGCCACGCAACACATCATGTAGCCGCCTGAAGCAGCCACTTGTTCGACCGCAATAGTCAACTTCATGCCAGCTTCCTTGAATCGAAGCAGTTGAGCAGCTGCCAAACCGTATCCAGTAACAGTACCTCCTCCAGACTGCAACACTACCAGAGCTTCATCTCCTGGTTTTGCACTTCGGACAATGGCCGTCACTTCCTCTCGCAGTTGAGTCACTTGCGATGCTTGCACATCACCTGGAAATCGGGTGACAAACAAATTTTGGGTACGACCACTGTGCGCTCGATCACTCTCAACAATAGCACTGGCACCATTAGCATGTTCGGTAGATAGTCCTCGCAACAAGACCGACAGAGGACGTTCTTGCAACTGTGTCAATAATCCACCGGTACCGCGGGCGGCAATATCTCCCAAGAGAGCTGCACGAATTCCAGTGGCACGTTCGGATCCCAAAGTAGCAACAACGTCCTTGATAAAATCCATTTCCATTTTCATCAAGTTCTTTTGGGCCTTGGTTAGTTTTCCAAAAATAGCTTCGGTACTACTGGATCCTTTTTTGCCTTTGCCCAGTGGCTTGGCTTTTTTATCCCAAGTGGTGGGTCTCATTTCAGCGCCCGATTCATTGGCTGCGGTAGCATTTGGAAACGGAGGATCCAGTTCGTAAATTTCCATGCCCATGGCTTCCATTTCTTCATCAATGGCCGTCTTTGTCAGTTCGGTTTGTGCTTCTTGGATTTGATTCAACAATTTGGACCCATCTTTGAGAAACTGCTTTTCCAGTTCCAAAAGTGTCGTCTTGGCGTAAGCCGACAAGTCGTGCACCAGGGCATCACTATTAGCTCCATTCAACGCCAGACCCAAGGCTCGATCAAAGTTTTTGGCTCTCAGGGCCGCCGCTGCCTTGGCTTTCGATTCGGTAGCGGCGGTCAGAGAATAGTCGTAAGAATCGTACTTTTTATTCACATTTTTGATTTTGATGTACTGCAAGGCAGGAACTCCACGATTAACAGAAGCGGGAGAAGCATCACCACCGCCACCGCCACCTGGTGGCCTTAGCTGTCTTAAAAAGGAAAAGGGCGACATGGGTCTGTTTTCCTCGTCGCCCTCGTACAAATCGCTGTACAGTTCTGCCGCCGGATTTTTCTTTCGACCAAAGCGATCCCGTACACCTTCTCCACCGATTTCCGTATCATCATCCTTGTTCCTGCGGGGTCGAAATTGAAAGGCTGCAAAACCAATAACAAGAAGCGTAAAGACGGCTGGAACGCCATTGATAATAATCGTTTCCAACAGTAATTTTGTGAGAGAATCCGTCATCATGGAACCATCTGCCAAGAGATTGGTAGGAGATGCCGCCAAGGCTGTTTTTGATTTTGAGGCAACCGTGCTAGACGAAGTGAGTATTTCATGGGACGTTTGCTGTTGGGGCTGAACAGGAGGGGTCGATAGGACATTTGATGTGGTACCGGTAATAAACTGCCGATGAAAAAAAGGCTTGGTGATAGAGGGATTGGATAAAGGCACAAAGGCCCTGGCGGGCGTTGATGCCCCCAATGCACAAAGGAGGAGAGCCTGGATTCGAAACATTGGTCAAATTGCAAGTTGCCTTTTAAAACCTTGAATATATAATCAAAGTAATCTGTTGTCGTTTGCTCAGAATAACGCGCTGATGATGATGATGATGATGATGATGATGCTGATGCTGCTGCTGCTGCTGATGATGATGATGATAAGTGTGGTCAGTCTACTTGATACTACTGTACTCTATTTTTGGATGAGTGGATCAGTGGATCAGAAAAAGTTGTTTTTGTTGGCTACTCTACCTGGTAATCGTCTCCTTGGATCTATCTGTTTGGCAAACTGCCGATGCAACGCTGAGTCAGGTCCCGAGAGACAAAGTAATTTTAACCCTTATCAATCAAATTCTACTTTTAACCTTATTGCACATTATTCGTTTTAGTATGGTAGTAGTCTACATGCAGCAGCCACCAGGTGGGTATCTTTCACTTTTTATTTTTTTCCAGCGTACGTAAAAACAAACAACCCACAAGTCGGCTAATAACTAATACTGAGTAACAACTACTGTACTGCCTAGCTAGTAGTCTACTGTAAAGTACCATACATCCTAACTTTTGAGCTACAGAAAAGATGCGTAATCTTCGAATATATCTGTCACTGCTTGTCGCGAGCCTAATCGGCTGTTCTGCGTTTCAACTGGCAGGCCCAAAGGCAAGTACTAGTACTAGTATGGTACAATCGGCACCTACACGGGTTGCTGCTCCTTTGTACCTTTCTACTACAACCACCACCACCACCACCACCACCAGCAACAACAATAGTAGCATCAGTAGTGCAAGTAAATCAAACACCAGCAATAACAAGCTACATGATTTAAATGTCATTATTGCCGGAGCTGGACCGTCGGGTTTATTACTGGCGCATTTGCTGTTGCAACGGGGTGCCAAAGTGACCATCAACGAAAGCCGACCCGATCCACGAGTATCCACCGCCAAGGCAGCTCTCGCAGGCTTTGCCTATGCCCTCGGTGTAGGTGTTCGAGGACGGACTGCAATTCAGCGCGTCGATTCCGAATTGTGGCAAACCGTCAAGTCCAAAGGCAACGAGTGCGATCGGTTTCGTTTGTACGTGGGTCCCTTCAGTATTAAATTACGAGATTCGTCCGTCAAATCCAAAGGAAACATTATATTACGATGGTTGACTGGGCGACGGAATACGGATAATGTCGAACCGTCCCTGCTACTGTATCAAGCAGATTTGTGCATATCTTTAATGAACGAACTCGAACGACGGTACGGTAGCAGCAGCAGCAGCAGCAGCAACAACAACCGAGTGAAGGAGAACACGGAAATGGAAGCAGGAAACGGATCAGGTCGAGCAGGAGGAGTGGAATTGAATCCAGAGGAAGCACGTAACACTGCCAACCAAACATTGTCAGAGGATGAACCTCGCTTTTCCTTGAACTTTCAAAGTCGTGTGGTAGAATGCGATTTGGAACGAAAACGTGTAGTACTGGAGCGAACACGAAACGAGACTGTCTTGGCGCCCTACGACTTGCTCGTGGGTTGTGACGGTGTCAATTCCATCGTTCGCAATGCCATTAAGACTGCATCGGTGAACTTTACTGCCGAAAAGCAGACGCTGCCGGGGGAATTTAAAGTGGCGCGATTGAACCACACGCCACCAAAACTGGATCCCAATAGTGTTGCCTTGATCATTCCCAAATCTGGTTCTTGTACAGCATTTATGGAACCTACCGTAAATGGATCAGCTTGTATACTATTTGCCGGTCGAGGTGGACCAGACAGTCCTATTTTGTCGTCGTACGTGAAACCAAGGGGCGAACAAGACAACAAGACTGCTGCATTGGCCGAAATATTGCTTGAATGCTTTCCTTTGTTGGAGGGAGCTGATCTGGAGGAGATTGCAGAACAACTTATTGCACAGAAACCGGGTTCTGCCTCATCCGTTGTTTGCGATGTGTACCATTATAATTCATCTGTGGCGATTGCAGGAGATGCTGCTCATGCCACGGGTGGGGTCTCGGGCCAAGGCGTCAATAGTGCCCTCCTGGATTCAGTTGCCTTGTCAGACTGCCTGGAGAAATATTTTGATCCTACAACTAAAGAAAGCTCACTGGAAGCAACTCTATTGGCGTACTCCCAGCGACAGGTACCAGAAGGAAAGGCGCTGTATGATTTATCTTTTGGTCCCAAGCCTAGAGGGCTTAAGAAAGTACTTTACAGTCTGAGGGCTGTCAGAGATACCCTCTTTCAAGGAAGGTTTGGCATTGGTCGACCTCCATTACAGACACTTCTAACGACATCTGTGGAACGCTTTTCTAGCATTCGGCGAAAGATGAACTTTTACTACGATTCTCCATTTCCGGATAGTGCTACCTTCGATGATTGGATAACAAACGTCCATGCTGCTATGAAGAATACTACTGAAGAAAAATTGTAATAGCTTTATTACAAATAAAGCTTCTACAGTTTCTTCTTGAGTAGAAAATATATAATTATACATAATCCTCTAGCGTTTCAGCACTTTCTAGGCGAAAGCCTTGGACTATCTCGAGAAAAACATACATGCAACAGACCTTGGAGTTGTGTTTTGGTGCAGATGGTGTCTTTCTGTCGTGTCGTGTAAATTCGATCCGTAAGGTGATCCCTTCGTGTGACCACTGACAGCTTCAATGGTGGATGTTTCCCATGTTATGACAGAATGCAACTGTCTTCGGAGATCTTCCTGGTCAAAGTAAAGATAGTCTCGGTCCATTTTTGCCGCTAAACAGTATAGAGCATTGTTGTCACCAAAACCCAACACTTCCAAGGCGTTTTGGACGCAGGAAAAGGCAATCTTAGATGCTTCTACAGTCACAAAACTGTACTCACCAAGAGCTCGCTCAGTCTGGGCTCGAGCCAGGATATAGGCTGTAGCTTTCGTTTCTTCATCCAAAAGACCGACTGGTAGTAGCTCCAGGTAGTTTCGAACAAACTCGAGAGATGTTGGTGGATTCACGCGCCAGTCCAGAGTATCGAGCAAGAGCTGTTCCGTTTCTTCCAATTCTTCGGCAGTGTACTGGTCACGACTTATCTCCGCAAAGGCCTTTGGCGTTATAGATGCCGGTTCGTGAATCTTAATGGCGGTGTAGAGAGAAGCTATGCACAGGAGCTGGTATTTCTCAGTGTCATCTAGGAATTCCCGGCCTCGCGTCTCATTCTGGAGAAATCGGTCCGAGTAACATAAGGCAATCCCAGCTGTTTCTCGCTCCAAATTGAAAAAGTCAATAACGTTGTAAGACCATTGCAGCATTAGCTTGCGATCGTTGGCAAATGACCGAGCCTCCTTGGGGCCCCATCCGTGCATTTTGCAGTAGTCCCGGCAGGAGTACAGCTTGGTTTCTTGCTGCATCATGACTTCGATCTGGTCTGTGACAAGGTCATGATAGTTGTTACTTTCCTCCATGGTAGGCATCATCGCGTCTATCTTGGATTGGGGTTGTAAATAAAAAAATAGTCGTGATGGTAAAATGTAGGTCATAAGATTGTGTGACCAATATCGTTGTTCAAGTAGCTCATTAGATGTTGTAATGGTAGGATAGGATATAGGATCACCTCGCACAGTGTCTTACTTTACAATTGAAACTCGTTTTTGTGATCTCGGAGGCTCTTTTTAATGATTACGAATTGATTGTGCCGTGTTTGCATCGTTCGCGGGGTCGTATATTATGGATGACCTGTCGTTTACCACCAAACAATCGTAATACTTTCTATTGTGATGTTTTCAAATCCCTTTCTGGAGTTTTTGCTTGGTTGATATTGAAAGTGAATCGTGCATACTGCTGCTGGGTAAGACGGTAAGACTGATTCTTAGTGGAATACCACTAAATTTAGAATACTACTACTGTACTAGTACCAGTAGCTACTAGTCTACTCGTATGAAAATAATAGCCTAAAAGCAATCCCATTCCGATTCGCTTCGCATCCTGTCAGCTCAAGCAGAGAACGGACTCGATGCTTTCTACACAAGAACGTTCTACTAGACTAGCTACTGTAGTACCATTATTCTCCGACTTTCGGTATTATTTAGGCTTGCACGATTCCACTGCACAACAAACTATTGGTTCCGGTGTGGTAGAAGATCAGGCCCATTCTCTACTGGCTACGGTAGTAGTAGTAGTAGTAGTAGTAGTAGTAGTAGTAGTAGTAGTAGTAGTAG
>Ga0100402_1003266_pt1 | contig 17718 bp, 6 predicted proteins | sample CryGeyme20150102_FD_80419 | JGI IMG/M metagenome (GOLD analysis project Ga0100402, IMG submission 80419) | Groundwater microbial communities from Crystal Geyser aquifers in Utah, USA - Crystal Geyser metaG 2015-0102 | ecosystem: Environmental > Aquatic > Deep subsurface > Groundwater | place...
CCTCGGAACGGAGAAAAGGTCGGCCCTAGTAAATTGCCGAGTTTCTCCAAACCACCCTACCTAGCCAAACGTAGCCCTAGAGAGCTGGCATAGTCGAGAGAACGCGGTAGCGTTCGCTCGTGGTGGTACCACGTACTTCTTAACCTTACGAAAAGCAACGTAACCCTAAATCAAGGAAGTTGATTTGAAGAAAGTGTGCGATCATTAAGGTTGTCATCTGGTAGGAGTACTTACCTGGAACTGGTACAATACTACGCTGGAAATGCTAAATAAATAAAAATTACTCCGTACTTGTATCGAAGAGTGACCGCGGCGCCTGCATGGAAAAGTTATGCTGTTTATTAGAGCTGTGAAGAGAGATGATGAGGATCTTGCAGAGCCAAAAACTATAAGCACTTTTATTGCTCACTTGTGAAGGTAAACCCAGAAATCAACTCATTCAGAACACACGTAGAGTACTCGAGTAGTCGTTAACAACTGGTTACCTTTTGCCCATCCTTCCATCCTTCCTTTTTTCCTTTTTTTCTTCCATAATAGCTACAGTACTCGAGTAGTACTTGACAACAACAAGAAGCAACAAGATGGATCGCAGCAACGGCCATGGTCCTTCCATTCTTCCCTTGGAGATTGATGAAGATGAAGAAGAGTCTCTTATTTATGAAACTTCTCATGATACCATGAGTAACGGCGAAAGTGGCAAAGATGGACTGTTCAATGGACGCGACGCTAGTTCGATACGCCATCGAAAGAAAGGATGGAGCATTGGTGGTTCGAGCGACGCTGCCCATCGTGTTGGCGTGAGTGCCTTTGAACGGGGCAATGCCATGATTCGAGGCATGTTGCGAGGTGAGGTCATGGAGTATGCCGTTTATCATATGCGCAATGCACTCATGTTGGGAGTCCTGGCATTGTTTGTCTTGATCATTCTAAAGTGGGAAGGAGGAATTTTGAAAAACGAAACCATGGAAGATGTTGAGCCGGCTCGACCTCTTCCGCACTCGTTTGATTTGGGTGGCAAGAACAATCTGGCACAGAGCATCAACGGCGACTATAACACTCCTTCCAAGAAGCCTTATCACGAGAAGACAGAAGAAGAAGAAATGGCGGAACTGGAAGATGAAATCCTGGAAGATATGCGAGATAAGACGGGAGCTTGGGATTTGGCTTACGAAAATGAAAAAAACGAGCAGGGTCACTATCTTCATGATCCTGAAACCTCTCCTTATGCGTCGCATTTGTATAAAGCAAGCCAACAAGAATTAGATGCGCGGCAGGCGGAATTCATGAAGCGTATGAATGCAACCATTAATGACTACGGTATTTGGCAGGGACCCAGCGTTGAGGGCGTCGTGGGTCTAGATTACGAATTCTTTGATAGGTTTGATTTTCGGGATGCAGATCCCAGTGACTTTCCCGATTTCGTGTGGCAGAAAAGTTCGGAATACATTGAAAGCTTCTTACAAGAGGCCCAGGCTTTAGTTGAGGCTACTAAGGAAGGAATTATGAGAGAATACAATCATATCAATCCTGGCGATCGCGAGAAAGCATACTTTGACGTCATTATCGGAGAGAAAGAATTCAAAGAAGGCATGGCCTGGGATCCACCCAAGAAAAAGAATGAAAATTCTACCAGAACGGAAGGAATTGCCTATATGCCCCAGAAAAGCTGGGACGGCTTGATCAAAAAATTACTGCATGCCATGATTACCGAAGATCATTTTTATGTCGTGGTCGCTGGAACAGAAGAAACTTACGGTGCCAACAATTTCGCAAGAACACAAGCGATGCAATTCAACTACATCATGGAGCCCGTTTTTCACAAATTGGGAATGAAACTGATTTCTCGGAATATGGGAACCCTGATTTCTCCAGTTGTGTCGGCGCTGGGCGGGGCGGATATCCTTGGCGAAACAGACGTGCTTTGGCACGTGGCGAAGCACCATGATGAAGAAGTGCACGGAGAATTTGATCTATTGCAAAAACAAGTCATTATGTCTGGAGAACGTATGCCAGTCATTTTAAGTCCCAAGTGGGACGAGCTCATTGTAGCTTCGAAGGGCCAGGCTTGGGTCGGAAATCTTCAGCCAGGAGCAGCCATGTGCGAACTGACGACACTAGACGACTTGCCTGTCGCGAGCGCATGCCATGGCGTCAATTGTGACGCTGCTTCATGGGAGAGCGGAACTTGTCATGTTTATGATTCTGTTTGCTGGGAAGAGCGCTCCGACTACATTCCAAAAACACAACAAAATAAAGATGTGGGATCACAAAACAAGCAATTTCCTGGCTTTCGTCGGCATCAGTTGGAAGCACGAAAAATGAGTATGTTGATTCTTCACGCTCTTTCGGAGGCCATGGATTTGTGGCAAGAAAAGGTAGGCAGTGACAGATATACTCTTCCCTTGGCTCCGGAATATTGGCACGTTAAGAAAGAGTATATGGCTATCCGGGAATCAGTCATGAGTACAGACCGCACACCTGGCGAGGCTGCAGAAATTCCAGCATGTGAAATGTTCCTCAATGATGTAGATCCTCGTATTTGCCATATTCCAATGCGTGCATACACGGAATGGACACCACGTGTAGTTCCTAGAATGCAGGGTCTCCTCACAATTATTAATAATTTGGTGGCTGGAGAAGACGAGGCGGCGCAAGACGATGCATACGAAGGGCCTGACATTCTTCCTTTGCAGTGGAAGTTAAACGAAACCGAGTTTGATGTTCACACCATCGCCATTGCGGCAAATGTCTCAAGCACCTATGACGATGACGCATTTGCGGGATATGAATATTTTGAAGATGATGACTGGATTTACAACGACGGTTTTTTCTTCCGTGGTCGAAGAGAGCTTGTGAGGAGTGATCCCACGGTTAGGTTTGAACTCTCTGAGGCAAAGAGGATGAGAAAAGTGCAGGCTCGCGGCGCAAGGGCTCAAGATAAAAACCAATTATATCGGAAACAGAGGCTTTTGCAGCAAATGAAGGAAACCCCAGCTCCTGAAAAGGCAACACCACTCACACCTGCTCCCACTTCGCCTCCTGTGTCTATGACGGTTGTGGAAGGATCTGGTTGGATGTTGGAGAACATGCCCATTGGCTTTTGTGACGGATCGGCACAATCAAGATGCAACCGCAGAGAGACGAGTCCGTGTTTGCTGGCCAACACGAACCACTACCGAGGGACTCTTGTTGGGACACATGACAATGGCTGGCTGACAATGACTCTCCGGGATGTCTCGTACAAAATTATTCTCGCTAGGATGTGGTTTGAAAAACCAGGAGAAGGATCCAAATGGCCCGGCGATTTCATGTTTGATTATGCAATAAATGACAAAGTCAAATCGCTCAATAAGAAAGATTTGGACTCATTTGGAAAGACGCTTGTAAATGGTTTGACTGTCTATCCACTTTTGCTGGACAAAACCGCGGATCCAAGCCAGGCCGAAGATGAGCCGTACGAGTACTCTGTCGCTATTCGAGTCCGTTGCCCCTCCCAGCGCGATATCAAGGTCCACTTTTCTCACATTTATTATGCATGAGCCACTCTTTACAGCTGCAAAGTTGTGGTACATTTAAAAAAATTGAAATGTACTCCAGAGTACGGAGTTACAAACCCTGCGGCTCAACAATAGTATCGTAGCGCACTACTACAGTGTAGTACGTACAGTCGCCTACTACTAGTCTACTCGAAGGTAGCAATGGTGCTAGCTAGCTACTGTACTAGTGTTCAAATCGGTACACACCATCATTATTTATTTATGGAAGAATCGAAGGTATCGATCAATACGATACACGTATCTCTAGAGTAGTCTAGCTAGTAGCTACCAGTAGCTAGTAGTAGTCTACTAGTACTAGTCTAGCTAGTAGTAGTAGCGTACGTAGTTCGTGGATTTAATAAAGGCAAATTCCGTTTCAGCGCCGCGCAGCAACACCATTCGATCTATTCAAGTACCTGGTAAATCTGTTGCGACGTCCCGTCCAAAACAACAATATTAAATTTAAGAATCTCACGGACACATAGGTCTACATACATTATTTATTTATTATTTGCTCTCAATGGTACAGTAGTTATTCTTCTTCGTGGCATCACCAAAACTAGCTGAGAAGTAATAGTATAGTTTCAACCTCATCTCATTTCATCGGCCATACACTTGAGATTATAATCCCACAACCCACAACATACATACATACATACATACATACATACATACATACATACATACATACATACATACATACATACATACATACATACATACATACATTGTCTTCGCCTACAGATCCGGAGTTCACACAGTCTTGGCTGTCTGTCCTTTTTAATTCTCGAACATCATTCGAAGCAGGCAAGTTGAGCTACCATGTCAAAAAATGCAGATTCAGTTCTGGGTTCCAAACCTAATGTTCCACCTGCTCTACCGGAGAATCGCTCTATGGACGCTGCGAAGCAACTATTTTGTGGTGGAATAGCCGGTGCGACGGCAAAGACGGTAACAGCTCCCTTTAGTCGCCTAACGATCCTTTTTCAAGTGCATTCTTTAGTAACAAAGAAAAAGGACCGACCCAAATTTGCCATGAGCCTGAGAGGAGGCGTGGAGAAGATTCTAGAAAGAGGAGGCATCAGAAGCATGTGGAAAGGAAACTTAACTTCCGTTATACACCGATTCCCCTATTCGGGCATTAATTTCTTTTGCTACGAAACTATCATTGGCATTTTAAAAGAATCGTCGGAAGATGACCCCATTGAAACGCAGAGCCAACTCAGAAGGAGGATGTCTCACTGGAACACAGGAGACAGCGACGACAGCAATGATGATAGCGATAGTAGCAGACGCAACATTGGAAATGGCGAAACACAGGCGTACCACAAATTTGCCGCAGGTGCCATATCGGGCTGCACAGCGTGTGTTGCGTGTTATCCGCTGGATTTGGTCCGAACGCGATTAACGACAGAATTTGAAGGTCGAGAACACTACAGGGGGATCATCGATGCCATGCGAAAAATCTACGCAGAGGAAGGGTTTATTGGGTTTTATTCGGGCCTGGGACCCACCCTTGCCGTGGCAGTTCCGAATCTGGCAATATCCTTTTCGGTTTACGGAACTATGAAAGAATATGCTCTCGATGATGACTTATTTTACAATCTCAGACGAATCGACGCGGACAGCGGAGAGGAAAAGTTAGGACTGGCTCTAACAGTCATGTGTGGTGCTGCGAGTGGTATCTTGGCAACGCTCTTGACCTTTCCGTAAGTAACGCTATGTACGGGTCTGGTAGTTTTTTTTTATGCCACATTTTACAGAAAATATCTCACCAAATGGTTTACTTTCCGTAACAGCTTTGATACGATTCGACGCCGAATGCAAGTGCAAAATCTTCACCTGCCTCCCGAAGAAAGGTTAGGCTCCGTGCAACAATTCACTCAGTTAGTCAATAGAGAGGGTCTGAAAAGTCTGTATCGTGGCCTTACTCCGGAACTTATCAAAGTGGTACGTATTTATTGTTTGGTTTCTTGTGTCATCCTTGGCTGCAAGCACTTTTTTCATGATGCAAAGCTCACAAGCAAATGCATAATCAATTAAATTTTTGCGTGACAGATTCCAATGGTTGGAACAATGTTTTCGGTCTACGAATTCGCAAAAGAGCACTTAGACGTTTAACCATTCATTGATGGACAACCAACTAATCAATGAATCAACATTGCACGTTTCAATGTATTTTTCTACTGTATGTTAGCACTGTCGATTTCGTTACAGCTTCATATCTGCTCGTGTCGACAACCAGAAAGTCTTGTAAAGGAGCTGGGGCTTTCTTTGATTGGCAAGCTTGTTTGCTAGGATAATCATTCAACCTTTGCAACGGACTCCCCCTCTTCACGCTCGCTCGTTCGACAATGATTGTTTGGATCTGCACACGGGCGAAAGCTTGGATCTTTTTCCAAGGCTAATGGCGCCGTCCATTCAATTGTTTTTTTGTGATGTTTAACTAATTTTATCACGCTGAAGACAAACTCTTGGTAATCATCAGGATTGAGGGGGTACGCTTCTGCAGGGTCGTCCTCGATATTGAATAAAAGAGGAGGATCATGGTAGACCTCGGGGTCGTCGTTGTAGTGAGCACTTTTGGTCCAAAACCATGCTTTGAGGTGACCAATCTTCACGGCTGCCACGTCCATTCGCCCAAATGGGGCTGGTAGCGGTCCCTCGGAAAACCCATCCCTCCAAAAATACAAGACTCGACTATGATTGTATTCGTCTTCTCGACCAAAAAGTACCGGAGATATGTCTACGCCATCCAGTCCAGGCGGCAGCGACAAATTAAGTATAGATAGAAGGGTTGGAAATACATCTAAGGTAGATACCACCGCTTTGGTTTCGGTATTTGGCTGAATCATTCCAGGGAATCTTGCAAACGCTGGCATCCTCAGGTTTGCTTCCCACACAGATCCCAGGCCTACGTCCTGCCCACAATGGACGCCGTCGACATAAGCTGATGCTTGGAAGACCCCAGGCTTCGTTTCTGAAAGACGACAGCGCCTAGGTCTGTTTTGGGTCGGATCGGGAACATGGTCGTGCGGACACGCCGTGCATGTCTGGTCCACGTTATCCGCCAGCCATCGGCCTTCCCATGGTCCTCGTGAACCAGAACACGACTGTTCTGCTAACCAAGGTCCATTGTCACTGGTGAATAAGACTAGAGTGTCGTTGGCTGCCCCGGATGCATCGAGAGCCTGGAGTACCTCCCCGGCTATCCAGTCCATCTCTTTGACGGCATCTCCAAAGGTAGCATTCTTCCCATTATTTCCACCATGCCACTGACAAGATTCTTGTTCGTTGCCAGCCTTGGGAGCACAAAGTTGATGAACGTGTGAAAAAGCCAGGTACAAAAAGAAAGGTTTCTCCTGTGCCACGTGAGTTTCGATAAAGCTGGAGGCTCTCATGGCATAGCGTTTAGCTAACTCCTCCACTCGCACGGGCTGTTGCACAATATTTCCATTCTCGTACAGGGGCAACCACCACGATTCATCTCCGTCGTACGAACAAATATGATGATCCAAAGAGCCACCACTCATATGATAGGGAATACCCAACCATTCATCAAATCCCTGTTTTGTTGGAAGGTAAGGGGCTCTGTGTCCTAAATGCCATTTCCCTACCAAAGAGGTGGCGTATCCTTCTTGCTTGAGATAGTTGGCGATGTTTACTTCAAAGGGACTCAACCCAAATGCAGCATCATTGGCAAAGACTCTGGGGTAGACTCCAGTCCTGACGGCGTATTTTCCCGTCAACAGCGTGGCGCGACTGGCCGAGCATAAGTGCGCTGCTGAATTCCAATGGCGAAAGGTAATTCCATCTTTTCCCAGGCTGTCAATGTTGGGAGTTCTTCCTGAAGGACCACCGAGGGATGACAAATCTGTGTATCCTAGATTATCAGCAAAGAGAATTATGATGTTGGGGCGTTGGGGTGCTGTTGTGTTTGTCGACTGAGCAAGGTAAAATTCGGAAAGGAAGATAGCAGCTAAAACAAGGGACACTGTGCTTTTCATCCTTCGTTTGGCTGACAAATGAAAAGTGAAACAGCAGGCCTTGTCGCGCGAAAATAGATGCTAACAAAAAATGTTTTTGTCATAAAAAACACATCATATTGATTTTAGATTTTTATTGACAGCTTGGTGGTGTGCGAGCATGTACGGTTTGGTAGGAGAGTCTGTTTTGTAATGTTTTAACCCTAGGCATAACCTTATTGAACATTTCAATCGGGCCAATCAAATAGCCCCTAATTACAAAACGAGCGTAACGCCAGGCGAAAAAGCAAATTTTCAGGACCGTTTGTCTTTGAGGGATTAGCGATGGCTTCACAAGACTCTTCAATTGTTGCAAAAGAAGTCTGCCTGAAGGAACAATCTGAAGCACAACTCCGCTGCATAACACAAACAGGTAAAAGCCGTTGTGTGCATGTGGAAAGAAATTGTTTCAATACGACAAATTCTCAAGGCAGACAATCAAAACAACATACCTCTAGCTCTACAAGCTAGTAGAGCAACATACCTCACACATCTCAGGTGAAGCTCTGTGAAGAACCCACGCATCGAATCAGTCATCTGGCCTCGAAAATGAGAGCTACCCGTTCGATAGATCCCACTGGAGTGGATCCATGTGGTGTGGATGTTATTCATGGAGCTGATCCTCCTCTTCGGGAGTATGACAGTGATAGCAACGAATCGGGCCCTCCTCTTTCATCCATTCCCAATTCTCCTACAGGTCCTCCTCCACCCACACCTCGTCGTGCACAATCCAATCGATCCTACGGAGTCCGACAGCCCTCTCCTGTCATGGCTCTTTTAGTTGGCGATCCACCGCCGCCTCCACCAACTCCACCACCTCGAAAACATCTGCGCCATCGCAAGAATGGTCCTGTCTCGCCTCCAGGAGATGCCAATACGTCCACAGGTATTTCGTCTCCCAACAAGGAAGCCTTGGCGCGTCATAAGCGTACTGAGTCAAGAGATTCTTTGGATAAGAACGCTGTTAGCAAAACGTTTGAGGACCAGAAGGGACAAGAATCTTGCGAAATTTACGAGAGTACCGACAAGTACATGGCATCTCAGCGTTCTCCCGAGTTGGCAGCCACCGAGACCTATTTTCCGTCGGAACATGTAGGAGCATCTGTTTTGGAACCCACTCTGATCGTGGAATCTCCACGCAGTGCTGTCACTGAACCTCACAGTAACAAACATCACAACGTGGTGGTCCCATCAAGTTCGCACTCGGTGGCTGGATCGGCATCCTCTTCCAATGCAAGTGGCCAAAAGCCGGATAAGGACTCGTCAAATGGTGATAATAATGATGAGACTCCCCTTTTTCGCAATGATATGGCTCCTAAGAAGATATTGGGACGAATCCACCTTGGTGGCCACAAGGAAGGAAAGCGTGGACGTGGCAAGAGTACAGAACGTCGCGCCAAGCGAGGCGATAACCAAGAAACAGAAAAGAAAGGTTTCTTCCGAAAGATGTTTCGGGGCAAACACCAAAAGAATAAGGTGCTTGAACAAGCCGATCAGTTGTCGGCTGAGAATATGAAACAATTTGTACCTTCTCCGCCTCCTCCTCCGCCTCCACCATCTCCAACGACCAAAGAAAGTGCTTCTGTGGAATCCATTAAGACCGTGAAACCTGACGAGAATAAGAAAGCGAAAGTTCCACTGCTTGACTCTGAGGTTATTGGAACTCCTAGAGTGGCTTCTCCTGGTAGTGAAAAAGCTGGCGCGATTGGTGGCGGGCTTGTAGGCATGGACACCGTCAAATCCGATACGGAAGCTGACGACGGAGAGATCTTTTTTGCAAATGACGATATCAGTACGTTGACTGCACCCTCCGCACATTCGCGGACTCGTTGTAGCATTGAACCATCTGATTCGGTCACAGCCCCATCTTCGGAGCCCATTGGACACTACTGGAATGGTCCTACAACTTCCAAGTCTCATAATTCTGAGTCGACTCCCAAAGCAGAAAACGTCGAAACTGCTCGTGCCCCTTCGCCCTCACCATCGTCAGAGCTTTTCGACAAGCCTTCCTTTCAAGATCCGGATGGAGAATTGCCCATTACGTCTAAGAGAGTAAACGATACTAAGTGCGTCACTAACCTAAAGGTGGACGTAAAATCTGTCCAAGCAGATCCAGTGGGCGAATCTCCATGTACCAGACCAGGCACTGGAATGCGTGCAAACGAACCATCTCCGCGAGGTTGGGAGAGTCCTGTTACCAAGTTTCAAGATCCGTTGGGAAGCAACGTCTCGGAATCTTCCTCAAAAAGTGGAGGCTTCGGCCGAGAACCCACTTCTAAGTCCAAACTGCCTCCATCGGGTGGACCAAAGAAAAGGACCCTCCCGCACGAACTCAGACGGGAACCATCCGCTTTTCGCGACGGTTCGCCTTATTCGTTGGATCCGCCTCTTCGTTGCCACACTGGAGATGAAGATGACGACGAAGTCGATACCAAGAGTTTGGCGGACATTCTTAGTCGTACCTCCAGCAGAACACTCAGTGCTAGGAGCCGCAAAGAGCCTCCAAGTCCATCCCGGAAGGTCAACAGTGTAAGTAATCAGCAACCAACTCCTTCAAAGCGTTCCGAAGAATTAAAAAAGATTCACAGCGGATACAAGCCTAGCCCTGTCTTCCGAGAAGAGCGATCACTGCCTACGCTTGCCCAGTCGATTGCTGCAAGAGCACAAACGCCTGATGGAACTGATGTCGCAAATACAAAACCCAAAATCACCAGCTTGAGAGATGCAAGTCCAAGCGTGAAGCTTGATAGTCCTGATTCCACGGGATTCCTAGATGAGCTCTTTGACGAAAAACCTATTCAGAAGCGTTCGTCTGATCAATTTCTTCCCACGGGAGGGAATGGTGATGATACCGAAAAGTCCTCCGCAAAGTCTCGTGAAAAGCAAATTTGTCGAGTGCAAAGGCTAGCAAAATCACCTGGTTTTAATGAAATCACCCTTTGGAACCGCGACATGATGCAAGACAATAAAAACGCAACGCTGCTATCAGTCTTACCACCAAAGTGTGACCAGTTGCTTTCTCGTAGAGCTGAGGAGGAGAAGAAAGAGGAAGAGAGCGACTTGGCCGAATCTGAAGCCAAGTTGTTGATGTTTGCTAACAGTACTGCCGCCCTTGGTAGTGCTGCATGCATGAACGCCAAAACAATTGCCTATCTTCATACTTTGAATGGAGAACCTTCACCGCGTCAATCATGGCGCCGTCCAGATTTCAGCGACGATGAGTACTCACCAGTCAAGATAACATCCCAGAAGAAAGCAGTATCGAACATGAAGGCTGCCATGGCCAATAGGCGAGTCTTAGACGCAGACGCAGTCACAGACGCGCATGTAGATGTATTTGACGCCTGTCTGTCTAACCCAATGGCCAACAAGGGCACCAGACCTACAATAAAGAAAAGAGGTGATAAGCCGACTGCGTTCATTTCCTCCAAAGTTAAGCTTTCAAGCAAATATGGAGCTTTGAGCCCGAGAAGCAGAAAGGCAGCCCGTGCAAATTTCAAGCGACCTGTCCATTGGTTCAGATTCAACCGCGACGTAAGAGTGACTGGAGCCCCACTTGCGTATGGACTTGATTTGCAGCGCAGTAAACGAGAAGAGGACATTTTGAGTGGTCGCGTGGCCCCTGTCAAAAAGTCGAAGACAGGGCACTCGGAAAAGTCAAGCGCTTCTTCTCCATACAAAACACTGCGTGATGAAGACATTAAAGACCCCATCCAACGTGCTGGTGTTCGTCTTCTCTCCAAAGCAGCTGTTCCGATTCAGACTGTGGCTAGGCAATACCTCGCTTGTCGCGAGGCGTCAGACCGTATGCATGCGACGCTGGTGTTGCAATCTTACTTTCGCCGATGGAAGGCAGAAGCCTTCCTTCGTGGATACAGGCATGCTTGCACAAAAATCCAGGCTGCCCATAGAAGTTGGGCTGTTCGCGACGAGGTTTCCTACAACAACTACAGTGCTACTCAAATCCAGAAGATTGTCCGAGGATACATTGCCGCTGCCTACGTTTACGATGTTATCTATTGGATAACACGTGTACAAGCCTGTGCGAGAGGAAAGTTGGGCCGAATGCACTTTGTGCAGCTGAAAAAGCAGCGGCAGGCATGTGCTTTAAAGGTCCAGTCGCTGTACCGTGGATGTATTGTTCGAAGGAAGTGTACCCAGATGAAACACTGTATCTGCACTATCCAAGCCAGTTACAGAGCCCATGTAGCCCAAAATATATACCAAGAAGCCCTCTCCAGCCTTATTAAAATGCAGGGGGTGGTGCGTCAACTTGCAGCGCGCAAAGAAATGCAAGCAAGGCGCTTTGCTTGCGAAAACCTCGCAGCTTCCAAGATACAAGCTACCTGGAGAGGATTTCAAGGATACACTGATTACATTTTTGCTTTGGTGGATATCTTAGTGATTCAGCGCAGTATGAGAAAGTGGATTGCTCAAAAGAAGGTAACTTCTGTCCGAGAAAATCAAGCTGCCACAAAGATCCAAACCCAATGGAGGCGTCAAAGGGCTATCATTGGAATGCTCTACGATTTGGTACACATCATCATCGTACAGAGCGTTATCAGACGTTTTCTGGCACAGAAGAAGCTCCCGCAGAAGCGTCTGGAGTATTCGAACAAAATGATTGCTCAACAAAAGCTCGACGGTGCCGCAACCAAGATTCAAACAGCTTGGCGAGGATTCTGGGGCTACTCTCACTATGTAATTTTGCAATACGAGATCATTCGCCTGCAAGCAATTGTTCGGGGCAGAGCCTCTCGAAACTTGTACAGCTTAAAACTCGGTTGTTGCATCATGATTCAATCTGCCGCTCGTCGTCACTTGGCTAGCCAGAGGACAACACAGATAAGAATGGAGCAGGCTGCTTTGGGCGCCGACGTAGAAAGCATGCGAACAAAGCTTGCGTCCAGCCGTATCCAATTCTGGTGGCGTGTGGTTATGGAATGTAACCGGGAGAAGCAAGCAGCCCTAGTAATTGAGGGGTTCTTCCTTATGGTCAAGGCTGAAGTTGATAAAGAAATTAATCGTCAGCGACATCTCATCAAGCAGTCTCGCCGAAGCAGGCCTTCCGACAGAAGAGTGTCCGAGGTACAGCTCCTTGAAAACGTGTGGCAGCATGCGGGGGCCAACCCTGTTCGCAATTCGAGAAGTCTTAGTGTTCCTCGATTGCACCAGAACCCTTCATACATTTCTGAAACAAGCAACGAGGAGTCTCCTAGCAACGCTCAAGTCAGGCATCGCTCATCATCACCCTCCATGAGGTTGGTGATGCGCCATGATAACGATGAGCAAGCTCTGATTCGCGAACGCAAGGATATGGTCTTGATGAAAGCCAGTCGTCGTATCAAAAATGGAAGCCCTGCACAGCCACCACCAGATGTGACATTGGCCAAAAGCGACGAAAGAACTGAACTGTCCGAAATAACTTCTCCCACTGTCTTCAAAAAGCGCGGAAAACACTCTAAAAAGAAAAAGACAAGTAAGAACAATAGCGTTGACGATGATATGTCGGTTGAATCGCTCCTAGGCGAAACTATTGTTGACCGCAGACAATCGGCACCCACCAGCAAGGAACAAAATTATTTCTTCAGCGACGATATCGATACCAGAAGCAAGTACCCAAACAAGGGCAAGTTCGACTCCACCTTTGGTATTGTCAGCGGTTCTGAAACCGGCTCCCCTAAAATGTACTCTCGCAATGCCACGGAAACTACCGCCACGATTGAGACCATGTCGCATTCGGACGGCTCCAATGAAAACGAAAACTGCAACCAGCGGCAACTATTGGATGAATACAGTATTAGTGCTGCTGCCAAGGGCAGGAAGCTCCTCGAAAGCGTTCGAAATGATTCTTGGAGCAAGCGTAGCTTGAGTCCTCGTCACGGACGAATTGTTGTTCAAAATGCTTCCGCCGAATACCCCATGGCTACTTCCGAAGCCAGTGTGGAAGTTGAATACGTCGGAAACGAATTTGGCCTTATTTAAAATCCGACAACGCGAACAAAAGTGGGTACAAGTATCATCAGTGTTTGTCATCCCTCCCTTCACACCAGCAAGATTTCCAGTATAGGAATTGTAAACCTAAAACGTTATTAAAATCGTGAACCGTCCATCCCCGCTTCTGTATGTCGTATGTGTCTAGTAGTCGGGATCATTAAGCACCGCTGAAAAACGTCGTTCCTCCGCAGACAACACCAATTATTTAGCTTGCCAATGCCAGAAATCCTCAATCAAAGACAATAAAATCAGACTTTCCACGCAACCACCAGAGGCCTGATCGATAGGAAGCTCTAGTAGTTAGCAAGACTCACACGAGTCATGAACAAGACGAAATCATTTCCAACTCCGAGCATACAACATGATTCATCTGCCTTCCCCAAAAGATTCTGATCAGATGAAAAAGTAAGTGACTCTGCGAGGATAACAAATAATAATCAAAAAAAATTTGGAATACCAACGCTCCATTGAATCAAGAAACGGAGGTGCACACAGCAATATCTAATCAGCAGTGACTAGCCGACCAGACATTTTTTTGTTAGCCATGTCCCTGCTGTTGAAAACGACTATCACATCGGGCGCCAAGGCAGGAGCACGCCGTCGTCTGGCAGCCTCTACTACCGATGCCTGGAGTTTAACTGCCAAACGATCTCTGTGGCAAAAAAGCCGCCGAGATTATCGTTATCCTTCCCACAGTCACAGTCATATTGGAAGTATGCTAGGCACAGCCTGGAGAGATCAAGACGACGACGACGACGATTACAGCAATTCATGGATTCCCTCCTCTAAATGTGGATATCCAAAATTAAATCGAATTGCTTGGTCCCCAACGGCGACGACAAAATTTCAACCTATTCATTTATGCCACCAGAGACGCTTCGCTACACTTACTGATGCTCGAGAAAGAGCGGCGCGTACAGTGCAGTATTGTCGGCCACCTACTAGTATACGGTCGAGTTTAGGCATGAATCATCTGCTGGCAATGGAGCGGTCGTCGCTGCCAGATCATGCTTTGCGAGCCCTGACCACTGGTTGTTGGGTCGGGAACAATTTTTGGAAAAATCAAATTCTTTCTCATTCAAAGTATGACAATGCCAACAAATACACGCATCAAGCTGCTTTCTTTGGTACCAACAGCGATGGTAGTCACATTCGAAACAATATTTCGCGGAGCGGCATTCGTACTACCAAAATTCCGACACCTCCTTCTGGAGACCCCAATGAACGAAAATTCAAGAAACCAGAAGACGTGATAAACGAAATTGAGAGAAAGAGTAAAACTGTAGTCTTGCCAGCCATTTTGGGTGGACTCAGAAAGGTCATGTGGTTTGTCCTCATGCTGCCAAAGAATATCTTTTTTTACCTGACACATCCTGCCGAAGTGAAAGCCAGTTGGAACAGCATGAAAGCGTTCATTAAGGAGGAAATAGACCACTACTGGGTTGGAACCAAGGTTCGTCCACTTTCACATTTTTTGTTATTTTGGTCGGTAGTTCACTTGCTTCGCCTGAATATTATATATCACTATCTCACTCTTTTGCGTTCGACGACGAATTGTCCTGGAAATCGAGTAGCTGCTATGGGCTGATTTAAAGACGGCTCGTGCCTTGATTCGGAGAACTCTGCGAGGTTCTTCTCTCACACGTCGGGAGAGAAAGCAGCTCTTGCGGACTAGTTCTGATCTCTTTCGTCTAGTTCCCTTCTCCATGTTTTTGATCATTCCGCTCATGGAGTTTGCGTTACCGTTTGCTTTGAAAATTTTCCCCAATCTCTTACCGAGTACCTTTCAAGACTCGCTCAAGGCAGAGGAAAATATGAAACGAGAGTTACAGAGTCGTATTGCCATGGCTAAATTCTTCCAGGAGTGAGTTATCTCGCTTGTGGATTTTGTGTGTTTCTAATATGCGATTAAACCTTTTATGACTGATCGTATGTGCTGACATTTGCATTATTTTATTAAATTTTCCGTAGAACGTTGGAGGAACTGGCAAAAGAACAGAAAAAGTCGGCAGCCAACTTGAAGGAAAAAATTGAAGAAGAGGGTGGCGAGAGCGACAGCTTTGATAAGAGCGTTGTTGAGAAACAGGAGCAAAGTGCCAGTTCATTTTTGGAATTTATGCAGCTGGCGCGTAGTGGAGCAATAATTCCCAACCATATCATTGTTCAGTATGCTCATTATTTCAGGGATGACTTGACGCTGGACAATATGCCACGCATGCAACTGATCAATATGTGTAAATATATGGGTATTCCGCCGTACGGAACAGAATCGTTTCTACGTTTCCAATTGCGGCATCGAATGCGAAGCTTACGAGAGGACGACCAGCGAATCATGTGGGAAGGTATCGACTCCTTGACCAAAATGGAACTCCGCGAGGCGTGCCAGGAACGAGGAATGCGATCCACAGGACTTAGCAAAGATGCCTACAAACGAGCTCTCCAGCAGTGGCTAGATCTCAGTGTGAAGCAGAACGTTCCCACGTCGCTTTTGATCATGAGTCGTACTTTCTTTCTTCAGGAAGACGTTTTTGAACGCGAAGCAGGCAGTGGAAGTAAAAGTCTCGCCGGTCTTGCGGATACTATTTCTGGTTTAGACAAGGAAGTTGTCAACGAAGTTATTTTGGATGTTGCCACATCTCAAGAGAAGTTGTCCGATCCTAGCGTTCGAAAAATCAAGCTGGAGGTGTTGATGAAGCAGAATGAATTGATCGAGCAGGAGCAGGCAGAACGCAGAGAAGCGAAAGCAAAGAAAAAGGAGGAAGCCGAAAAGGAGGAAGCTGAAAGGAAAGCAAAGCTTGAGTCTGATAGTGCCGAGAGTGAGCCGTCCACGGGTTCTCCAAAAGTTGAGTCCACACCCATCAATGACGATGGATCGAGCGCCGGCGCCAAAACAGCGAGTGAGCATAGTGTACCTCCGGAGAGTGAAGAAAACGCCGCAAAGGAAACCAAAAAGGACGAGGACTTATCTGCAGAAGAGATGCACGCACTCTCGCAGCTAGTATCGGCCGACCCAGTCAGCAAGGAAAGAGCCGACCTAGCGTCCCTCAAAGCAGCTCTGCAAAAGGAACGCAAAGACGAGGATTTTGACACTAACGAACCGTCGTCTCAAGAATCCCATTCTGGCGGTGAGTTGTTGTCGTCGGAGGCAGAAGCGACAATTGCTGCGCTGCGCATGAAGGAGTCCGTCGACGAAGCCCTTAAATTGACTGACGACATGCGCCAGGAAGTTGAATCAATGGAATCTAAGGGAGATAAATCAGAGTCGGATGACCCTGTTGTGGCCAGGTTAAAGAGAAGAATTGAATCCATGGTGGACAAAATCGAGGTACAACTGTCCGATGTGCAGGTCAAGATCGGAGACAAGCTTCATGTCTTGGACAAGGATATGGACGGGATCCTGTCCGTAGACGAAATTGCTGCGGCATTGCAGGAAGTGCTGAAGCGAAAAATTACGAGTGAAGAAGCTCAAGAAATTGCGCAGAAAATTGTACGTTGAATCGCTGCTTTTGATTTCTTCGTCTCGACCACGGTATTTGTTTGTCTAACTTTTAACCATTTTTCTTGTTGCTCTCAGGATGACAACAAAGATGGTGTCTTTACCGTCCAAGAGTTGATTCAATGGGTCGAAACAAACCAGCTTGTCAAGTTTGTAGAAGAAGGGCGAGACCACGAGGCCGACGAAGTTTTAGAAAAGCACTCGTCAGCAGCGGATCAGAAAGAGCAACAGGAGGAAGCACAGGATGCTGCAGGAGGACAAACGCCTGGTAGATAAATCTGAATCAAAATAGAGTCAACTATTAGGCATGATGGTGAATTATCATTGTTTTTCCTCCAGGATCTCTTCTCGTTCCGGTGTTCAGCGTTCAGCATGCGCTTGACGGTTGAAATCAGTCTAGTTTGATCCACCTGGGCAGCGTCATGAGCTTGGATTTTTTTTGCTTTCCGTCGTACCATGAAACAACGAGACAATTATTTTAATACAACTAGCAATATCGCTACGATTTACAAACCAAACAGCTTAACTACTACGTAGTAATGAATTAAATTAAAGTGGTTCAGCACTTACCTGTTAAATGCTAGCTTAAAAGGGCTTGACCATTTTATTTTAATACACGAATAGACTAATACGTTTATTCGAATAATGAATTAGCTAAATTAAA
>Ga0100402_1003282_pt1 | contig 17672 bp, 7 predicted proteins | sample CryGeyme20150102_FD_80419 | JGI IMG/M metagenome (GOLD analysis project Ga0100402, IMG submission 80419) | Groundwater microbial communities from Crystal Geyser aquifers in Utah, USA - Crystal Geyser metaG 2015-0102 | ecosystem: Environmental > Aquatic > Deep subsurface > Groundwater | place...
ATTTTTCAATATCCCTGAATTGGTGATCACTAAATCGTCAAACAAGCCCGGGATATGGATATCCCGGAAAATTGGATACACAGCCCCGGGATTTTTCCATATCCCGGGAATGGTGATAACACAGCAGTAATAATATTAGACTTTCGCAGTAGGGTTGGTGATTGGAAAAGCAGACCCCGGAGTCCCGAGCGCCACATCATCAAGACCAGGAATCCTACAACACCAAGAAGTACCACTGGTAGTAATGCTTACTACCAGGTACTCCTCGGATTACTACATCCTACTAGTCTAGTACTGAGCTACTGGTACTATTCTAGCCACACTTTTGCACTTCTTTTTACTAGAAAACTCCAGTATTATTTGTTACGAGTGGTACGAGTATTGACAATGGTTTTTAATACAGGTAGATTGTTAGGCCGATGCTTATGGTTAATTAAAAAGGAACGAGAGAAGGGGCTGTCTCGTGGGCCCTTGCTGAAAAAGTCTACCAGGTACCTTATGGTTAAACGCACGAGACAGCTACTTCTTCGGGATATCAAATTTTCCATGAGATAGAGGGCTCTGTCTCTCGTGGAAAACGGATGGAAGACAGATGGCCCACGAAACAGCCCTTTCTCTCGTTCGTTTTTAATTAACCATAGTAAGCATTGGCCTTAGTCTACTACTAGACGCTTCCTTTGCGCCAAAAAGTTGCTGTTATCATGAAAGCCAAGTGGTTGCCTTCGGCGGGCGTGCATTGTAAAACCACACGAGAGACATTTGTGACAAAAAACTTTTTAAGAACCTCATATTTTCTAATTAATGAAAAAAACCTCAGTGAACTGGTACCAGTTATACTAGACCTACTATGACTGTCTTGGAGAAAAATGTCTTCTGGTGGTCACAGCAACCACGTTGATCCTTGTTTTTACCTGGTAGGCTTCACGATCAAGAAGTAGTACCAGGTAGTACTACCGGTACTACACTACTACCACTCTAACTGGTACCGTACCTGGTAGTGCTACCAGCATACTACAGTTTTTTCGATTTCTGGCCCCAAAGTCATTACAGGAATGGGGAGCACGCGGAAGTCTGATTATATTATTGCTACTATCACTAGTCTACCTAATATTTGTGGTACCTGGTACCAGGTATGATTTACGTACTTAATTTTTTGTATTAAATGCGACGAGGAAAGGGAAGTGTAGTACCGTAGGACGATGGAGGAAGATCATTCGTCAAATGCCAAAAATAAAAAATATATCATAAACACAACAAAAAGTCGATTGAGAATATCACTACCAGTAGTCAAAAAGATAACCTGTCCATCTATCGTCCTGCTCATTTCATTCTATACTGTACACAACTAACTATCTAACCATGGTGTACTTGAACCCAGCGTTCATAATGCAAAAAAACTACCGGAAGCATGGTATCAGTAAGCCACGCAAAGTTCGCAACCCCAACGGTGAATCGACCAAACAAATGATAATGGGCATGGGGCTCGGCTTGCATTTGTTTTCGGAGACATACAGCAAGGTCTTGTTCAACATCAAGGCACAGGTTCAACGTCAAGTCCTCCTCATTATGCTGGCTCCTTTTTTTTCATTTCCATTGGCCGTCATGGTGGTTCCCATGTTGTGTTTGGCCGTTCCAATGATGGTGATGGGTGGTATCATGTTCAATCTGAACGAGATGGGAAAGATCAAAGACGCTATGGACGATAGCAAATTTCAATCACTGGAAAAGAGGTACCGAGATCATCCTCTACGACAGAGTCGGCAGTGGCTGAAACGCGAATACTCTCAAACTAGCAAGCAGTCATGCAGCGATATCCCATCTCTTTGCAGAAGCACCGTTTCTAGCACCAATTCCTTTGAAAGCTCTCAAATATCACCAATGCAAAGCTATCGTAACGGCGTCGGTCCAAAAGTCAATAGTCAAAGGATTGATACAGCCTCCAGGCAACCTCTATCACTGCGACCACGGGCGGCTCGTTCGGTCTCGATACTGGGTCGACCACAATCTGTTACGCGCAGCCGAACATTTACCTTTTCGTCAAAGAAAAGTGCTCGATTTTCAATTACACCAGCAAAGTCTGTAGTTTAGTTAACAATATCAATGTAGATAAACTTTGTCTCGGCCGATATCCACTAGTAGCTACATTCATCCCAGCTTATCTCAAGACGTTCGTAGATGACATGTGTACGCTTCCAATGACTTCACGAAGACTCAACCTGCCTCATTGTCATCATCAGCATATTCCTCGTCGTTATCATGAACATCGTCATCGAATGTTATGCTTGTCATCAAGACGAATCTAGTTCCCGAAGAAATTGCGCTACCAGAGTGTGTAATATCACCATTGAACATAATTCCTGAGCCTAGCGTCGGCATGACCGATATTCCACAAGTTGCAGTGGCCTGTTCCGGAGATGTCTCCTGTAACCAAAATTTCGTGCCCCCCTCTCTTCTATGAGATGTTGTTCTTTTATCGTCTGGGTATTGCAACGGAATCACAATGGTCAGGTCGCGCATATCACAATGGGGCGCTAGCTCATTTCCTCCCGAATACTTGATAACTACGGGATCATCCCAATAAAAAGTCATTCTTTTCTTGGAACTTTTCTGCTTCATTCTGGAATACGCTGCTACGCGACTGTCACTGAAGAGCGTCTGAGCAACATCTGGCAGGCGGAGTTCGAGAAAGGACAAAACATGGTCACCCAGTACTCGATCCATAATTGCTTGTGAGTTTCTTCCAAATAGCGAATACAATGCCCAACGCTCTGTTTTACACCCTCTGATGTTCTTTGCTTTCTTGTCATTCAAGATACGATCTGCATCAATACAAAGCCCTTTGCATTCCTCTGCGGACAAAAGGTCGGGCAGTACAATGACAGTATTGTACAGTATCAAAGATTTGTTTTCCTCATTTGTTCGAGCTTGTTTATGCTGTTGTTCATTACGACAGGTATCACAAGAGGCTGTCAGGTTGATTTCAAAGTAGCGTGACATGCCTGGGCTGAATTCTGAACAGGATGGTTCCTTTTCTTTTGTCGTCTTCTCGTGTAGGCTGCACATGGCGTTTGTTTTCTTGCTGCCACACACCCAAGGCAAATGACATTCATTTGACGATGACTCTGCCTTCACCCTGGTATCTGGCATAAATGCAACAGGGGCAGTTACAAAGATGACGGCAGCAGCAAATGCAGCAGACAAGTTGAACTTTTCGTTTCCCCCGTGGGACGCAGCAGATAAAGGCACAGTGGGAGTACGCGAGGACAATGCAGACATCCTCCTCGTTAACATCCAGGTCAATCTATGTAATAGCGGTTTGCGAAGCATTGTTGCTCTTGGTTCTTCGAGAAATGTTAATCGAGAAAGAATGGACTTTCGCTCTAAAGAAGCCTACGCTGTGGAGCAAACAGAAATCTTACTCGCGCTCGTGACAATCAAAACTAAAAAAGATTTCCAAGGAGAAAGCACGACGAGAATAGGAACAAATAATGATAATAATGAAAATAGCTGGTCTAGTTCAAAGCAGGGTAAAGCACAAAGCTTGGTACCAAGACATGTTTGTCGACCTCCTAGCTAGGTATGGCACATGTTCAAAGTTAATATGCAGGCATCTCCTTGCCACATGTAGGACGATTGGGTTTGGTTTTGATTTCTTGGGGATTGTGGGATTCCAAAAATGCTTTCCAAGCCAGTACCTGGTAGTCAGTGGTTCTTTGCAGCAAAATTCAATTTGCAAATGGTGTACAGAAGTGCTTACGTTGGGGGATAGCATGACTACGGTAGGTCCACAAAAATGCGATCTCGTAGGAGACCAAGCTTGAAATAATGGGAATAGATTATCACTCGTCTAGGTACCCCCCCCCCCGTATTCTTGTACAGTACGGTACAGAGAGAATCAATCCACCCGAGCATCTATTGTTTTCTGATGGGTTCGGGTGAATGACTTTCTCATCAGATGTCTTTTTCACAACAACAAATACCTGGTAGACTAGTACGTACAGTAGTAATAGTAGTCTAGTACCAGGTAGTAGTAGTCGCTCCCTCCTCCTCGTCTACTCGTCTACAATAGCTACTACAAGTTACTAGCTAGCTAGTACTCTAGCTAGTACTATCAACTACTGGTATCACTGCTGTACTAGCTAGTAATACTACCAGCCACGTACGTGTACTATAGGTACCGGTACTGCACATAGAGGGAACAAAACAAGAAAAATAAATACTCATAATAATCTTTCGCGTGCACAGTGCACAGAAATCAATCAATCAATAATACAGTACTCGTTAACAGGCAATCATGACGAATATGTCTCACAAAACAAACCCCAGAAAGTATTCTGGTAGGATGCGACAACAACAACAAGGCAACATCATGATGCTACGAGTGATGTTTGCGTCCTTTGTAGGTTTGCTGCTGTATGCCAATATGCAGACGGGCCGATATAAACCACCAATCAGAGTTGACAGTTATGATAGCAATAACAATGACTACACAAAAGACAACATTTTATTGCACAGTCAAAGAATAACCGAGGAGCAAAAAGCTGACTACGGAAGAACCTTCACTGCTCCAAAGACTTACAATCAAAGAATAGTTGAAGAGGAAGATTATGCTGCCGACGGAGAAGAGGATGATGATGACGAAGAAGAAGACGAAGACGAAGAGTTTATGTTCTTATCCGGGGACGAAGAGGAGCTGTTGCCCGAAGAAGAAGAAATTTTAGCCGAGGAGGAGCTAGAACAAGAAGAGGCGTACAAAGAATATGTACAGCACCAAAAGAAAATAGCTTCCAAAGTCACAGGTGCTACGGAAAAGGAAAAGAAAAAATTGCAGGCTGAACAGCTCACCGAGGAAAAGAAAGCCTTACAAGCGGCGCGTCTTTCTGTGGAAAAGCACGACGATTCTCTTCACGAGGATCTGGAAGAAGCGGATGCTGATTTTCGTAAGGAACTCTACCAGAAACGGGGACAATCACATGCTGACCAGCATCACTCATTAAGAGCCAAAGAAAACGATGAGAAGGAAGCCAAGCAATTGCGAGAAAAATTGGCAAAAAATGAGAAGGAATCGGAGCGAGCAGCACAAACAAAACAAAAGCAAAAAGAGCCGAAGAATATTGCCATTGCTGAAGAGGAACCTGAGAATCAAAATGAATCTGCCGAAACTTTGCTTGACGAATCGGTGTCCAATATTAAAAAACTGAAATCCCTAAAGCATACAAAGGCTCCTGACTTGGATAGTTCTGCACTTGATGAGAGTACGGCTAAACAGATGGACAGGACCACAGAAGCCGGGACAGATAAGATTCCATTGAAAACGAAATATGCAGTGCACACAGATGCAGAACATACTTCCTTCAAAGAACTCGTCATTGAACCATTGCCCTGGAAAGGCAAGTGTCCCAAATTGGCTTGGCCCGAACCTCCGCAAGAAACACCTGCCGAGTTGGCTAGGATCTGGAACATAACAAAACCCTACTGCAATGAAACAGCATCGGCTCTCTTTACCAGAGGATATTTTGCGGGATATCGGAATCAAATAATGTCCTTTTCGGGCTTGGTCATGTGGAGTTTGTTGGATGGGCATAAACAAATATTATTAGAAACTATCAATCACAAGGATACGTACGGAACCAATAAGCGCAGCCCTCACGAAGCTCTTTTTGATGTGGAGCACTGGAATTCTTATTACCCCAAACTACCCCGTATGGTCCACTGCGATCCTAACATTATGATCGACTACAACTGCTCGGCAAATGGCAAGGGATCCTTTGGATGGCCAATCCACAACATGCCGCACCATTACAAGACCTTCAAGAACGAACACTTTGTGAGTTATTCACGCTACACACGCAAAAAGGGCCCCCTGGCAGAACCTTTTCCTAACCAGGCGGATATTTTAATCAAATCGGGTGCTCTGCGACCGCATCCTGAAATGCGAGCTCATGCCAAGAAGTTGTTCAAGACCATGGGTGTCAAAGAAGACGATTACATGGCACTGCATGCTCGAATTGAACCCGACATGCAAAAACATCCCGTTTGTCGGGAAAAAAAGGTACTGAATCTAACGTCCATAGTGCAATTTCTCGAAACAACATGGAAGCATCCACCCGTCTCAGCCGTATTTATGCCGATCAATCGGCAGTACCTCGAAAAGGAGGGCTTGGAAGAAAACTACAAAAAGGGGGAAGAAATTAATTGGATTGCCGTGAACAATCTCAAAGAGTTGAATCGCCTATCCAATGAAGGTTTGTGGGGTGGCAAAGCGAAGATTTTTGAATTTGGTAGCAATGCCTTAGAGGGTACCAAGTACGCCGAGCGGATGTGGTCGATTGGCGGTTCCATTTTAAATTTTGACATTGCGACGAATGCCAAATTTTTTGTTGGGACAGAAATTAGTTCCTTTTCCAACGATTTGGTCGCGACACGTTTTTATCGTGGCAATTTCGAGAATTATTTCTATCGACCAGATGGTCTCCACCGAGTGACAAATGCGTCCAGTGCGGAGCCTCCAGGCTTTGGTTGCTAATATAAGCATAGAAAAGACAAGAAAATCTGTTGCAGTTGTCTAAAGAAGAACTGTGTAGCGTCTGACCAATCAGCTCATGCACGCACCGGCGTCAATACGCAGCATTTCAACCATCTTGTAATGTTTTCCTTGTCGGTTATACTTTTTTGAATTGGCTCACCCTGGTGGTTACGGTTTCGAAGATACCGGCTCTCTGCGCAAGCCAACTTTGCCACGGTGGCGACTTCCAGGCGGTATAGACCATCTCTACAAGCTCGCTGCATTCATTCTCTAGGTTTCGCCATGAATTTTACGTCCTATCATTCATAGTATTGGCGAAAGGGAAGTTGTTCCTGAGCTGCATTCATTAAGACAACTCCTTGCACGCCAACGTCGTTGAAGGATAGTAAAGTGGTTGCGCACAGTGTGTCATGGCAGGATAACCTTTTTCATCAGTGCTACTTGTATGTCGACAAAAATTGTTGAACGACTGGACTTGCAATATTGTGCCGATACGACCTAGCAGGTTTGCGGACGAGACGGTCTATACCACCAAAAGCACGAAACGCGTTTCGTTCTAGCTGGATTCTTTTGACATTTATCCCAAGATATCATGATTTTACTAGTGTCGTGCCAAACAACCCATGCACTTGGTAGGTGCCTTTGACAAGGTTTGCACTGTCACAACGAGGAGACGTTGCGGTTTCTCCTTTTCGCCGTCCTTTCTCCATATGGACACTGGACGGCATAGGTATGTCTATAGGTGGTGATTCCGCACTGGACGTTGATCGAACGACCTATTCTGGAGCAAGGAAGGAAGCGCCGTTCTGGTGGACTCCATCGGCGACAACTAGGTCATTTGTAGGAGATCGTCTCTTTCTTTGAGAGCGCTTAACGATACTACAAACATCACCGTTCTGTCGTTGCCTGCTCTTTGACCTGTGTACGTCCGAGGCGCGGAGTATGAACACCCTTTACTTGCCTGTACGGGATATGCTAGATATGCTAATGGTGCAAGTGGAAACGACGCTAGTTGTTTTGTCCAGGGTCTGTTAGTGGTGGCGAGCGCTACGGAAACGGAGGCAATTTTCGTCAGAATAAAATAGACGGAACGAAGATATCAAAGCCTGAAAGAGCATCTTTCACCACTTTCAAAGCCAATATATTCTGTACTATCCCTGGCAATCGAAACGATGAAATTGGAAATCACAGATAGCAATACTCCGCATGATGATGCCTTGTTGCTTTCAGTGGGTGCGTGGTGCGAAAAAAGTAGTGATGAAAACAGGATCTGTCCTACTGCACCAGCCGCGAGCAAACACCTGTCACAAACACTGCTCAGTTCGAGGTGACGAATGCCATCCACTCGGTCTTCCCTGATTTCAGAGGCTGGTCAGTAGACTCTGCAAGTTATGTTAGGTACTTGACTGCACGCAGCCTGGCATAATACGATAGCCAACAATGAGTCTTCGGCTCGAACAAGTTAAATGAAACCTTGGATAGTTCTACGTCCTACTTAGGTACTTCCTACCTCTACTACTATGTATGTAATGTACACGCATTTTTTAGGTAGACGGATGCATTGGATTTTCCTTTCCGGCAAGCATAGTGCGTTTGTGGTAAAATAATCATAATGCGACGAGTGACCTTAATGTTCGGGAAAGCAATCGAGATCCTGTCACAAAGCTGCGGTCTTTCGCAATATTTCCATGCGAAGAAAGGGACATCAGTCTCGACTTAATCACACACACACACATCATTCTTGCATGCAGATACGCAAAAGCAGCATTTCTCGGGCAGACTTGATTTCATTATTTACTTGTAGTCTTCGAACTTCGAACAGAGTGGTCTACAGTTTAGGGTCAATCCAAGAACGATTGTAAAACGAACAGCGTGCATTCTTGACTGCAAGGTGGCACCGAATTCCCACGGTACCTACTACAGTAATACTAGATAGTAGAGACGTACGATCCAGGAACATCAAATGCACAAATGCTTTTACTATCACGACAGTCGTGTCACTTCATCTGTTGAAAGATGATGCCGTTCTTGATTTTGTTCTTTTGCCGCCATCGAAAAATGCGTACAGTAGGACATAATAATATTATTATCATTTAAAACGTAGAGTAATACCAAAAAAGTACCCGGGTATTAATCACTTACAGTACCTACCAGGTACCAGGTACTAGTAGTAGTAATAGGTACCCTAAAAATACCCGGGTATTGTAAGGTACCGTATCTTCTAACCAACGTACAGTACCTGGTACCATGTACACACAAAAAGAGTGTAAATCGCCTGCGAAGCATTTTCTTCTTATTAAGGTCCTTAAATTAAAAAATGGTTTGTTGTCCGTATTTCATCCGACCGGCATCACAGTGTCGTCTGATGAGAAGGAAAAGGGCCTGAGAAATTCGAAAAGTTCGTTACTAATAAAATAATCCAAACGAGTCTGTGGTAAACAAAGTGTCGTCTGCCTTGCGAACTCTTTGGCGAATCTAATACTTAAGCCTCCTAAGTTTTGAATGAATTTACATATAAACCCCTTAGTTAGACAGCAACGGGACTTCGAAAAACTGAGCGGCTGCCGACTCGCATATGATTTTCTCGCTCGCTCGTGGTGACGCGTTATCTTTAGATAAACGGTAGGTAGACCTCTACTGACGTGTGTAGTTCCGAGTTAAGGATTGATCCTCGTCGAAAGAAACAAATCTTCGACCAACAATTTTAATGCCTGCTGCCCCGGCGATCCAAGCATTATCTTCATTCATTCTCTGTCGCTACCGGTATGCTTTCATAAAAAGAGTTTACTACTATTCTTGGTTTGCAACTTTACTCCATAAATATTTTGAAACAGTCTTACAACACTTTTTAAGTTGTTTTTGCTTGTTTGTTGTTATTATACACAGACACGCCTCCTGACTTCGGAATTCATTTATTCTAGTCTTTTGTGAAAGAGAAAATGGGCAAGAAAGCCGCCAAGAAAGAGGTGGACGATGTCCCCGCAATTCCATGGCACGCCATGGAATTGGATGCCGTATACAAGGAACTCGGCAAAGACGCCTCCCTTTTGAAGAGTGGTTTGACCACTGCCGAAGCCAATGCGCGTTTGGAACAGTACGGTGAAAACAAGCTCAGTGAAAAGGAACAGGTCACTCTGCTTCAGAAGATCTGGAATCAAGTGGCCAATGTGTTGGTCGGAATCCTCCTCTTTGTGGCCGCCGTGTCCGCTGTCCGCGCTGCCACTGCTGACGAATCCAATGTTATCCTGACTAATTGGATTCAGGTTGGTCTCATTGTCTTTGTGATTGTGTAAGTTAAAATTTGCGTTTGATTTTTGGACTGCTGGGAATATTCATTAGGTGATGTGGCTCGAAAGATTGATTTGCTTCCAGAAAAAAAGGTCCTTTTTAATCTGCATTCATCTCACGCGATACACGATTCTCCTTTCTCTCGCCTACATAAATTTCTATATATTTTACAGTACCAACACCACCATTGGTATTATTCAGGAAGGTTCCGCCGAAAAGGCAGCTGAGGCTCTGAAAAACATGTTGTCCTCCGATGCTGTTGTCGTCCGCAACGGAAAAGAGGTCAAGGTGCCCGCCACCCAGCTCGTTCCTGGAGATGTCGTCAAGCTCTCTCTTGGTGACAAGGTTCCCGCTGACTGCCGTATGGCTGTTGTTGGGCAGTTGGCCTGTGCCGAGGCTGCCTTGACAGGTGAATCCGTTCCCATTGAAAAGACGTACGATGCTATCGCTATTGACGGAGACCCGATGCAAACGCCTCTCGGAGATCGTCACAACATGGTCTTTTCTGCTACCCTCGTCGCTCAAGGTTCCGGGACCGGTGTTATTGTTGCCACTGGAGATGAAACTGAAATCGGTACCATTAATGCTCTGGTGTCTCAAGTCGAGGTACAGAGGACGAACGTGCTCGAACAAATTGATACCGTATCTACATATTTGGCTGTTTTTATTCTCATTACTGCAACAGCTACTTTCTTTGTTGCCTGGAAAATGACCGGATTGACTCCCATTGATTCTTTATCCACTTCCTTGGTCTGTGCTGTTGCCATGATTCCAGAAGGTCTGGAAGCAATTGTTACCATGACCTATGCTTGGGCTGTATCCAACATGGCGAAGAACAATGCCATTATCCGTGCCTTGCCTGCGGTTGAAACACTTGGATCCGTAACTGTTATTTGCTCTGACAAGACTGGTACTTTGACACAAAATATCATGTCTGTTGTTGCTCTTGTCACAGCAGGAAAGCGTTATCGAAACAACGTCAACGCCCAGGAACGCGGCCCCTCGAATTTCGTCGTGGATAATTCGTACATGGCAGAACGTGCCGATCACGCTAAATTCAAGCGTGCCCGTGCTGTTATTTCTGCAGGGCCCTCGCAAGCTGGAAAGCCAGGAAAGCGCGGAAATACATTTCCATTTGGGGTTGAAGAAGGATTCGGATCTACTGCCCATGGAGCCGGAACTGGAAACCCCGAAGACGATCCAGATTTCCAGAAGGATGCTGATCCCGGCGCTGAGTTTGCCGCGGGTGAGTCTCCTGCTCCTGAAGTGCTTCGCCAAGCACTTGTTGGCGGAGTTTTGTGCTCTAAATGTGTGCTCGGAGATAACGGTGGTCGCGAAGGAGAAATTGGAAACCCCACCGAACTATCCATTTTGCGCGCAAGTTACTTCGGAGGAGTTAGTGTGAATGAAATGAAGGATGCAGCCCCAATTCTTGCTGAAGTTCCTTTCAGCTCTGAGTATAAATTCATGGCAACGGTTCATGAACCGACAATTGAAAACGACGGCCCGGATAACATGGATGGTCTTGTTGTTCATGTGAAAGGTGCCCCTGATCGTATGGTTTCTATGTGCTCTCACCAAGCTAAAGAAGGAAAGCTTTCCAACGACATGAAGGAACCCATCAAACGTGAATATTGGATTGAACAAATCGCTGTTCTTAGTTCCCATGGCCTTCGTGTCCTCGCCCTCTGTCGTGGCAAAGTCCCCAAGGGATCCGTGAAGCAAGGAGAGAATCTTGGGCCTGATTTCGTGAAAGAGAAAGGCGAGTGGTTGACTTTGATCGGCCTTTGTGCCATTATGGACCCCCCTCGTCCTGAGTGTGTTTCAGCTATTAGCCTTGCCCATGGTGCTGGCGTTCGGATTGCCATGATTACTGGCGACCACAAGGATACTGCTCTTGCCATTGGGTCCCAGCTTGGACTTGTTGATGAAGAACACCCTGAAGCGATTACTGGACCAGAGATGGATGCTATGAATGATGAGGAATTGAAGATCGCAGCTAAGAAGCACAATGTCTTTGCTCGCGCTTCCCCTCAAAATAAGATTCGTATTGTCAAGGCCCTTCAGGAGCAAGGCGAAATTTGCGGAATGACTGGAGATGGTGTCAACGATGCTCCTGCTCTTAAGGCTGCCAACATGGGAGTTGCTATGGGTAAAGAAGGAACCGATGTGGCTCGTGAAGCCTCTGAGGTATGTTCCTTTTCATCTTTTATTTGTTTTCTCTTTTTGCTTCCCCACACTCATATTTTTCCTTCTTTTTTGCAGATGATTTTGGCTGATGACAATTTTGCCACGATTATCACTGCTGTCCGCGAGGGACGTGTTGTTTGGGATAATCTCCGGAAGGTACTCTTGGTCAACACACCTATCAACAATGCTCAGGGAATGTCTGTGCTTTTTGGTATGCTTGCTGGGCTTCCAGAAACTCCCTTATCCTCTATCCAAGTCTTGTATTGCAATCTGATTTGCGCTGTGACACTTGGATTTGTCTGTGCCGTTGAGCCTGCCGAAGATGGAATCATGAGCCTGCCTCCCCGTCGCATTGGAAAACGTCTCATTGGACGCTTTCTATTTTTGCGGATTGCCTTGGGTACCATTACCTTGGTTGCTGTAACAATTGGAGCTGTCTTTATTATTCGTGATTTGGGAGGTTATGATTTGTCAAAACAGCGTGCCCAGGCTTTGAATACTCTTTCCTTTGGAGCCATTTCCGTGACGCTCAGTGCCCGATTCTCCTACAATAGCTCCCTCCACCCCCGCATTTTGACTGGTAATTCTCTTTGTTGGTGGTCTGTTCTGATCATGTCTGCACTTCAAGTCCTTATTACGTACACTCCTGGGATGAATACAAAAATTTTCAGCCAAACCGGAATGGATGGAATTCAGTGGGCCATTGTTATTGGATTTATGGTACTCGTTTTGCTTGTCATGGAAAGTGAAAAGGCCGTTCGCCGTTACTTGGCCAGTTTGGGAGAGGATACCGACGATCGTGAGTTGGGCTACTTTGATGAGGCTCCAGGTGAACCCAGTGTCGCTCAGCTTCCAGCTGCAGCCAGCCGTGTCGGACGTGATGAACTTCGCCGTTAATTTCTGCCTTCGTGTACTGATGATGTATCCCGACTTTTAGTGGCTTTTTAATTTCGTGACAATGCCAGCAATCGAAGTTTTATATTATAACGTTTTAAAGTTCAGTTGCATGTGTTACTTTGGCATAGCTTGCTCTATACAAAATAATAGCCTCACCGTTTTCATCTAGATCTCATGATATTCCTCTCACAGGCTACTTTGATGAGGCTCCAGGCGAACCCAGTGTCGCTCAGCTTCCAGCTGCAGCCAGCCGTGTTGGACGCGATGATCTTCGCCGTTAATTTCTGCCTCCGTGTACTGATGATGTATCCCGACTTTTAGTGGCTTTTTAATTTCGTGACAATGCCAGCAATCGAAGTTTTATATTATAACGTTTTAAAGTTCAGTTGCATGTGTTACTATGGCGTAGCTTGCTCTATACAAAATAATAGCCTCACCGTTTTCATCTAGATCTCATGATATTCCTCTCACAAGGATATTGGAGGGCATTTTTTTATCAAAGTTTTCTGACAGAACGGCGAACTACTACTATCCTCCGGGCTCGCTGATGGCCGCCAAAAAGTTGCACTGCGAGTATCTAGTGAACAGTAGCAGCCTCCTTCGATGTGAAGTCCTTGTCGATGAGGGTAAGGTTAAGCTATTAAGGCTTCATGCGCGTCCAGCACATAGAGCGTTTCATTCCAGTCAATATGTATCACGGGAGGTGGAATCGGATCATCCGCGAGTGACGAAAAGCTACATTCATGTGCATCCTCCAATAGCTGCGCTACTCCCTCACAAACGGCCTGATCAGACTCATATGAAGAAAGAAATTCCTCCCCGGACAAACAACCTGATTCATCGCTATGTAAGCTAAACTTCTCTAAGGGCATTTGTGACGCGGCAATTTTTGCGTCTTTCCCTGCGTTCGTGTACCAGTCTTTGTCGATAAAGACATCCGGGTCGAAAATACTTGGACTAGGTGGAGAGGATGCCTCAAGCGTAGTTGCTTGGTAATCGGTAACTGACGCTTTTGCTTCCGCTGTCAATGTGTTAGGAAAAAGTCTCTCCTGAATCGAGCCTACCATTTCTTCGCCATCGCTATCAAAACTGCAATATTCACTTAGTTCTAATGCCCTTTCCCGTAACCTCTGGCTGACCTTCTTCCGAAAGTCCTCATCGGATTCTTCCGAGAACAACCCAGTAATCTTGTCCCTCTTCAATAAGCGAACTCCCTCTCTCTTAAGTTGAGCGACTACAGACCACGCCATGCTCGTTTTTTCGTTTCGTTTCTTGAGTTTTCCATATTCAATGGCTTTGGCACTGATTAAAGCATGGTATCTTCTGTTCCCCAAATGGTTATTTCCCAATCCACCTCTACCTGCAAGGATGTCATATTCTCTAGGCTCCTTTATTTGATTTTTGTTTGTAGGGATGGTTTTCTGAACGTTCATAGTCGAAGGGAATATTATTGGCAAGAGAGTGTCGCATAGAATTATTTGGATGTTTCTTGCTTTGATTTTGAAAATGTGAGCTCCGACACAAAGATTTCATTCATGTTAACTCCAGTCGGGGATTTAGGCAATATTTTGAATTAACTATAGGATTCGATAGTAGGGTTGGTCTTGTTGTTAATAATAAAAAGCGACCCAGTTCGACATAATCCAAAACGTATTTAAGTACGCGACACTTGCAAGAAGACACTATTGTAGCCCATTGAGTAGTAATCTACCAGTAACTCGTGGTCTTATAATCCATGACGATCAGCCGATTCGTGACGGTTACTCTAGTAATCCAGAAAACAACCCTTTGAAAGGTTCAGGATGGGCTGAGCGGGGACGTCCGGTCCGTTTCTGGAAAACTCGGTGGTATGCGCCATAGTTGTGATCAGCGTAAATTAGACGTTCAATTCTTCTTTTTGCTGTCTTCCACATACACGGGTTCATCAACAATAACGTCCGACATAGAAAGTTCTTGCTTAGCCTCCAAGATATCTCCTACGACACTTGCGATGCCCGTACCCGCCATGAGTGGTAGGATGGCACCGTAATCTCTTGTCATTTCGAACAGGAGCAACGTTGCCGTCAAGGGTGCTCGAAAATTGGCAGCCAGGACAGTCGCAGCTCCCACCATGGTGTAGGCAGGCAGACCAGAAATTTGCAACATTGGACTCGCCAGCGATATGGATGTGCCATGATGTGATGCTGATTCAAAAATACTCGACGCGACATTGTGAAATAGTGCTCCGATCATTCCTCCGTGGAACAGCGATGGTGCAAACGTTCCTCCCACGAGGCCGCTTCCGGCTGCAATTGCCGTTGTTGCCATTTTGATTCCGAGCAGCTGGACCAGAAGAAGCGAGGGAAGCATTCGATTTGCCAAGGCAATGTTCAATGTATCGAATCCATTGAACAATATTTGCGGAAAGACGAGACCTACCAGACCACAAATGAGACCTCCAATCGCTGGTTTTGCGAGCGGGGTCAAGCGCTCAAAGAAATGTCGTAATCTTTTGGGTCCCCACTTTCCTTGAAACATGGCGTGACTGGTTTTAGTCATTTGTGTGAAGACAAAACCCGCCAATCCCGACATGGCACCCAACAAGAAGTACAGTGGAAGTTCCAGTAGAGGTGTATTCATATTGTAACCCTTCAGTGCCAAGTGCAGGTGCGATCCCAGCAGCGATTGACATACCAGTGCTGAAATAACTGACGACACCAGAATGGCGCTCAGACTTCCCGAAGACGCCAGTGTAGGTGTTGGGACGGTTTCCAGGGATTGCAAGTAGTACGCGGTTGATTGGTTGGCGGCTTCTTTGAACCGTTTCGAATCCAAGGAAGCGAATGCGAGTTGTACAATTTCCAAAACAAAAAAGACGCCGGCCAGGGGTGCATTAAAGCCAGCAGATACGCCGGCCGCGGCACCACACGCCAACAGTAGGCGTCGCTGTTGGAGGGCATACTCTTTTTGATTCTGTTCGTACTTGGGCGGAGCCTTGGGAGGAAAAATGTCCATTATGAGTCTCGACAGATTGGCTCCAATTTCCACTGCGGGTCCTTCCGGGCCCAAACTACTTCCTGTTCCCAACGTAACGACGGCGGCCAAACTCTTTTTGAGGAATCGGAACTGTTGAAATAAGGGATGAACAGCTGCAACTGTGGTAGTAGCAATAGGGGGGTGTTCTGGCTGTGTTTCGCTGTCGTTGAAGGTCTCGCGATCCACCGATTGAATAACACCCTTCAGACCCGGTGGGAATCCACCTCCCAACCTGTTTAAAATGGCCACGACGAGACCACCCAGTGCAGGAATCATGGGCAACCACAATATGCGTTGCCAATTGTACGGAAAGCTAGTCGTTCCGGTGTAGACAAAGTTCTTGACGACATCAATGAGAATTTTAAAAATCCCCACGGACCAACCAGTTAACATTCCAATCGATGCAGCCTGTACCAGCAGGTACGAAGCACACCGGAAGCGCCGAATATCGTAATGATGATGAGTCGTCACCTGGGACGTCGTCGTAGCAGCAGCAACCGCCGGCGTCGCTGCCGCTGTTTCTTTGACAACAACCACTGAGGTACCAGTAGCATCATTATTGACGATGTCATTCAACCGCAGAGGTTGTTGTGATGTTTCCAGCTTGGATTCATTACTGTCGTTATGATTGTTATTGTTATTGTTATTGGCTTGCTGCTTCTGTTTTTGTTTTTGTTGTTGTTGTTGTTCTCCATTCACACCCAATGTGTCTTGCTTTTTTGAGATTTTTTCATCGTTCCCTTCGTTGCCATTGTTACTGTTATGAAGAGCGCTAATACTATACGATAATTTATTATTGTAAAGCTTTCGAGTAGGAGTTGTATTATTTGGAAATAAGTAACGAGCTGATTTCGTCGTAATTCTGCTGGAAGAGGTTCTTTGAATCTGGCCATCTCTTGATACTCCTGCTGCTGCTGCTGTTTCTGTGGTTGCTGCTGCCGATGATACGGATGATAATGCCAGCCGATGAGGACCCGAAAAACCTCCAACAATGGCGGCTGGAAGGCACATGCAGCAAAGCATCATCTGCCGAATGCTACTCTTTGTAAACTGAGTTGTTGTGGTTTTCATGTTGTACTACTGCTCTACTGCACTATACTGCGATGGGACGCGTCTGGGGATAGTATATCTGGCCGATAAAGCTTCCTTTTTTCTTTGGCCCGCCTTCACCACTTCGCACAAACAATGAAACAATGTTTCTTCACAATTTTACGGTATCGTTCTGTGTTCTGTGTTTTGTGCTGCGTTGTCTGAAATTGTTTTGAGCGAAACTTGAACTATATCCTGGAATACGATATTGAAATTCTATTTTACAGTAGTAATACAATCGAATATGATGTTATCTAGGCGTCACAGATATCTGAAATGGAATCTCTTCGAGCCATCAACAAAAAAGTAATGATGCAGGAGCATGCAAAGTAAGTAGACTCTTTGTCTACTACGTGTAGCGTGAAAAAAAAATTATTAAAAAGTTTGTTACATTGCAAACCGAACAATGACGTAATTAACCCGTAAAACTCTATATTCAAGAATTCAAAATCAAAGTACCTGGAAGAACAGGTAGTAGAGAGCCATAATCAAAATGCTCCTAATTAGAAGCATTTCAAATGCTCCTAATTTTTTTTTATAATGCTCCTAAAACGCTCCTGATTAGGAGCGTTTAGGAGTTGTGACAAAGAGCAAACGCTCCTAATTGAAAATCAAACGCTCCTAATTAAAAATCAAATGCTCCTAATTATGCTACTTAATATCTAGG
>Ga0100402_1003285_pt1 | contig 17663 bp, 8 predicted proteins | sample CryGeyme20150102_FD_80419 | JGI IMG/M metagenome (GOLD analysis project Ga0100402, IMG submission 80419) | Groundwater microbial communities from Crystal Geyser aquifers in Utah, USA - Crystal Geyser metaG 2015-0102 | ecosystem: Environmental > Aquatic > Deep subsurface > Groundwater | place...
TAGTGTAAGAAAAATAACTAACACACCTATAAATACACTATCGAGGTTTAAACATGAAAAAGTTACTATTACTGCTGATTTGTTTGGTAGGATTAAATATGAATTCTGCACAAGCACAGATAAGCGTGACACAAACTTCATTTGAAAATGGAGCAGTCAAAATTGGAATGAATGACACATTATGGGTCTCATTCTCCGAAAAAATAGCATTTATGAATGGTTTTAATGGCGAGCCAGCAAGACCAATGATTCGTTATGCGATAACGCCGACATCACAACAAAGACCTTTGCCAATTTTGGTTTCTGAAGATTCGATGAAATTAGGATTTCAACTACAATTGGTAAGACCAGGAGCCCAACAATTTGTATTGTGGAGAGTGCAGGCAAAAAGTGGTGCTCAATTAGAACAACCTTTACTCATTCATTTTACAACTGATGAACGATTAGCAGATGGTGAATTCACAGGAACTGTTGCTGTTCAAGATGATGGACAAGATGCAAAAGGAACCTGGGTTTATTTAGTTTCATCTCAAATGATTACAGAGCAATCCGTAAAAGGTGGTGCAATGGCTGCATCAAGACTTATTTGGGTTGATAATGAAAATGGCACATTTACAATTCCTTATGTAAATCAAGGTGCTTATATGGCATTCGCATTTAAACATACTGATTTAGATCAAAACTTCTTTATGCCAGGAATTATGTATGGTTTCGCTGATGCTGATCAAAATTCGATTCCTGATTTTGTGACTGTTCCAAGACGTCAAGGTCAAAATATTGAGATTCCTATTTCTTCTTTAGAGTTTGAATACACTTCAACAGATGATAATAAAGACGAAGTTTTGGCGAAAGCAAAAGAATGGAATCAAAGTGCAGTAGTTTCAACTATAAAATCAATTGGACCTGTTACTTTGGATGGAAAAAGTCCAGTTTGGGAATATATTTTTAGTAGTGATAGACCTGGGCAATATTTATTAATGAATTATACAGGTGCAGAATATTGGATGGTTCCTGTAAATCTTGGAGAAACAAAATTGCCAGGAATTACAAATTATGTTTCGAGTACAACTGCTTTAAGTGCGGCTGAAAACGAAGCCGGAACTCAATTAAGAGCTAATAATGATTCTGCACGGGTTTCAATGTCACTATTGCCAGGATTTATCTTTAATCCTCAATTAAACAAACCTATTTGGGCAGTTAATTATTTGGCATTCAAAGACATGCAAATTACACCAAAATTGGTTTTAATTGATGCAGAAACAGGTGAAGTTTTAAAATTTGGAACATTTACTGCAAAAGAAGCTGGCGCTTTAGTCAGAAAAGATATTAATGAAAATTTTGAGACTAAACCTGTTTTAGTCGGAGTTACTGGTTTTAATGTTTTAAAAAACGGTAAATCTCCTCTTTGGTCATTTGATTTAGTTGATACAGAAAATCGTGAACGCTTTATCTATACCGTTATTGGTGATGGTAGTGTTAAGAAAAATCAAGTTAGAGATTCATCTGCAATTAGACCGATTCCGATTGATTCAAATTGGGTTGACTCAAATGTAATCATCGAAAATTCTGATTATTTGAAAGAATTTATGGAAAGTAGTTTCCCAACGGTTCATCTTCATTTATCCAATAAAGTGAATTTTGCTTTGGCAGATACTAATTTAATTTGGAACTTGAGAATTTTGGATAGAGAACAAAATCAACGACCTCCTTTAAGTGAAGAATTTGACGCTCACTCAGGTCAATTATTCACAATGCCATTATTTTCTGCATTTGATGGGAAAATGGAATCAGAACAAAGTGCAAAAGAATGGGATGTTGATGCCGCTTTATTCAAAATAAACTCTTTACCTCAATTAGGTGTAAATCCTGATGGTGAAGCGTACGCATGGCAACATTGGTATCAATCTGCAAATAAACCAAATCGCATATTGATTGTAACCGTTAGTGGTGATAATGGAAATGCTCGAGAAGTTGTATTTGATACAACAAGAACAGCGCCCTTTTTTCCAGCTTTATTACCTCTTACGAATTTATTAAATTCAAGCCAAATTATGGCAATGGCTGAAAATAATGGTGGAAGTGAAAAACGTGGAAATGATAAAATTTATGCAATTGATATGAATTTGGATAATATTTATGTGCAGCCCGATTCAACAATTCCAGTATGGATGGTTCATTACCCTTATACATTAGATCGCGAAAACAAAGTGAGACATGCTGTAATTCAAATAAATGCTCTTACAGGTGAATTATTTGAACGGCCAGTTCGAACCACTGAAAGAAATCCTGCAAGAATTGCAATGGAAGCTGCTCGTGAATGGTCAAAAGATGCAAAATTACGTTTCGTAAAAGCAGATTCAGTAGATGAAAACGGACTTGTTGATTTATGGAAATTCGGTTTTTTCAGCAGAGAAAAACAATTAGGTTTAGTTGTTGAAGTTCAATCAGGAACAACCATTATTGCTCAATATGAAGTTACACTTGAAGATGTAGGTGAATTAAGTGGTACCGATTTACCAGATTGGACAGAGTCGTCAGATGCATTAGCAAAAGCTGAGGTAGCACTTGGAAGAAAATATCGTGGCGATGGATTAATTAAAAATGTTCGAGTTCATTTATTCAATCAAGAAGTAATTACAAAAGCTACATTTGTATCAAGCGCCGAATTAGCTACTTGGGAAATAACTTATGAACTAACAGATGGTTCAAATGAAGTAGTATTTGTTCAAGGTGAAACGATTACTACAGCAGTGGATTCTTTCGATAATGAAATTCCAAACGTTATAACTTTATCCCAAAATTATCCAAATCCATTTAACCCAAGTACAACAATTGGATTCTCAATTCCGCAATATGCAAAAGTTCAATTAACTGTGTATTCAATTCTTGGACAAAAAGTTGCAGTATTGGTAGATCAGGCAATGAGTGCTGGAAATCATGCCATTAATTTCAATGCAAGTAAACTAGCTTCTGGAACATATTTATATCAATTAAGAGTAAATAATAAACCAGTTCAAGTAAGAAAATTGACACTGATTAAATAGATTGTAGTTTATACAAACAAAAAATGCCGGAATTCCGGCATTTTTTGTTTAAAGATTAATTGTTTTGGGGCGAGACTTCAGTATTACTTATTTCTTTTTAGGCGTTGCAGAATAATAAGGCACAATACCATCTAGGGCTTCAAAATTGTAAACTACCGCAGATTTAGAATATTCTGCAGGCAAAATTTGTTCATGAGTCACGCTCGATAAATTCTTCGTAACCACTTCATCCAATCGTTCATTTGCTTTATTACGGGGAATAAAAACATACGATCTTGAAATTGGAGCAATTAAAATCACTGTTCCATCTTTATCATCATAAGGCCCGGCAAAAACCTGATCCATTTTATCTGAATCCATAGGCAAATTATGTTCAGGAATTCCATTAATATCAGCTAAAGCTGCACGAGTTGTTCGAGTTTCAACGCGTAAATGAGCTGATGATTCTTCAACAGCTTGTTTGAAATTTCTATTTTTTTGCCAAGCATTAATTGTTTTCCAAACAGATGCTGAATCTTTATAAACAAAAGCTTTGAAAGTTGTAATTACTGTATCAATAAAGTAGGATTCTTTCCATTTTTCATAATAATCGTCTTTTAATCGATCAGTATTTAATGTGTCGACCGTTTTACGCAATTTCGCATAATACAAGCCGATTGTTTTAGCAGAGCGTTCTTCTAATTGAACTACAATATTGTCATTAAATCCGTTCAACTCTGCTCGCTTTGCAAAAATCGAATCTTTAATTGCAAATTCAAGAGCTTGTATCAGATTAGGTTGAAGCATGTATGCAGGAAGTGCTTGCAAATGATCTAAAAACTGTCCAACAGTATAAGTTGCTCCATCAACCTGAGCCAAAGGAGTAGAGCGAGGCAAATCAGAGTCTGCGTATTTCCCGGATTCGATAGTTAGCATAATGGAAAGGTTTTCTGGTTTTGCATTTAGTTTCCAAGGCTCAATTTTTTCCCAAACTTTTTGTAAAGTGTTTGTATTGACAGTTAGAGGCAAAGACTTCAATGTTGAATCTAAATAATGCTGAGTTGCTTCTTCATACCGGCGTCTGTATAAATTGTAACTCAAACTTTCACGATCGTTTTGATAAGCAGAAATATCAACATTTGTAGTTGAACGAATTTTAGCCGCTCTGAAAATATGCCAGCCATTTAAGGATTTAACTGGTCTTGAACGTTCACCCTCTTTTAAACTGAACGCAATTTCTTCTGGCGCTAAATCCATATCCCCATACGTTATCCAACCCATTTTATAGGTCGAATCTGTCTCATTTGGATTGTATTTACGCATTGAGTTTTTAGCTAAAGCTTCAAACGATTTTCCAGATTTCAATAAAGCGTCTAGGGAATCAATTTCAGCTGCAGTTTTAGCGAAAATCTGTTCAAGATAAATAGCTGAGCTTTTTTTTCTAAAAGCTTCACGGATTTCCATTTCTTCAGGCTTCTTAACTTTAGAATCCATAATACTTCGCATGTATTGCTGTCTTAAGACATTGTCTTTTTTCAGTTTAACATCAATCTGAACTTCTTTCAACGTGTCTAAACCATTTTTTTGAGCAATATTGGCAATAATTTTTTGCTCAAGCATGTATTCCGCAAATCGTTTTCTTAGAGCCTGATTATCTCTTGCAGGATTTGTACTAGCATAAGAGAGATACATTTTTTGAAACTCATCGGCGTATAAATCGTGACCTTGCCACGAAGCAACAACTTCCAATTTTGGTTTTTGGGTACATGCGTTTAAAAGAACAAGAGCGTATAAAACAAAGAATAAATTTTTCTGCATAGCTGATTTTTAATTTGGTCAAAAATAGGGAATAATTTAAAGCTTGATTTAAAAAAGGGACAAAATTAAGTATGTGCTAAAGCTTGTCCTAAAAAAAAATCAACATTGAGGCTCAACTGTTAAAAAATGTTCTGCTTTTTCTGCAAACAAAAAAATGGTTTATTTATTTCTATATTGCCAATCAACATTAAAATTGTTCAACTAATATACTGTCTATGAATGTGAAAACTGGTTTATTGCTAGCGTGTGTCTTATTCTCAACTCAGGGATTAATGGCTCAAACGCAGGTTTTTATAGGTGCTAAGATTTATCCAATTTCTGGCGAGCCCATTGAAAATGGAGTTCTAGTTATTAAAAATGGTAAAATTGAGTCCGTTGGAAAAGAAAATGAAATAAAAATCCCAAAAGAGGCTGAGGTTACTGATGTAACGGGAAAAGTGATTATGCCAGGTTTGGTAGATTCACATTCTCATATTGGAAATGGTGATGGTGGAGACGGTTCAGGTCCGTTACATCCCGATGTAAGAATTCTTGATGCAATTGATGTTAACTCCGATACCTTCAAAAAAGCTCGGGCTGGCGGAATCACAACCGTGAATATTATGCCAGGTTCAGGTCATTTGATGAGTGGACAAACGGCTTATGTTAAATTGCGCAAAGATCCGAGAACTATTAACGATATGCTTTTTGTTTCCGACCCAATTAATGAGATTGCTGGCGGAATGAAAATGGCAAATGGAACAAATTCTTTACGAGGAAAACCTTTTCCAGGAACTCGTGGAAAATCAGCGGCATTAGTTCGTGAATTATTTGTTAAAGCTCAGAATTACAAATCCAAAATTGAAGCTACTAAAGGGGATAAGTCAAAACTTCCTGCACGTGATTTAGAATTAGAAGCCATTGTTCAAGTTTTAGATGGTAAACGTGTTGTTCATTTCCATACACATCGACATGATGATATTATGACGGTTTTACGCTTGAAAAAAGAGTTCGGTTTTAAAGTAGTCTTGCATCATGTGAGCGAAGGTTGGAAAGTTGCCAAAGAAATTGCAGAAGCAGGTGTTCCTTGTTCCATCATTACTATTGATTCTCCTGGTGGAAAAATGGAAGCAGTTAATCTTATTTTTGAAACAGGAGGAGTTTTAGAAAAAGCAGGTGTTTTAGTTGGTTATCACACAGATGATGGCGTTACAGATTCTCGTTTATTTTTACGTTCTGCGGCAATTGGTTACAGAGCGGGAATGAGTGAGAAAAAAGCACTTGAGTCCTTAACTATTGCTAATGCAAAAATGTTAGATTTAGATTCACGAGTAGGAACACTTGAAAAAGGTAAAGATGCTGATTTTCTAATTTTATCAGGAAATCCTTTAAGTGTGTACACGCACGTGTTACAAACTTGGGTTGAAGGTCAAAAAGTGTTTGATTACACAAATCCAGAAGATAAAAAGTACTTAACTGGTGGCCCAGATGTTTTCAGAGGAGAATTTTACAGTCATCATGATGATATGTCAGAAGGAGATATGAAATGAGAAATCTATTAAAAAACATCATTTTAATTTCTGCTTTACTTGTAAGTTCTTTAGTTGTTCAAGCGCAGAATATTGCCGTTAAAGGCGAAAAAGTGTACACCATGGAAGGTAAATATCTTGAAAATGGCGTAGTTCTAATCAAAGATGGAAAAGTTGAAAAAACAGGAGTTAATTTAAGTATTCCATCAAATTATGAAGTCTATTCGGCTAAAGTGGTAACTCCGGGTTTTATCGATGCCCATTCCGTTGTTGGTTTAGCTGGGATTTTTAATCAAAAACACGATCAGGATCAATTAGAAGATTCGTCTCCTATACAACCTGAATTACGAGCAATTGATGCTTATAATGCTCGTGAAGCCTTAGTTGTTTTCTTGCGTGAAATGGGAATCACAACTGTACATACAGGTCATGGTCCTGGCGCATTAATGTCCGGAAAAACAATGATTGTGAAAACGGTTGGAGATACAGCAGAAGAAGCTGTAATTAAAGAAGAAGCAATGATTGCTATGACAATTGGTTCAATGGTAGCTTCTAAGTTTAAATCTCCAGGCACACGTTCCAAAGGAATTGCGATGCTTCGTGAAACGTTTGTGAAAGCACAAGCTTATCAGGAAAAAATGAAGAATAAAGATGAAAGTAAACGTCCTGAGCGCAATTTGAAAAATGAAGCTGTTTCGAAATTACTTTCAGGCGAATTAACCGCTCTTGTAACCGCTCAAACAAGTCGTGATATTATTACAGCTTTACGTTTGGCGGAAGAATTCAAATTCAAGATGATTTTGGATGGCGGCGCTGAAGTTTATAATGTTTTAGATGAAATTAAAAAAGCTGGAATTCCAGTAATAATTCATCCAACAATGATGAGAACGAACGGCGACTCACAACATGCAAGTTTCGAAACTGCTGGAAAAGTGGCCAATTTTGGAATTCCAATGGCATTCCAAAGTGGATTTGAAGGATATGTTCCCAAAACAAGAGTAATTACTTTTGAAGCTGCGATTGCCGTTGCAAACGGATTGGATTATGATAAAGCTATGAGTGCTTTAACAATTGATGCCGCTAAAATCTTGGGAATTGATAACCGAGTTGGTTCTTTAAAAGCTGGTAAAGATGCAGATATTGTTCTTTATGATGGCGATCCGTTCGAATATACTTCTCATGTTGAGAAAGTAATTGTGAATGGAAAAGTCGTTTCTGAAAAAAGAAAATAGATTATCGTAATCTTAGATTATAAAAAAAAACTCAGTCAAGTAAAATTGGCTGAGTTTTTTTGTTTTAGTGATAATTGTGAAAGTATTGATGAGATTTTCTGAAAAAAATCAGTGGCTCGGCTCAGAAATCCCCCTTTAGGAAGAAACCAAGCTGAAAAACTCGAAAAGAGAGCCAAAGGGGGCTTGGGGAATTTTTCAATGGAAACAATTGCACGAACTTTATGAAACATCATGAAATCCGCAAATTCCATTAAATATCAAACGTCAACGAAATCAGAGCTCTTGGCAAAATGAGGAAATTCTGTTTCGAGCATTTCAAAACAACTCTTGTTCAAACAATCTCTTTTACTTAATCAACGTAACTAATCTCTGCTGAATTTGATTATTAAACTTCATTTGAACCAAATAAGTCCCAGATGCCCAAGTTGTAGCATTAATATTAAAAGTATGTTTACCAGCACTATAAGTAAGATTTTCAGATGAAGACAATTGTCTTCCCATCATATCAAAAACATCAAATTTTACTGTTCCGGATTCTGGGATTTCAAAAACTAAATTACTTGTTGGGTTAAACGGATTCGGATAATTGCCAATAAAACTAAACTGTTGAGGAAGTTCAGAAAAATTAGAATTCTCATTTGATGTCACAAGTGTTGCTCTACTTTTAGCTCGAGTAATAGTTGAGGTCAATTGATCAAAACCAATTCCATAAGCAAGAATTAAAGTAAAAGATTGTTCTTCTTGAGGCTCTAATGAGAACGCATCAGCTGAAAGCATAAATGATGTATTCGTTGGCCCTATTCGTCTTCTGCCAGCAAAAACTGCAGCAGATGCATTAATGAAATCCATACTTCTCCATTTTTCTTCATCAGTAAATCCATTTCCTCCGGAATTTGTTTTCACACCAAAAAATGAAGCGCCGTCTGTTTCATTGTTATTGATAAGCCAAGGACAGTAAATTCCTTCTACAATACTTGCCCCAACATAAAGAGTCGTATCTGATTCTGTTCCGCCAGAAAACTGAGCAATAAAGTCGTTTTTGACATCATAAAGAGAAATATCATTGTTAGGATCTCCAAAAGGCATATCAAAATCGAGATAAATTCCTGCTCTAATTTTTGAATAGGAACTAGTTGACTCATTTTTCAAAGTGTATTTGAGCAAAATATAATTCGCATCTTGCTCATCGGCTTGGGCGAATGTTTCTAGTGTCGTTACAATATCATAACGAACTCCTTCAATTCCAGCGTTTAAATCGGTGAAAACAGCTTTCCCTTTTTCAACTGCTTTTGCAGCATCAAACTCTGATTCAAAATAATCAATTAGATAAAATTCGTCGTTTATAGTAGAACCTGCACCACGAACAGCGCTAGAAATTCTGGATTCACTTTCACCAAAAACAAGCCCACCTTCACGTAAAAGTGGAATATTCATCATCGCTGATTGCGTAGTTCCAGCTTGTTTTACAATAAATCCGCTTCCTTGAGATGTTGATGGATAATTCAACATTCCAATTCTTCCGGTGCCATTAACACTTAACTCAATGGAGTTCAACATGTGTGTTATTAAATCTGGAACCAGATTTATTTGAACCGTTTCGTTGCTTTTAGAATTATCAGCATATGTTAACTCGATGCGAATAATTCCTATTGAGTTTACTGAAACATCATCACGAATACGTAATTGAATCGGATTTGCAGTGAAATCTGCATTATGTGATGCAGAGTAAGTTTGTTCATTACCTGATATTACTTGGAAATAATCATTTAGAGAATAAATACTAACTTTTATTGCATTTTGTGCAATTCCTAGATTAAGGAAATTTAAATACAAACTGAATTCTTGTCCACGATTGAAAACCGTACTTACATTAGTTGGGTCTCCGAAATGATAATTTTGCAGTTTAGCCAAAGGCCGAAGTGTTTCAGAAAGAGAAGCATCTGCTTTTATAATTCCTGATCCTAAGAAATAGGGAAGAGAAGCGTTAGCACTTGTTACAGACTGAGCGCCAGTTTCAAGTTGTGAGCGAACGGTAGAAACATCCCAATTGGTTCGAATAGAGCGAATTAAGCCAGCCAAAGAAGCAACAATAGGACTTGCCATCGAAGTTCCGAAAGAAGCGCCATACGAATTATTAATCAAGGTGCTGTAAATGCCTTCGGTTGGTTCACCGCCTGGAGCAACTACATCAACAAAGCCTCCATAATTGGAATAAGGAGATTTAACTAAGTTTCTGAAACTGACAGATCCGACCGCAATTACCTTTGGATAACCTGCCGGATAATAGGTAGATCCTGTTCCATCATTTCCTGCGGCAGCCGTTAGGATTACACCATTGTCCCAAGCATAATTTACAGCGGTTTCTAATGCTTTACTGAATCGAGTGCTTCCCCAACTACAATTGATTACTTTTGCACCATTATCAACCGCGTAAATAATCGATTCTACACCATAAGATAGATTTTTGCCATTATTATCAGATATTTTGATGGGCATAAATTGCGTATTGTTACTTATTGATGCAATTCCTTTTGCATTATTCGTCACTGCTGAAGCTAAACCTGCAACGTGTGTACCGTGATTATTGGAAGAGCCTTTTGGATTTGAGTTTCCATTCTTTTCAAAAAAATCCCAACCATTTACATCATCAATAAATCCATTATTGTCATCATCGATTCCATTACCTGCAATTTCGCCCGAATTTGTCCAAAGGTTAGCTTTTAAATCTTCGTGATTTTGTTCAGAACCCGTATCAATAATAGCAATCACTACTTCAGAAGAACCTGTTCCGATATCCCAAGCTGAATACGCATTTACCGTTTCTAACCATGGCTGTAAACTAGTTCTATCAGGGTCGTTCGGAGTTGCTAGTATTTCGTCAGGACTTGAAAATGTTTGGTATTCCATAACTTCCTCTGCCCAGATTACAGTTTCCATTTGTTGAAGTTCTTCAAGAATCTCAGAAAAAGGTTTGTCTGATTGTACTCGGATTCGAACTAATTCCGTTGGATTCCCTTTATATATAGGTTTGTGTTTCATGGTAATTTCTGAGCTAGAAACTATCCAAGATGGATTTTTAAACGTGGTTTTTTCGCGGAAAACGTAAATGTCTTGTCCCCAAGCAAAAGATGAGAGCAGGAATAAGCTAAAAAAGACTAAAGTTGCGCGGATTTTCATATCAAAGGAATTTATTCGGTTACGCTAAATTTCAGGAATTAAATGATTTTCATCAAACTACTTAACTGTTTTTTAATTCATTTTAAACAATTAGTGTCTGATTTAGCAAAAGATTCTAAACGCATTCTGAAAAATAAGCCTTTTTGAGGAGCTTGATTTAGATTTGTTTTAGTCAATCACTTTTGCGATTTTAAATAAGGAAAAAAATCAGTTATAAGTTTTAGGAATATGAAGAAATCATTACTTGCAAGTAGTTTGTTGCTACTTAGTATACTTATAGGTTCTTGCCAAACGAGTAAAAAACAAACGTCAAATAGCCAACTTTTTGTCTACACCTCAGGTTCACAAATTATTGAACCAAACGGAAATCCGATTATTCTTAAAGGTACAAATCTAGGGAATTGGCTAGTTCCAGAAGGTTATATGTTTAAATCAGGAAAAGCGAGTTCACCTACGAAAATCAATCAGTTGATTTACCAAATGATTGGCCCTGATAGTTTGAAGAAATTCTGGGATGAGTATTTAGATAATTACATTACAAGAGAAGATATATTTTATCTTAAACGTATTGGCGCCAATCATATACGACTCCCGTTTCACTATAAATTATTCACTCAAGACGAATATATGGGCGATCGGAATCAAGGTTTTAAATACTTCGATCGAATAATTAAATGGAGCAAGGAAGCAGATATTTATGTGCTTTTTGATATGCACTGTGCTCCAGGCGGACAAACCGGTGATAATATTGATGACAGCGAAGGATATCCTTTTTTATTTCAAAGTGATATTTCAAAAGACGAAATGGTTCGAATTTGGGTTGAAATTGCCAAACGATATAAAGATGAACCGATTGTTTTAGGGTATGATTTATTGAATGAACCCATTGCCCATTATTTTAAAGAAGATTATGACAAACTAAAACCAGAATTATTTCCTTTGTATAAAAGAACGATTGAAGAAATCAGAAAAGTGGATCCTGATCACATGATTTTCTTGAATGGCGCTGAATGGAGTGGAGATTTTAGCATTTTTACGGATTTCAGTTTTCCAAATATTGTATATGAGTTTCATAAATATTGGTTTTCTGTAAATCAAGATGCAATTCAATTTTATGTTGATTTTAGTAAAAAGCATAACGTTCCCATTTATATCGGAGAAACGGGAGAAAACACCGACGAGTGGGTTATGGATTTCAGAACGCTCTTAGACAAGAACGAGATTTCTTGGGCGTTTTGGCCATACAAAAAAATGAATAATAAAAGCGGAATTATGAATTTCACCCAGCCAGAAACCTATCATTTAATAACAGCGTTTGGTGATTCTTCGCGTTATATGTTTGCCGATGTGAGAAAATATCGCCCAGATGTGAACTTGGTTAAAAAAGCTCTAAATGAGTTTATAGAAAATTCGAAGTTCAAAAATAATTTCCCAAATGAAGGATATGTAAATGGATTGGGCTTTGAATTGATGAAACCAGATGAAATGATGTATGATAAAAGATGAATGAAAAATTGACTGTGCCTAAATTTGGTTGTCACTAATACAATTAATGTTGATTTAAGTGATAAAAAGGTCAATGCTCGGAAAATACAAGTATTGCAAATTGAAATTCTCTAATCAAAAAAAGCATGAATACTAAAAACGTCATCTCGACCGGAGATGAGAGATAGATTATTTACAAAGAAACAAACAAGAACGAATCGAGTGGAGAGATCTTCAAAATGAAAACAAGGTTTAATATTAAAAGACAAGAACACAAAATGAAAATCCCGTTTCAAAAATCATAAAATCAAACACATTTGATAAATTCTAACAGCACCTTGACAGTACTTTGACTAGAGTCTGACTTAGCTTTAATCCATTACTTGTCCATTACTCCTCCATATATTGTCCATAATTTATATGGTCAAATAAAGGTTAAATATTGTTCTGAGTTTGTAGAAAACTACTGTTTGTAACGAGGTAAAATACTGTTAGGTCTAAGGAAGTAGGGAGGAAATTGTTTTCAAAAGTAAAATTAGAGTTCAATTTTTTGGTAAAAAATAGTGAACGTAATAATAAAAGCAAGCCAAATTACAAGTTGGAATCATCATTTATTATGATTTTAAAAGAGAGAAGAAAACTAAATATTACCCCATTATATCTAAACAAAGGAAATCGATAAAATTCCTAAATACTCTAAAAATATTCATGTCAAAATTGAATTAAATTCCGCTTATAGTTTAAAAATATTCACTGAAGATAAAACCATTTAAAAATTAAATAATCTAAAATTACGTTAGGAATATAAATTGATATTCAGTTTATTTGAATCAATTAATTAGGTAAATGAACCCTTTTCATTTAGGAAGAATTAAAAATTGAGGATTTTAAGAATTCAAATGTTCGTTCAAAATATTTATGGACTTATTGTTACTATAAAAGTAAGTTCGGAGATTCTGATTTCCAAAATCTCAATTTTATGAATGATGTATTATGACATTTATTCAACCAGATTTTAAATTTATTTACCCAAATGAGAAACAGATTCTTAAAGATGATTCTGTTATTGAAGATTTTCTTGCTGAGTTTGAAATTGTTGTTATTTTAGGAGCGCCTGGAAGCGGTAAAACCTATTTACTTAAATCAACGACCAAGTCGAATGAATTCCAGAATTCTGATTATCTTTTCCAATATCTAACTGTAAAAGATTTTATTAGAGCAACAAATTCAAAAATAAATGAAAATGCAACAATTTATCTAATAGATGGATTAGATGAATATCGTTCAACACAAGGTGATGAAAAGGTCTATGTAATTGATGATTTAGTTGATAGGATTAATGCACAATCTGATAAACGCTTTGTTTTAAGCTGTCGAGAAATGGATTGGTTCGGAGATGCGGATATTAAAGCATTAAAAGATAATGAGTTTAAAAAAAGTGTTTGTGTTGTTCAAATTTTACCTTTTAATGAGAGAAAGCAATTCCAACTAATTAAAAATGAAATTAAGGATGATGATAAAGCTTGGGAACTATTTAATAGACTTCGACCATTTGGTTTAATGAGTAACCCTCAACTTTTATCTATGATTTTAGAGGTGAATAAAAGTGACCCAAATTTTCAATTTGAAAGCAAAAGTGACTTATATAATCGTTTTGTAACTTTTATATCTGAAAAAAATCAAATTCACCAACTTATATCGAAAGTAAAATTAAACAATGTTGAACGGGTAAAGTTGCTTGGTTACTTAGGCTTTTATTATTTCTTTTCTAATAGAGAGATATTTGATAAAAGCTTTATCATAGAAATAAAGTGGGAGGAAAAAGGATTTACTTACGAAAAATTAATGAAATTGCTGGGATCCATGCTTTTTAATGAAGGCAAAATATTACATAGAACTATTTTTGAGTATTCACTATCAAATTTCATCTATAGTGAGTTATTAAGAACAAAAAAATGGACACATAAACGAGTTAAATCTTTATTTACTAAAAATAATCACGTTTATTCAGAATTAAGAGGAGTCTATTCATGGATTTGTTCATTGACGAAAGACACAGAACTCATAAAAATTGACCCATACAATCAATTACTCAATGGTGATAATAATGCATTTGATATTGATTTAAAAATACAGGTGCTATTAGAAATTGAGGCATACGCTAAATATACAAATCCATATTTCTATAGATATGATCATAATTATCAATTTATAGGTTTTTACCAATCTGAGTTAGACGATTTGATAATTAGTAAGATTTATGATTCTAAACACGATACCAATCATTTTGGAGTTTTTTTATCAGCAATTATTTCTGCTACAAAAGAGCCAAGTGAACATTTAAGAGATGAAGTAAAGGAACTAATTAAAGAGCCAACAATACCCATTGGGTTCAAAACACGACTTGTTAAGGTTTTTGAACCGAATAATCCTTTCTTAATTGAAATATTGGACTCAATAATTGGCGGAGAGATTGAAGATTCAGAAAATGACTTAATGAATGTCGTTCTTAAATTGACATACCCAGAGTTTGTTACAACTACAACAATAAAAAAATATTTAGTTCATTTCAAATCTAATGTGAGAGGTTACGCTAATTTTTTATTGAAAACTCCATCGGAAAATGAAATGGAATTAGTTGAATTTTTATACAAAGAATGTAAGATTGAAAAGGGACATGAAAACTATAGAAATTTTCCAGCAAGCCTTGAACGATTTATAGAAAATTATTTTATAAAACTAGTTTTAACATATCCAGTTGAAAAAACATCAAAAGAAATTTTCAATACATTAATTCATTTTTGGGATAATTACCATGAGCACTGGGAAACTTTAAATTTTAACGGTTATAGACATTTAACTGAAAAGAAAAAAAAAGAGAAGAAAAAAGATATGAGAGAATTGGCGAAAGAGCTTTTTCGCTTATTCGTAAATGATAGTATAGTTAAAGGAAAAGAATTCTATGATTTAGACGATTTTTCACACTTATTTAATATAGAGTTACCAGCCGAAAGATTTGAGATTATAGTCAATATTCTAGAAAATGAAATAGATAGTGAAAATAGACTAAAATTATATCAAGCAGCATTGAGGTATAGAAGCGACAATGATAAAGATCTATTACAAAACATTGCTGAAAAATATGGTTTTATGAACGAATTCAATCTTTGCTACAATAGAGAACCGTTTGATTGGGAGATAAAAAGAGAACAAGAAGAACAAGTGAGGTTGCAAACTATAGAAATCGAAAAAGATGCTAATGAAGAATATTTTGCAAATAAAACAGATGTTGAATTAAGAAATAATTTTTCTATAATGAACTGGTTTGCCAATCATTTTAATGAAGGTGGACTGATTGATTCTTCAAATGTAAATATTGAAGAGAAAACATATGAACGTCTTAAAAACATATTGAGTGAATATCATAAGTCTAAACAAAACCACCATTTGTGTAATTTAATTACTTTAAGCAAAGATTCACCAACAGCAAACCGTAATATTGATAGTGTTGTCTATACGTCACTATCTTTTAATAATTGGGAACATAAAACAACTTTAATTGATGAGTTACATAAGTATTTATATGTTTTAAGTGCACTGGATGAACAAGTTGGGAATATTATAGATAATGGTTTTTTAAATGCTTTCGAGATCCAACATTCTGATGAAACGCTCATAATTCTAAGAGAATATCTAACCTTATTAATCGATTTTCATGTTCCTGATATAAAAGGAGTAATAATGAGTCATGTTGAAAGTGAATTAGATAAATCAAAAATTAAACAATGTATTAGGCTTATTAAAAATGAAAATGATTCGATTGCAGATGTTCTTATACATAATTTATTAACCGTATTTGGGTTACAGCTATCTGAAAGTGAGTTAAAACAAATAGAATTTTTAATAACGCAAGAAAAGTCAAATAAATTAATTAAGGTTTTGATCAAATTATTTGATGATAATCCTTTTACTAAGAGCGAATTCTATGATGTTCTAGAGTTATTGGGAAGATATGCTGAGGATTATTCAGAATTCAAAGACTTAGAGTCAAAGAAAAAAGTTCATATACTAAACAAAATGATGAATTTGTTCGATTCTAAAGATTCAATAAATACAAATAATGAACATTTTAAAGTTTCAAGTTTCTTAAGACAAGTTTCACTTAATAATTTAAGTATAGAAGAACTAAAAGAATTGCTAGAATTTCGTAAAAGTCAAAACCCAAATATGGATTTAGATTTTTGGCAAAGTGAGATTAAACAAGTTCTACATGATAAAATTGGGAAGGAAATTACGTTTCAGAATGAGTTCCTTTCGATTGAAGAAGTGAAAAAACTCATCCAAGAGAATGAGATTAGTACTTATTGTGATTTCTTTAATTACATAGTGGAAGAAATTGATGAGGTAATTAATACTATTGAAGTAAATGATGATAACGAAGTTAATTTATTCTTTAATACTGAAACACCTAAACATGAAAATGATTGTAGAGATATTATTGTAAAAGATTTGAAAAACAGAAATCTTTCAAAAATTGAAATTATTAGGGAGTTTAATAGAGCCAATACTCGAGTGGATATGAAAATTCAATCGAAGTTAAACTCAAACTGGGTTGTGTATTTAGAAGCAAAAAGGAACTCAAATTCTGAATTGAAGAGTGGTTTAAATAATCAATTAATAGGTTTATACTTAAATGAAAAAGTTCCTTATGGTATTTACTTATTATTCAATTTTGGTAAAAAGAATAAATTCAAACTTATAAATGAGATACAATTAACATTGCCGTCCGAAAAAATAGATGAAATTAAAGTGCTTTGTTTGGATTTGAAATTACCCAAAAAAGCTTCAAAAAAGTAGGCTTTAAAATGCTCAATACACTCCATAGCATAACCAAAATAGAAACCGTATATCAAACGGGGCAAAAGCCTTTGTTGGTTACAACTTCTGATCTAAATGATTATGTGGTAAAGTATTCTGATAGTCAGTTTGAGAACATATTGATGGCTGAATATCAAATAGGTTGTGGTTATCAGATGAATGGTTTAAGAAATCAATCAGAACGTTTAATGAAATCATAGAAATTAACTTTTAATATGTCTTTCGATACTTTTTATAGCATCATTTATTTAAAACCTTATGCCGGTTCTGATGAACGGCTCAATTTAGCTCTATTTTTGAGTGATGGTAAACGAATGCTGTTTGATTTTTCTGAAGAACGTGTTCAATTGATTTCAAAACTTGTTGGGCAGACTTCAAAAGAAAGTATTCAGGGTATTCTTCGTTCGCTTAAAGAAAGCATTCTTACAAACTCAAATGAGTTGAATAATCTTATTCATGCTCAGACTTGGAGCGAATCATATTTATCCTATTTATCTCGATATTCAACCAATTTAATTGGAGTTACAGTGCCAAAGAGTATA
>Ga0100402_1003299_pt1 | contig 17626 bp, 17 predicted proteins | sample CryGeyme20150102_FD_80419 | JGI IMG/M metagenome (GOLD analysis project Ga0100402, IMG submission 80419) | Groundwater microbial communities from Crystal Geyser aquifers in Utah, USA - Crystal Geyser metaG 2015-0102 | ecosystem: Environmental > Aquatic > Deep subsurface > Groundwater | place...
ACCAAGACAAAAATTTGTAAACCTGAAAGCAAAGAAGTTGATATATTTGAGGAAGACACCTACAAACTTGATACTGATGGCATCATTCCACCCGGACAAACGATTGAAGATGAATAAATTCTCATTGGAAAAATATTGACTCCTTCTGACAACTCAAGGATGCACACAATGGAAGTAAAGAAAAAGTTCAAAGATGCTTCTCTCAGATCAAGAAGAGCTGAAAGAGGAGTAGTTGACTTGGTTATTGTCTCAGCCAATTCTAATGGGAACAAATTTGCTAAAGTAAGAATTAGAAGTGTGAGAATCCCTCAAATTGGAGATAAGTTCGCCTCTCGTCATGGTCAGAAAGGAACTTGTGGCATGACATATCGTCAATAAGATTTGCCCTTCTCTCTTGATGGTGTCATCCCTGATATGATCGTCAATCCTCACTGCATCCCTTCAAGAATGACCGTTGGACATTGTATCGAATGTCTCATTGGAAAGGTCACAGCAGTCAAAGGTAGGTTCTCAGAAGACGCCACACCTTTCAGATAATTCAATATGCAAGCTAAAGCTGAAGAACTTCATGCAGCTGGCTTCCAAAAACATGGTAATGAGCTCATGTTCAACCCATACTCTGGAAAGCGTCTTGAAAATCTCCTGTTCATCGGGCCCATTTATTATCAAAGACTCAGACATTTGGTGGATGATAAAATGTATGCGAGACAGAGAGGTCCAGTGGTCGCTATCACTCGTCAGCCTACTCATGGACGTAGCAGAGCTGGAGGACTCCGTTTCGGAGAGATGGAGAGAGATTGTATCATATCCCATGGAATAAGCAATTTCTTGAGGGAGAGATTGTTTTTGGTTTCTGATCAGTTCAGAATTCATGTATGTGCTCGATGTGGCTTGATGGCAGTGGCTAACCTGACTAAAAATGCTTACAACTGCACCTACTGCGGAAAGGTATACATATTGTTATTCAGACAACAAAGATTTATCAAGTGAACATCCCCTACGCGGCTAAGCAGCTGCTTCAAGAGCTGATGGCGATGCACATTGTACCAAAACTGTACTTCCCTCCCAAAAAGAACACTATTTGATTTAATGCTCAATTGAATCATACATATCACTTATCAATCACTTACACAATCACTTATACAAGTCATTTCCACACATCTAGCATGACTATCTGCCCACGTTCAAAAAAGTGCATTCTTTGCAGTTGATCTCCATATAGCTATAGTCGAATTCCGCTGGCTTAGCTGAAGCTGCGCTAGTCATTGATAGGTCTGCTACGAATGTATCCTTCTATATCTCAGGCTATTTCTCTTCAGGTGCGACCTATATTTATAGAAGTTAGCTAAGGCTCCCTTCCACATATGGACAGTTTACTATATTTTAACCACTTTTGATGTATATCCTGTGTTTAAAAGGTTCCTTTTTAAAATTCAGTATCAGATTGTTGCTATTTTTGATATTGAAACTCATAACGGTAGTTTCCCTTTCCACACCTGAGTTTTTCAAATCAGTTTAAATTGTGAGATCATTTGATTTGAGGAAGCATTTTGCATTAATTGAATCAACGGTACTGGCAAAAGAAAACTCTTAGTCAGGTAGAGAAAGATTTCCCTCGCTGTATGGTCTGTTTGGAAGCACAAAGGTTACATGAGCCCACATTTCAATTCGATAAGCATCAGTTGAGATGGATTCTTTTAACAAAACTTCAGCATTTTTACCGATGATCTTTTTATTAACAGGGAGGTCCGAATATATCTGAGTTTGATCAACTTTATCGTGGTATTATTCCAGAAGATTGCTAAGCTTGTCTGCCAGGATATTTTTGTCGATCGGAAGGCCATAGTGTTACTCCACCCTTACTTTTTTTGCATAAGTTTAAATCCAATCGATATAGCATTTATGGATATAGGTTGGAGCTGGCAAACTGAGAATGTACTATCTAGCAAGGGTTGATTCATTGATAAGTTCCAATAGCATTGAGACTCCAAATGCTGAGAATGAATTATAATATTTTCGCTTGTCAAAAAGACTATAGAGAAAAGGTGTGTATTTATCCTCCTTGGCAAAGAGAAGGCTGCTCACATAGCTATACACTTTGGATTAGGAACTGACCATCATCCCGAACTATGGGTCACCAAAAGATATGCTATCCAACTGAGGAATACCAAGGCACCACTTGAGACGTTCAAGGCTCATCTAATCTTCAGTCAACAAAAATGCCTTCAAGTTCTAAATAACATTATAATTACGTTTAGGACTAAGCTTTTATCCTCTATCTCATCGGTGCTATTTAATGCTTTGAGAAGAAGTTCAGCGATAAATTTGGAGTATTTTTCATCCTTGAAAGAAAGTAAACTAATAATTGGGTAGAGAAGTCTCATGTCCAATTTGCTTTTCATCATTTTGATATAAAAATTCTGCTGATTCAAAATTTTACATTCAAGTTCAGATAGTTAGAAAAAAGTACCACCTTCTTTAGCATTAGGTCTGACTCCATTGAAATTCAATTTATATTCCAAAAGTCCTGTGATTACTGGTATCAACGGCATAGCTTCTGGTATGCTGAAATCAGCTCTTTTCTTTTCCTTTGTAGAGTTTGTGCTTTCGGATCCCATTAGTAAATCTATAAATTTTCCTAAGCACTATTTTTTCAGCATTTGATGTTTAATGAGAGGTTCCTCAATTAACTATTTCCAAAGGTCGAAGTACTGATAAGATTTATAGATGTTTTTCAGGACCAGATCATTATCGAGCAAATCAAAGAGATAGTTTAGGATGGTTCCCACGTTTTCACTTATTTCTTCGTTATTATCTCTCAGGTGGCTCAGGATTGATTTGCTCAATATTTTTTGATAAATTTATCTAATGTTGACATCGTTGTGAGTACAAATCACCTAGCCAAAAATATTTTTATCGAATATTGATAACAAGGTTTTTGTTTTTGAAGGCAGAATGGCACATAGCTTAAGATAGTTCTCCTTGATTTGATTGATCAGCTGAATTTTGATATCAGAATTGACAATAAGATGCTCAATAACCTTGGTGTATATATCAAAAATTGTTTATAACTCTTCTTTTATATTTTAGTCAATGCCTTTTTCAAACATGCTGTTAAGACAGATAAAGAAAGAAGGTTGATAGAGTTGCATTTGCTTTTCAAATGATTTATTTTCTAGAAGCACCTATTCAATTAGTTTCTCGTTCACAGCAGTGTTCAATTGCTCAGGTTCAGTTTATTCTGTATTTTTTGCTCTTTCGTAAAATAAAATATATGCATTAGTGCTTGAACTAAGATCTCCCATTGTTTCATATCGCTCCTAGCCACCAAAAGCCTCTCTTCCGATATCGTTTTCATTGAAAAGAGTGACAGATTGATCATTAAACTTGTACCAGCTATTTTACTGCTTGATCAATGAGTAGTAGTGCCCTCCTTCAGAAGTTCCTGAGTGAATTACAACTCCTTTGAGATGATAAGGAGCAGGTTTACTGCTGGAGCTAAAATAATTATGTAGATCTAGTGTTTGATCAAACTGCAGTTTTGTGTGAACTTTTACTTTGAGGAAAGTTTCTAAATCAAAGACAATTCTTTGAAGGTTGATCACTAGAATTTCAGGCGCTTCCTTAATGAGAGCTTGCTTTGTTATTTTTTACACTTTCTTGTCACAATTTACACAAAAATAGTCACTTATCTCTTCAGGTTGGATCATCTTTTCAAAACTTTCTTTGAGGCTTTTCATGCCTTTTACTTCCACTGTCAAGTGATAATAATGTTCAAGAACTTAGTTTTTGTTTTTACATGTTTGGCAGATAATCTCAGTTACAGTTTTCCCTCCAAATATTCTTTCGAGGATCTTTAGTCTCTCTTGACTCTTGGAATAATTTTATAGTTTGTCAAAAGCTGTATTCAAAAACTCATGAGCATCTTCTTGAATGCGAGTATTGATAGGTTTTCCTTGATAATCTTTGACAGCCAAACAAAAAGCGGTCGGATCATAGTACTGCTTCTGGCTGTGTTCGAGATGGATATACATCTTTTGAAGCTGGTAAAGGAAGTCATCAACAAGTTTAATTCCATCAAGTTAGGATTCCTATTATTTAGGTTTCAACGACATGATAAGTGAAAGGAATCGTTTGATCATGAAAAACTGCTGGAGGATAGAGTTCATATAACAGATACACCCAAGATTTCTGATTCCCACAAATTTGTTTCGAGGTTGAGCTTATTTTCCTATCTTTATGTTGACCAGGTCAGATAGAATGTTCAACATTTTGTTTGGAAAATCTTTTGAAATTAGTTCGTAAACAATCTATCTATTTTGGTTGGAAATGAGAGAAGGGAGCAGATTGCTTAGAGTTTCATACAGCTGTGTTTTTTGTTAATTGTTCAAATTGTGGTGAAGTTCTTTTATAATTTTAAGGTTGCCTTGAATCACAGGATTGAACCTGTGACTTTCAAGAGATTCCTTCTGATTATTTAGCTCCTTGATCTTTGTTGAAAATATCTCGCTATGGTTGATTTTGATTCCTGCATGAATTACCATCGTCATCAAGTTGAACCATTCTTCGTTGTTCTCTTTACAGATCGGCACTTTGAATATATCGAAATCCTCACCTTTTTTTAACACCCAAATGTAGAGGAAGCCACATGCCGAACTCCTAATATCCTTGTCCTTATGAAAAGCAGCTTATTAGATCCAGTCAAATGACATCTCTTTTTGAGTTAGCTGCATCGAAAATGCAGGTTCCAGTATGGTAGGGTCTCCTTCCTTTATACTCTATTTGATTATTCTTAAGAAGACTCCAGTTGGAGGCAGTTCGAAGGCAAGGTCTGGAAATTATTTAAGCTAAGATTTTTATTTCCTCTCTGGTCCAGTGAATAGCAAAGAGTGAAGAATATGTAAGCAAATTATTTGGCAATTTTTTTCATTTAAAGACTTCTCCTCTTTTTAGTTGAGCTCTTTTATGTAGTCGAAAATTGCCAGATAATTTTTCTGAGCAATTAGCTTTTTAGAGAAATCATCTTCATTGGCAATCTGGCTTTGTAAAGCTGTCAGGAGATATTAGACCTCAAAAGGATTTTTATCTTTGAAATGAAAAGACTAAGTTAGTGAGTCAATAAGTTTGGGATAGGTTGGCAGCCGTAGGAGTAGTTGCTGAGCAATTGACGAGAGCTGCAGGTTATCATGAGATGAAAGTTTAAACAGAAGTTCATAAATATTTTTATTGGACCAAATATGATATCTAAACAGAAACTCTTCATTTAAAAAGTCAATGTCTTAATCGTACTTTTTTAAATCCCTTCGATATCTTAAATTGGCTAAATTTTTCTCAACGGTCTCTATCTTTTCAGGATCAAGCATACAGTCCTGATAAAATTTTAGAAAATCCTCAAGGACCAAAACTCCATCTTTGTCAGTATCATACTCAGCATAAAGACTATTAATTCTGCTGTCGTAAGGAGGGCAGTAGCTCAGAGTGACCCCTTGAATGTAGTCAGTACACTATTTTGAAGTCATCTTTCCATCTGGAGCATATCGATAAAACATATCAGTGAATACTTTTTGGGCTTTTGGAGATAGATTATTGTCTATAAAAAGGGGCTACTTTTTAACTTTGCTTTGAGGAACTTTAATAGCATTGACCTCTTGCCTATTGAGTTTCAACTCTTCAAGTGTTAGCCCGTTATATTTGATCATGGTGTTGTTCGGATACTAGAAACACATGTCAAGAGGTCCTATTTTGAATTGTTTTGAAACATCGACAATCACTTCGAATAAAGTCTTATTTGACGGAATTTTCTTCTCAAATATTTTCAGTACATCATCTCCCATCGTGCAGTTATTGTATACCTTGAGAATTGCTGTTGAGGTGGGTATCAAAGAATTATGTGCTTTGAGAGATCCAACGCCAAAGTACTCTGTATTAAGCATGAAGTCTTCCATCAACTCCAAGGCTCCTAAGGCTGTTAATTAGTATTTCTCCGTTTGATCTTCATGAAATTATTTTAGTTTATGCTGAATTAGCTGTACGATACATTTCATGTATTCAATCAAATATACTTACCCTTCTTATCTGAAATCTTCAGCATAGTTAGTGTATATTTAAACAAGGAGCTGACACGCTCCTTGCCGGATAGGCCTTTTCTTTGAGTTGAAAATCAGATACTTAAGGGTGTCTAGACCTTTGAACTCATTAGGATTGGCAATAGTAGCATAGTAGATAATAGCATCAGCATATTCCTTTTTTATGGCTCTGAGAGAATTAGAGTTGAGCCTGATAAACACAGATTTCATAACAGAAAACTAAAAATCTTTCACAGCTGATAGGTTAGACATCTCGTTAAAAAGGTGCTCAAGCTATTCTGTCTTGTGTTGATTCGTAAGTTTGAGAACTTATTCAAATATTTCAGGAAAATTAACGCACTCAAGGAGTGTTTATTGGGAGAAGGGCTGTTTGTTGGAGCTGGAATCGTACTTTCTGAGAAGTATCTTAATGGTGGAAATCAGATCATCTCTCAACGTGATCTATGATGCATGCTTGATTGAATTCTCAATGAACTTGAGCTCAATAATGATTCGATCACATAAAATTTATTGAGAGTTGCGTTACATTTTATGTTCGGAGAGATTTTCGAACAAGTTACGAAGCATAATTAATTTGTTAAGACTTGGGTCCTTGATAAAGTCCTCCGCAACTTTGCTGTAAGAATTTATTCTTTCGGTGATATCTTTGTAGGTGACAAGCCTGTCAAACACATAGGCATAACACTCTACGGACCTTCTTTTGACTAGGTAGCTTTCAAATTTGTTATAATGATCCTGAATAATATTTTCAACTATGACAAGCAATTTCGTGATCTGTGTTTCGGTTGAGTAACGTGAAATTCCTTCCACAAAGTAAAAGAATTCGTCGTCATAGAACTAGGTATTTTTTATGTTTTTGAAAATTTCGAGCATGGCTTCAATCTGATAATAGTCAACTCTAAAAGGATCTATCAATCGAAACATAGCTCGTCTCAACTCTGAATCTGCTTTCTCTAAAATGTCAAAAAATTTTTGAAACTGCTCTTTTTTGAGCTGACCTCTCTTGACTAACAGTTTGAAAGTGTCTTAACTTGCCTTGATAAGACTAGTTTGCCCATGATCTTCAAAAACAAGATCAAAAAAATGCTAAGAGACCACCCATTAGCTATAAGACGTTTCTGTGAGATAACTTGTGGACCGGTACAACATTTCGTATGAAAACTTGCCAACAATTTTGCAACCGACAATTTTTTTCTCGATCGAATTCATTTTGAGCATAGTCATGCCCAGTCTTGGTCCAAGAAGTTGTATTCGCTTCTTGAGAGAGTCATCTTTATAATAACGTAAGACTTTGGTTAATTACTACGAGACTTCCTCTAACTTTTATTTGTTGACATCTTTCATGATTTCCTTTGAAGGGTTTGTAACAATATCTTAAAGAATGTCAACGTAGTTCGTACAAATACTAATAAGCTTGTCTTGTATTACGTAGTCGTCCATATAGTATAGAAGCCTGAGGAATTGTCCAATGACCATCACTTTCATATCTTTGAATTTTTCGTGCATGTTTGATAAATTATTCATTATGACCTCGATACAGGAGCAGAAAAACTTGGTTTTAAAAGTGCTTGCTTTTGTCCAAATCCATTTTTGTTCCTATTATTGTTTTTCGGGCTCATTATTTTGCTCCTATGCATTGTTCATAGAGGTCGGAGCTGCCCCATATTCAGGTACAAAGAGTCTGCATTCACTGGAGAGAAACTCTTTAATCATTTATCCACACCCCAGGGGATAATACGTAAAGTAGAAAGCTGAGCAAAAATCGCATATTGCTATGAGGAGCCACTTTATGTTTTTTTCGATGTCCTTCAGAAGATCTGACTCGGGTATTTTGACTTTATCAAGGTAGTTAAAGATGCTTCTGACCGTATCTCTCAATTAGTCATACACCTAATTTTTCATGAGTTTCTCATTGCTCATATCTGCCTGCCGAAAAAATGTTAATAGGTATTGCAGGTAGCTAAGAGTGAGCTCTGTTTTTGTTTCAGTTCCAAGTAGATTTTGCAACTTAATGAGCTTTGCTTTGATTGACTCGTTTTGTTACGCCATTATTCTTGTATAATTAAAAAGATTTTAAAAGGGTTAATTGCTATTGTGACCCGATGCTTTTTTCAGAGATTATTGAAATTATCCAAGAATATGCTTCGATGACTCAAGTTTTGAAATAGAATGAATATTATTCTCAAGATATCCTAATCATTGAAAAGAAACATGGGTTGGTAGTATATTTCCGCGATAAAATTATGAGGTTGACGGTCAAAAAGAAAACCCAGGTCATATTTGAAGATAATTTCTTAATGATAGAACATATTTGATTTTCTTTGATATTGTTATTCTATGGCAAGCTCATAAACACAAAGCAACTGGAAAGTTCATAATAATGCTTAAGTTCAGACTCGCCTTCTTCAAAGTTATACCTCCCCATCAGGGCTTCAAAACTATGTCCCTTTTCTGGCTAGGGCGAATCGTTTTGCCTTCAATAAACAAGACCAGCTCAATCCTCCCATTGGTATGACTCATCTTATCAAGGATCATACAACTTGCCTTCTTGTTTCGACAACAAAAAGTCATATCTCCAAGAAAGAGTGAACCAATTTTTATTGGAAGCAGAGAAAAAGAAATAGCAAATGGGTATATTCAAATCAAGTATCAATCGCTTTGAAAGAGTCGTCAAATAAGTTCCCGGACCTGCATCCTATAAGTAATGCTTGGGTGATTTAGCCTGTTTAACAAAGATGGCAGGAAGGAAGAGAAAACCAGGTATAGCCTGAACAAATAGAAGAAAGTTACTGACCAAGGCAAGACTTGCCCCTCGATTCCTCATAAAGAAAATCGATATGGATATTCCATCAACAATGGAAAAATCAAGACTATTTAGAAGAACGAAGAAGTCATTTTAAAAGAAAAAGAATCCAGAAAAGAATATCTTGCCACTCTCGAAAGATAGAACACTCTCATGCGAAATAGCTTTTCAGAATCTTACTGCCATACTGATCAAAAAAAGATGCTCTATCAAGAAACTGGAAAAATGTTTGGATCCACCTCAACGCCTGAAAATCATTTTTCAAAAACTCTATTGACGTACAAAAAGCCAAAGCACTAACACCTCTATCATTCGAAAGGAGTATAACCATCAAATAATCAATAGCTATTAGGCCCGGGATCATATTAGCCCAGGAACAATGCTTTCAATATCGACAACAGGAAATAAAAGTATCAGTTTTTCGGATCAACTGAAATGAGATTCAAAGACAAAACGAACTATATATAAAAAGGATATCCTCTCATTGAAATGATTAAGGATAAAAGAAAAGAACAGCTCCAACAAAAAAAAAGTTTCGGCCAAAACAAAGCAGAAAAAAATTATGAAAAAAAAGTCATTCCTGAAGCAACAATGCCAGGTCCTGGAGAGTATAATCCTAATGATGAAGTACTCAAAAAATCAAGAGGAAATGCTTTCTTCACAAATTCCTAAAGGTTTCAAGGAATGTACAGCAAGCCTGATGACACATATGACCAGAATGAGGAAGGCGACGAAGTTGTCGGAAGAAAGTCTCCAAAGATTGGGAAGCTAAAAAAAGATAGATTCAAGCCCCTTCAAAAGGTATATAATCCTGTAAGCTGTTCTCAAATTTGCGGCATTCTTAGTAATCCACAATAAACAGGGAAAGAGAACAGAAAAGCAACCATGGAGAAGATGAAGAACGATTTTGAAATGCAGAATATTGACTGCTGGAGCAGATAAGGAAAGAGAGAGGATTTAGGCTGCGAATATATGCGATAACTGAAGGAAGAGCTGGCCTTCATCAACCAGACTTCACGAGTACATTTTTGATGACATAGGATCAAATTCAGAAACAAAAGTACAGTAAGACAAAAAAATCACAACACTGATTGATTATTACTATTTGTCTATAACTATCTCTCTAACTCAACCATATTCTCAACTATCTTGTTACTCTGTGAAAATGATGATTTGATGAAGGAAGATCGACTATTTGTATACTCCCAGCTTTCATTGTCAAACAGCTACTGGTATTTTTTATCATTTTTGCTTTCAATATGGCTCTAAAATGCTCTCTGGATAGTTTGATTTTTGTTGGTGGCATTCAGTCGGTCAGCAATGCTTTTGAGGCTCTACTTCTACTGAGATTTGCTGGACACTCTGCTGTTCATTTATTCGTCTGACAAAAGTACAGGTTGTCTCTTGCGTAAATGGTGATTTTGCTATCCATTTCCTAGACTGAATATTTTGAGTAGCTTTGAATGCATTTTTGGGTAAAACCACTGAAGATATTGAGATGATAAGTTATAGATAGTAGTGTGCTCCTTGACAAGCTGAGAATAGCCTGACTCACTTTTGGGAACAGACTGCTGCAAAAATTCCAGATATTTTGCAAACTTCAGTCGATGATCAATTTTTATTCTTAGCTTTACCTGCTTAAAGTTTGCGTAGGGGATGACTATCTTTCTCAAGATACAAGGTTGAATCATTCGGATAAATGTTTGCATTTCCTTGAAGTTGGAATGAAGAGAATATGGGACGATAAAGTTTATTCCGTCAGGAGCCTGATGATTCAGCATCAAAAAATCAGTGTCTATGCAAATGAAATTCTATCCAAGAGGCCCCTTTCTTGTTTTGTCTACCACCTCTGCTCGATTTTTCTTGCTGATCAGGTGAATGAATCCTTATGTTTAGTTGGTTGTCAGAAAGTCAGTTTTGAGATTTGCTAGTTTAACTTTATTCATTTGCTTCGAACTGACAACGATCTGAGTTTGAAAATATTCAGCCAATCTCATCAGAATTCGATGCTTTCCCAAGGCTCCCATAGCGATATAAACTAACTTCTTGTGCCTGTTCTTTTTGATTATGTCCATAATCTTTCCAGCAATCTCTTCTTCCAACCCAAAGTTAAACATGGGATGGCAGTAAGTGTTGTCAAAGATCATTTCATCAATCTTGATTGAGATGCCTTGCATTTGTTCAACCATTTCTTTCTTTTCTTGATATTATCTCAACCGAGGAGGAAAGAGGATGGAATTTTCCTTTACCATCGTATATTCATAGCGAAAATCTCCAGTAAATAGAATAGTTCCCATAAAGCCCTTGAACAGAATCATAGCTGAACCAGGAATGTGCTTGGCGTCAAAAAAAGTGAATTAGACATTGAGGCCTGTCTCTGACAAAGACAGACTGTATGTCTTGTAGTAGTCATATGAGTAGATTCTTTCAAGTTTAGGGTACTTGTCCATAAGAAAGACCTTAGTTTGGTGAGTGCAGTGTATCTCTCCATAGTTCCAACATGGGCTCAGTCCTTCATAGTGATCAGAATGAAAGTGGGTGAGGAAGTGCTGGAAGGTGTCTTTCGGAAACGACTTACAGAAATCAAAGTCATCAACAATAATGTTGGTATGAGTTATGATTCGAGACATGTTCGATAAATGCTTGAACTAATATTATGAGCCAATTCACAAATGGAGGCAAATATCACAAAAAAAATGACTGAATAAATTGCCCCAAGCCAATTAGCATTTTAGTGTATAGGTAGTTATAGTTTGAGCCAATTTGCTAAATATAGAATTATTTCAATATGGAAGTAGATCCAGCAGTCCTCCAAGAGCTCAAGAAGGAGAGAAAATTGTTCTGGGAAATGAAAACCAAGCTTGACAGGGCTGACAAAAGGTGGTTTCGCCAAGATTTTTACGTGATGGCAAAACACCCTTAACTCGGTAAATGGAGAAAAGGACGTATCCTGACGATGCGTCCCTCCAAAAACAGCAATGCTGCATAGGTCAAAAGTGATGGATATCAAGAGTACTATGTTCGATTCGAGAACCAAGACAAAAGGAATGACTGTTGGCTGACATACGAATCGATCAGGCAAATAAGCGAACCAGTTTATGAATAAAACTGGTTCGAAATCCATCGATAGTTCAGCAAACAACATAGGAACGACAACCCGCATTATGGTCTCACCGCCAATCAACTGGATATTCATTAAAGAGCAACTCGAATAAGAAACATTGAGACAATCCGATTTGGCAAATTTGAGACGAAGGCTTGGTACTTCAGCCCGTACCCTCCAATGTATCAATCCCTCTAAGTTCTCTACATATGCGAATACTGCTTCAGTCCATTCTGCACTCCTCGATAACTACAAAGGCATGACTCGATCTGCACTTTGTATTATCCTCCAGGCAATGAGATTTACCGAGACAAAACAAAGAACATATCAGTCTTTGAAGTCGATGGTGTGTATTGCAAGACATACTTATAGAACTTGGGTTACTTTGCTAAACTATTCCTGGACCACAAATGTCTATACCTTGCAGTGAAGCACTTCATATTCTACATCTTGTGTGAATATGAAAATTAGGAGTTTCACGTAGTAGGGTATTTCTCAAAAGTAACTATAAATTTATTTAGTGTATCAAATCTGGTCATAACCTTTCATGTATCTTGGTTCTACCTTTTTATCAAAGAAAAGGATATGGAAAATTATTAGTCAACTTTAGTTATTAACTCAGCCTGGTTGATAAAAAAGCAGGAAGTCCCGAAAAACCTCTCTCTGATCTCGGAAGAAAGCTCTATTTTTCATACTGGGCCCAAAAGATAATCTAAGTGGTGGAATAGCTCTAAGGTCAATAAGTGACTGCTATGACAATTAGCCGAGCTACTGCAATCGAAGAAGAGGACATTAAATGGACAATCTTCAAATGCTCATTTCTGAAAATATTTAAGGGAAAGATCATTCTGCTGAAATCTGAAGAGTCAGAGCAAGAGATTAGCAAAATTATAGGAACTCCTGCTGACAGTATAAATAGAGAAAATCTTCATTATGTTCCTTTTTTATCATTTCGATAGAAAAAGACAAAAGAAGACAAGGAAGAAGAAGGCCAAGATGAAAATTAAGATCTGGATGCGCAAGAAAGATCCTAATATGAGGAAATCTATGAAAATTAGAAACACATGGAAAAATGTGTACGCCTGGAATCTCTTTACAAAGAGGAAGAAAGTTCCAGTAATGATTGCGAATAGAGTTTGACTGATGAAGAAAGTGGTGAGTCATCAAGTGGTAATGCAAATTTGGAATTCAGCAATAGAGGAAAGATGATTGCCGAAAAGAGTACTTTTAGTGGGGAAGGGCTGAGTTCATATAATTCTTCACAGGAGGAAAACGAATATTTATCGAAGAGTGGATGCTCAGTATCTGTCAATTGTGAATGATCTGAAAATGAATAAAATGATCAATCTTGTAAAGTGTCCAACGTATTAAAATTTTTAAAACCCTTTGAAGTTCTCCCAAGGGAATTCAGATATGCTGCGTTTGTCGGAGTCATTGTTTGTTGAGTCCTTGAACTACTTGACTCGTATCTGGATTGAACCAATATATCCTGTCTGATGTTTAGTTTGTTCTAGCCCTTTATCTTACTTGACTTGAGCTGAGAGAGATGGGGCGATTATTCTCTTGAGTTCGTCCAACTTCCTTCGTTATCCATTGACCGAGGTTCTATCTCTAATGCTTTTGACCCAAGACTGCTATATTAATTAAGAATAATCTTTTCTGCATGGATTTCATTAACATCTTTCTGAGCAAGAAGAATTTTATTGATTTAGTTGTTTGCTTTATCATTCATGAAGTGCTTTTGAATCAAGTAGAGTCTTTACTCCTCCTATTTCAAAAATTTTGCCTTTTAAACAACTACATCTGTTGTGTGGAGCTCAATAGCCTATTCCAAAGAATTGATCAGCATATTCCAGTCAATGCACTCTATCTTAGACCCTATCCAGTTCTTATAATTTTATTCATGGATCTTTTTCAATAAATTTCTTGGGCTTATTCTAGAGGGTTGTGATTCCTCTGCCCCGAGTGACATTTAGAGCATTTTGATCAGTTTGTTGTCCTGGAAATTTCCATGCACCCATTTTCCTTTTATTTAAGCAGGATACATAAGCAGTCCTTTTCCTTCGAAGTTATCATTCCAAAATTGTCCAATGTAATAGTTGCCATTGACAAAATATCTTTCACCGTAGTTTTACAATCTGTTCTGAACATAAAATCCTCTTTCAGTCGGCTTTGTTTCTAGATCATATTCGAACTTGTCATAATCCTAACTGCTGACACTGAGTTTGAAGCATAAACCTTCTTTATTGTTGCGATGATCAATATATCCGATTGTGAATTTGTTCGTCTTCTTTGCGATTTTGATCCCATTGTCGTAGTTGAGGTTAAATTTGAAAGCGTTCTCATGCTTGGGGTCTATCATTTTTCGAAGATCATTGCTAAATACTCTTTGTAGGACATCATAGTTGGTTTCGACAACTTTCTTTACGAGTCTTCCGGCATCATAGAAAAGGTGGTGCATTTTCATTTAATTATAGTCGATCAACACTCCGCTTCCGTTTGGTATATTGTCCATTTCATAAAAAGGCAGTTTGAAAATATAATGGCCCATTCTCAGAGCCATTTCGTAATTTCCTTTTTTAAGATGCAACATCGAAGCTATCAAGTTTTATCGGAAAAAAACACTATGACCTGTAGGTGATTCATAGTTGGTCTATATGATAGCTGAAGTTCCTTCGTCATAAAGCACGATTCCCGTTCCGTTTCTTTTGTAAGATATCATCTCCCCCATGTATACTGCATTGTTATAGTGAGTGTACGATTTCTCCTCTTTTATTTTCTTGTTGAACTGATTCCTATTATCAATTTTATGAGGGCTCGTTCCCCTGTACTTGCTTGGACTGTACCTTTCGTTAGTGAACCTCATCTTTTCTAAATAATTTTTATTTAATAACAACGATTAAGGTTAAAATGGTGATAATTCCTACAGTAGTATCTTTAAGATCACGAACGTCTGGAATAGGCCTTCTTGGTCGCAATGTTTTCCTTGGGAGTTTATGTATTCACACTTACCACTGTGACTGTTTGATTTTCATTATTGAAACAATCTGATGCTCGATTTTCTTCGCTGATCTCTGATATTCTGGGATTAGGCAAATCGTTCTTTTTTGCTGATGGACCTTTCACTTTCCTTCCTTCTTTTAATTTTTACTTCTTCTCCAGCGACTTGTCACTGAATTGAAGCTGCTTGTGTATTATAGACCCTAAATCCTATTGACTTTTGGATCCGACTCGATAGCTGCTTGCGGAGTAATTTCTTCTGACTATTTTTTTTCGGATGAAGCTTCTTTTGATGTACTAGCTGTTAGGATCATGATAGAGATCCTATTCGATGTAGTAAGGCTATTAGAGTGCTTGTTCTTTGGAGAAAGAGCTGTTCAGGATGCTGCTCTTTCCATTTGAGTTGTTAACAAATGCACTTGTTTTACTAACCTTAGAATTTTAAAGATCATCTATGATTGATCTACTTCGAGAAAGCTATAATCGAGCCTTCTCGTATTCGTCCTGTCTTATCCGAGAGTTCTTGAGCTCGTCTTTGTATCTGGATATTTCACCTCTGTTGCTTTATATTTCTACCTTGCTCTGCTCAAGCAAATCCTTAGCTCTTTGTAGCTCACTGTTCATTCGATATATTTGATTATTCTTGTCAGCTAACTGCTCTTCCAGCTCCTTTATTTTGATTTTCAAACTGGAAATTTCCTCATTCTGGCCTTAATCTTCTTCGACACGAGATGAGCTCAAAATATTCTGATACTATTCATTCAGTCGTTTGAGTTAGTCTAGACGCTCTTTCTAAGCTTTTTCTTGGCTATTTTAATATTGCTCTTATCTTTTCGAATCTTTTTCCTTTTCTGAATATTTTTTCAACTGCTATTGATGAATGGACTTTACTTTTTATATTTCATCTTTATGAGCTTATACTGTTCCTTCATACTATTTCTTATATTTTTACTTAAGTTCCTACAGTTCTGTTTTCACAACCATGATTTATTTTTTTAGCTCTTCTTTTTATCCCTTCACATCTTCTAGCTACTTTGCTATTTCGCTCTTTTAGCTATTGGTGCTGTCGATATTATCAGATAAAATTAACAGTTGCTGTTTGAACTGTTTTTATGAAATTTAGTGAGCTGCCGTCACCTACTCCCTTTCTTTAATATGCCTTTTTTCTGATGCCGCAATCCGATTAGTTAGCTCTTCAATGGTCTAAAGATGCTTGATCTTGTTTGCCATTTGTTATTCTATTTGACTCATATATTGATTCTTTTATTGTTCAAATGTTTTCCTGAGACTTTACATATCTTTTTAGTGCTATTACTGAAGCTTTTTTGTTATTTTTTAGCTTTCCTCTTTGAAAACACTTAATTAAATATCGTCGGATGTTTGTAATTTACCTTCTTGTTTCTATTCCTTGGTCTGATTGTGCTGCTATTGCAGATTCAATCGAATATATTCAAGCTCCTCCTCATGATTTTCTCTTTTCTTCTTCAATTACTACTGGTATTTCTATGCTTACTCCTTCAGCTGTTTTTCATACTTTGATTGCTGAGTCACAAATTGTTGATTAAAATACTATTATCTTTCTTTTATCTACTGTTCATAATTTTACTGTTGTTTTTTGAATTATTCCTAATGCTTTAGAGTCAATTTATTTAATTCAGATTACTGATGAGTTAGCTGACTCTTGAGCTACAACTCATGCTTCTTGGCCAAATTATTTACCTCTTGTTCGTGAACACTTTTTGTATTATTGATTTACTACTCGTGCTGTTGAGCTAAGTTGTTCACTTTTGATTGGTAACTATCATTTTATTCTTTCAGCTCTTGAGTTTTGCGCTCTAGTGACTGTTCAATTTTATCTAGGGACTCTTTTAGCTTGGAAATTTATTGATCTTTGTTGCTAATTTGAACTTTCATCTACTCTTGGGACTGGACTTTGTTGCTTTCTAGTTGCGAATTAAGATCATTGATAGTTGACTGATGGGCTAATATTTTTTCTTATAATTTTTTGATTTGTCCATTGTATTTAATCTTTAGGCGCTCCATTTCTTTCTACAGATTCTTTGACGCATTTTATAAGGTTAGGATTTCCTCGGGTTGATCCTAGTGATATTATTTCACGACTGGAATCTACAATTAACTTTCGTGTTTGGAAGAAACTTATCTTTCAGCAAGCAAAGAGGACTCTACTTTGTCAGATTCAAAGCTGTTTTTGTGAGCATTTTTCTTCAATTTATCAATAATCCAGTCAAACCGATCCACCTTAGATTATCTTTCTTCTAAGTTTTCGAGAGATGGTTACCTTTGATTTTTCTTCATATCTTCATAAATTTGATCTATTTTTTATTAGAATTATTCTACTTTCTTGAACCTGTTTTTGAGCTTCTTCTCAGCTTTTACTGCTTGCTCTAACTTTCTTTCCAGCTCATTAATTACATGCTTGGCGTGACTCAGCTATTTACCCATCTTTTCAGCTTCTTTGACATAAACATTTTTGTCCTGTTGAGCTTGTGTTAATCTTTGTTTGTGCTCATCCAGAAGACGATCCTTGAACTTCAACTATTCCGATCTCTTTTAGTGCTATTAGGTTGCTAAACTCTTGAACTTTTGTTTGATCGAAAACTGAGATTTGATGTA
>Ga0100402_1003307_pt1 | contig 17596 bp, 12 predicted proteins | sample CryGeyme20150102_FD_80419 | JGI IMG/M metagenome (GOLD analysis project Ga0100402, IMG submission 80419) | Groundwater microbial communities from Crystal Geyser aquifers in Utah, USA - Crystal Geyser metaG 2015-0102 | ecosystem: Environmental > Aquatic > Deep subsurface > Groundwater | place...
TTCTTAATACCCAGCCACCAACAACTTTTAGCTTGATCGGTGGAACAGAGTCCTATCTATTGTGAAGGAATCTCCTGCGAAGACGACTATATTAGGTGAGACATCAACGACTCAGATGGAAATGCACGGCCAACCATCATAAAAGAGATTAGGCACATTGCTTTTATAAACATGAACCTCTTACAGTTGAGTAAATAATTGACAATTCAGGGCAAAACCTTATCAGCAACATCGAATCGATTGCTCACTTGAATGCTCCCTTTTTGAATAAATTAGATCTCAGCCATAACAAAATCAGGGATGTTAATAGTCTCCGAAAGTCGAGTTTCAAACATCTAAAAAGTCTGAGTTTATGTAGACTATTTTATAAGCAGATTCCAACCTTATCCATGATTATTCACCCTTGGCTTTGATGAAAACTGCGAAAATTTTTGTAAATTTTCGCATTCAAATGTAATTGATCTGGCAATTAGGTATTCGGACGAACTAAGAGCAGCCGACTCAATCACTTGGCTATTTAAAGTCGAGGCCTCTACCATGCTCTGTCTGGGTATTTATACCTCTAACTAGATCTGGTTTGCCGGAATACAGTGAATCAGTTTTATTTGGTCAAAATGTTTGAGACCAAATTTCCCGAAATATAGGTGACAACTTGGAAAGGACTTGATTCCGATTTCTCTGATTCAGATGATTCATAAACCTGAACTTATAGAAATGAACAGAGTAATTGCTATGAATTGAAATTGAAATCTGCCTGAACTGCCTCAGCATAGTTGAATACACTTGAGCGACCTTAGTAAAATGCAGGAAAAATGATTAGCTAACCTGGCATATTAATATTGTTAGTTTGTTTATAATAGATGGGAGGGCACGGAGGTCTAAATATTCTTCCCCAAAAAAAATGGAACGTCTATAACTGGGACAACAGGTAAATAGTCGAAAAGGATAAGAAGCTGCATGAGTAGAAAAAGAGAAAGGAGTTTGAAGACCGGAGAAGCTAACAACTTGACAATAAAATGAGAGTGATGCGTGAGTAAAACGGGCTGCCTGCCTATGAGCAGGCAGAATAAAAGCCTAAACACAGCCTAATCAGCGCATAAATGAGGAAGCTCGACTAGGAGCATAAACATGTGAACTTGTTTGAAGAGGAGGAAAGAATACTCCTGAACAAAGAAGTGAATGAAGCCAAAAGAATGAAGGAGGAGGAATTTCTGAAAGATAAAAACATGGACTTCAGCTCAAGATTTTTAGGGACCTATAACGACGAGAAGCACATGCCTTGGTATTCTAAGAAGAAAGGAGTTCAGTCTGAGAAACACAAAAATCGGCACTTTGTTGATTTAGATGATGTCATATACGGAACAAAAACAGACAGCAAGATTACCAAATAAATAATATAGGCAGAAAAGAAAGAAGCTTTTCGAGCTAGGGAGTAAGAGGAAAGGGATCGAACTCGATAAAAAATATTCAGAAGATACGAATAGTATGAAGATAAATGCCGAAGAATTGAATTAGGAAAATCTCACCAAGCAAAGGAGTTGGTGAGACATGAGGAAGACCTTTTGCTGAAAGACTTTAAGACAAACAAAAATGATTAAATGGAAAGAATGCGTCAAAAAAGACTGAGGAGAGAATAAAAGGAGAGAAAGAGGGCCTAGGAGCTGAAGAAGAAAATGACTAGTCAAATTAATATTTGATAGGCTATCACATTGAATTATAGGCAAACCTTGGGAATAGTAATATATCAGGACATCATTTTGATGAAGTTGGACCACCAACTTTCACCAGTAGAACCGCTACAGAAACAATCCTCCTCCTTTCCTCGAACACTCACAATCACCACCTCATCTTCTTTTTCTTCCTCGATGTTGATGTTGTTCAGATATTTTGGAGTGTGAGTGTCCTCACTACACCGGGACTCCCAATAACCCTCAAGAGGAGCTGGTTTATTTGATCTTAATGGAGGACGATTCATTGCTTTAGTCCGTGAGTTTTGAGAAGTAAAGTATTTGCTGCCTTACTTCTTTTGCATAGTTGCCTTTTTCTATGAAGAAGTCTCTTTGTTATCAGATTTCTCAGGGGGAATGTTTGAATCAATCTCCTTGAGAACTTTATGCTGGAGCCACTCTTCCTGAAAACCGCTGTTACTAGAATAATTTTTTTTGAGATTCCTGTCTGTCGCAATCGGAGACAGACAAATGGTTTATCCATTCTGTGTTTCGTTGGTCAGAGTGTGTTGACTGTGCCTTTTCAAATGAGACTTTGGGTTTTTGATTCTGTTTTCAACCTCGTTGATGATCTGATTGAGTTCATGCTTTCTCAAGTTTGGCAGCTCACCCTAAGGAGGCAAAGCATGGAAGGGCTACACTAATATTTCGCAGTAACACATAAGATTGAGCAGCTTTACATACTTGTTCCTGGTGCTGATCCAGACCTTATTTTTGTTCACTTTATCGAGATAGGTAAGCCAATGCTGCAGTCTGATCCTCAGATGCTTGTTTGTATTATTAAAGAAAGGAGTGGAAACTATCTGCTTGCGAATGAGACGATACTATACGTCCTGAGGGGACGGTAGCTAAGGAGTGGGTTCTGTTGGTATGGTGTTCACTCTGGAATTGCGGGAGGTGAGAGCATCCTTCAGAGTGGCTATCTGGGTGATTCTGCTATCCATCTTAATAACAAAATTTATTAGACTTTTAAGTAAAGCTATACCTCATCTAGATCATCAGTCCAGTTACTCTAAACTGTTGCTATTGTATGTCTGGAGGGAAGACTGCTGGCTGTGGCTTGATAAGGGCTCAGAGGATCCGGATTACATTGAGGCTCCTCCCTAGCTGTTGTCCTCGCTTTGGCCCTCAGAGAGAGCCCTTTCTTCCTCATCTCCTTGTCTATTTTCCTCTATGGGATGCTACTCTTCTGCTATTGCTGTTTAAATATCGATATTGTAGACAGGAGCAGGTGGCTATACTCCCATTCTTTTGTAGATCGAGTCGATAAACTCTTGGTTTTATTTTATTTTTTGCATAAGTTCTGCTAGTCTGCTTTCGTAAAAGTAGGTCTGATCCTCATTGCCTGGCTATCTCATGTATCTCCTGGTTTTTTCTATCTCTTGTTCGGCCTCCAGAATGTTGTTCTCAAACACATTGATTTTTTTCTTTCTGTGCACATCGATGTTCTGCATGATTTCCTGTCGAGCTTCCATTTTTTTATGTTTTCGTAAATCCATTATTTTGTCCTTTGCTGCCCTAAATCCAGCTTCTCCATCCTTCAACCAGGCCTCAGCAAGCATTCTTTCTTCTTGATCCACTCCTCTCTGATCAAGGTACATCAGCTAGGGTAGCCGGCCTACCACTGTTCTTCTGTAGTGAGTCATATCCTTGACGAGAATATTTCCGGTCAGATAGAGACACTTTACTTGTTGTATCAGGTCAAACATGCGCTAATCGGCTATCAGTTTGTTGTCAGATAGATCAATAGAGGTGAGAGTAGTTGAGCACTGGCCCAAGTGCTAGACGGATGTGAAGTCAGACAGATAGTTGTTGCTGAGAGTGAGCGATTGCAAGACTGGACAATAGAATAGTCCGTCAATGCTGAAAATGTTGTTGTTGCTCAAGTTGAGTACCTTCAGGTTTTTGAGCTGTTCCATGCCTCTCATTTCAGTGATCATGTTGTTCTGGAGAAACAGATTTTCAAGCTCAGGCAAGTGATCGAGATTTTATATCTTTTTGATGGCGTTGTTCTCAAGATAGAGAGATTTGAGATTGACGTACTTTTCCAAGCCGTAGATCCGATCTACCACCTTGTAGTGTAAGTATATTTTCTTGTTCATCTCAGGGTACTCATATAGTCCATCAGTTTCACATATTATCTTAAGGTTGCGCTCAGACATCACCAAGCTGCCCTCCTAGGTACGCTAAAGGTTGCGGTTGGCTCTAGGAACCCGTAGTCCTCCCACTGTTCCCAACGACTGGTCTGGAATTCTCAGTACTTTGCTGCTTGTCGCCTCTCCCGGTTCCATTTTATAACCTGCCAAAAATTAATTTGAATGATAGGTCTACAGCCCCACTAAAATCACGAGGAACTTCTTTAGAAGTATCAGCAGTGGGCATTTAAACCCAGATCCTACATAACAATTATTCGACTGTTTTGGCGTAGATGATTGAGCAAGCGTCAGCTGTTCCTCCACAAGCCAACAAAAAGGCATCACAGACTGACTGGCACATCTGCTGAGAAACATTGGTAGCTGAGCAATAAGGAAAGTTCCACTGGCAAGTGAATTTTTTGTAGGCCTCATAACAAGCAGGGTTATTGCCTATTTTAATTCCCATATACTGATTTGAAGAGTATTCGTCAACTGTTAGTACTCAAGGATCAACTGGGCCTGAAGGTTAGCCAGCACTGAATCTTTGATCTGAGCGTCTCTGTAGGCTGCATCATACTGGGACCAAGTTGTCTGATAGATAAGTTTGTACATTATGAGCTGGAACACAGACGTAGCCACTGAACTGCTCGTAGCAGAAAGCAGAGGATGAGAGAGGGTTTGATACACACTTTCCCATCTCTTGATTTGATAGAGTACACTGTTGGCTCACCATTAAGAGAAGAATGATGGTAGCAAAAGCCAATGTCATTATGTTAAAGTACTATCGGAATACTATGATATCATGGAAGATCAATAATCAGATTCGATACTGGTTCGAAAGAGGAAGGCTGTTTCTAGTGAAGCTTTGCTGACTTGTAGCCTCATATCGGCTAGGAGGCATCGACAAGTGATGTGAGGGCAGGTATCCTTTTTGTTAACCTGATTGGTACTGGCTCATAGGGACGTACTTGCTTTCGATTGGATTGATGTGTCCTCCATTTTGACTGTAGAACATGTTGGGAACTGGTCTGCTCTGACCTGAAACTACATAATTGACTTTATGTCCGCTGCTAGAGTTTATTGGCTGCACTTCGTAGCTAGGTACAAATCTACTCTGGCGAGGGTGCATAAAGGGTTATAAATCCAAAATTTTTTCCTCGTGAAGATACAGCTCAGCATAGATCGAACTACACTTCAAACGATGAATGGGGTTTTAAGTCAACAGTCCTCGAACAAGCTAGTAAAGATAGGTGCTATACTTTTCTCCCAACATCTTGAGATAGTGGTTCACCTTGTGAGGCTGAATTTTTCTTTCTTCAACTGAGGAAATGTAGATAGAGTCGAGATCTTCCAAGGTAGCTGCTGCCAGCATTGTCAAGCCCATACAATAGCACTCGGCCACAGCTGGGTCGATGTTTTTAGGGTACTATCCTCTTCCCAAAGAGTTCGAAAGCTACTCTGGAGCTAGGTACACTTTTTCTTGAGGGTTGTTAGTGAATTTGTCAAAGTTAGTTTCCTCGCCTGGAAAGGAACATGTGCTGATGATTTTTATGAGTCCATCGTCGTTGACGAGAATGCTGTTCGGGTGGATATTCCCTATTTTTTGATGGTACTTTTAAAACTTCGATCCTGCTCTGATCATTGTGTAGAGTAAATACCAGAGTTCGGTCTCCATAAAGTACCGTCTGATTCTTCTCCTATTCTCGACTTATTTCTCAAACACATGAGGGTAATGAGGGTACCTTAGCTTACATAAGGCAATCACATACTTTAACAATGCCACTGGACCCGCACATACCAGTGGACTCAAAGACTGTTTTAGTTGGTAGAAGGAGCACTTAGTGAGTGAGGGTATCATTGATCTGATTGTGCTCCTTCATCCACCTATTGAAGACTGTCTAAGATTCAACTGCCCGAGTGATGACCATCTCCTCACAGGGGTTTCCCTCCTGATCGGTGCTTTCGATAAGCCGCACTTATCCTAGGCGTTAATGCTGTTCAAAGTTAGATGCTTGCTCCGATTTTGTGTTTCCCATGCTTACCTGTTTGTTATATCAATATTAAACGAATGATTGGATAGTTTGAAGATATCTTAATGTGTTTGATAAATCATAGTAGTTGAAGATAAAAGAATTTGTTTTTTTGAGAGTGCCTGGGAAGATGCTATTTTCATGAGGATATATCATAGGCAAGGCGCTGTGGCCGAACGGTTAAGGCGTATCATTTCACATGATTAACATGAAAATGATTTCCAAATTTCAGGAGTGTGGGTTCAAATCCCACCGGCGTCGCTTTTTTCAACCCCATATATTTTTATGAATCTCTCCAGAACGGTGTAAGCCTCTAAACAATCTAATTCGGTTCCCTTCATGTAACTCTTATAGTGTTAATTAAATCAAACAAAACCTTTTTCATTACAGAGATGTCGATGAGCTTATCAAAGAATTATTTTTGAGATGAGGGTCTGAAAAGACCTGATTTGTGAGTGTCAGGGTAGCAGGAATGACACTGTGGCCGAGCGGTTAAGGCGTATCATTTAAGATTCATCAAAAATGATAACTATTAGGTGCGTGGGTTCAAATCCCACCAGTGTCTTTTTATTATTATTCAATCTAATCAGCCTATATTACAATCATAATTCTACATGAACTAGAGAATCCTTTTGATAATACTCCTGGCCTTATTGGCCCTGTCTCTGTGTCGTTCGAGTTATACAGTCATTGATTCTTATTCCAACAGCACAAGCTATGTTCTTTTGCTCAACTACACTGGTAAAGAGTCCTACTATGTAAAACCTACAAGTCCGATAATCAAACAGTTAAAATTTACCTTTCACTGTTTAGCTTTCAATGACTTCTTCTTCAAAATAACAGACCCCAATAATAAAAGATTCGAAGTTCCTCAGGAAGGAATATTTCCGGTTGATCCCTACACAAACTTTAGCTATCCTATATCAGCATCTGCGGTTCGGTTTGAGTATAACACCGATCCATTTGATTTCATATTGACGAGAGCAGCAACAGGTTCTGTTCTTTTCTCAACTTTGAACACTGATTTTATTTTCAGTGACCACTATATCCAAATAGGAAGTGAGGTCAACAGCGAGTATATTTATGGAATAGGACAACGTTTTCAAGAAGGCTTCAGAAGGAAGGATGGAAAGTGGACTATATTTAACCGAGACCGAGGAAAAGTCATTGACAAGGGCACAGGATTGCAAACATATGGGTTTTATCCCTTTTACCTTTTAAGGGAAAAAAACAACTTGTTTCACATCAACTATTTGAGAAACTCCAATGCCATGGATGTTGTTAAATCGACTGTTGAGGGAAACCATTATATTGTGTATAAAGTTATTGGAGGGATACTAGACTTTCGATTCTTTCTAACAGAGGATAATCCTGAGCTGGTAATCGAAAAGTTGAACCTTCATTCAGGAAAGTCAGCCCTTCCACCATTTTGGAGCCTGGGTTTTCATCAGAGCAAGCATGGATATCACAATATAACCTATCTGCAAAATGTGATGAAAGGCTACGAGGAAAATGATTTGCCTCTCGATACAATCTGGACCGACATCTAGTACATGGTCGATTACGAGGATTTCACATTCGACTAGTCAAGATTCCCCCCCGATAAAATGAAAGAACTCACTGACAAATACAGATACATACCAATAATTGATGCAGGAATAAAAAATAGTGGAAGTGCATATGAAGAGGGCCTTAGGAGAGGAGTCTACATCATGGAAGCTTCAGGTAAAAAACCCTATGTAGGGAAGGTTTGGCCAGGATCAACTACCTTTGTTGACTTTTTCAACCCAAATGCTTCCAAGTACTGGCAGGATATGCTCGATACTCTATACAATAAGATATAGTTTTCAGGTATCTGGCTTGACATGAACTAATTGGCAAATTTCTGTAACGGAGCCTGTGAGCCACCTTCTGAACCTTCTGTGTTTGATTTTTCCAAAGACCTACCCTATCAGCCAGGAGTAGATAACATATAAAACCATGCCATATCTCTCAACTGCACTCACTACAATAATGTCAGTGAGGCAGATGTACATGCTTTCAGTGGATTTTTGTAAACATAATCGACCTACCAGTTCTTAAAGAGTAAAGGGCTTAGACCATTTATAATCACCAGAAGCACGACATTTGGATCCAACAAATACGGGTTCCACTGGACTGGAGATAACGCAGCATCATGGCCTTTTCTGAAAGGGTCAATATCTGACAACTTTAATGCTCAGATGTATGGAATACAAATGGTGGGAGCTGATATCTGTGGTTATGGAGGCAATACCACAGAAGAACTCTGCTCTCGCTGGTTTCAGCTCGGCTCCCTTTATCCATTTGCACGAGACCACAGTGATCTGAATTCAAGACCACAGTAACCGTACGCTTTGGGAGAAACTGTTCTCGCTGCAGCTCATAAAAACCTCAAACTTCGATACTCCTTGCTGAAGTATTTTTACAGCATATTAATCAGCAAGAGGGGAGTTGGGACCTTTTGGAGGCCCCTTATGTTTGAATTTCCTCTGGACAGCCGAGTTTATGATGATGAAGTGGCGGATACGTAGTTTTTGATTGGAAGTGATCTGATGGCTGCTCCAATTGTGGAACAGAATAAGACAGGGCGAGACGTATACTTTCCTGAGACAAACTGGATCAGCTATCAAACAAAACAAAGATTCACCCCAGGAACGCATTCAATCAGTGATATAAAGTTAACTGATGAGATTCCACTTTTCATCAGAGAAGGCGCCATTGTTTCTGTCCAAAATGTTCAGAAAATTGTGAATACCAAACAACTAGATAACTCTTACATGCTATCAATGGCCTTGGCGTATGATGGCTCTCGATCAAACTCTACTCACACAGTCTATAGAGCTACTGGCCATCTTCTAGCTATCTAAGACTACTATAATGATGCAATGGTTGATCGTTGCCTGAAGGGAAGCTGCCACTATAGAATCAATGCATGGGTCATTATCGCAGAAAGTAAATGCTTGGATCTTGACATTCAATATGTCGGAGAAGTTGGCCTCAATCAGAAGGTGATAATTTGGGGATTTGACTTGAAATTCGGAGATTAATCCGCCTAATTTATCCTTCCGAATCCTGTGGAGGTGACTGGTTCAAAGCAAGTGGCAATCTAGATTCCTGGAGGAAGGAGACAGATCTTAACTGCTTAGTGAGTGATTTATTGACAATAGCATAATGATTGAAGGTATAATTGCAGATAATAATAGATAATAGTTAACAATGCAGGCTAGCGATAACAGCATCGGAAAGTCCAGTGGCTACAAATAGTTATTGAACAAAGGAGGAGTCAACAAGTTCGTTCAACAAAATAGAGGCTCAACTCTAGGTACAAGCAACCCTAGCCGCAATGAAAGGGTGAGTCAGATCTTCGATATTGAGCCAATGCCGGCAAAAAAGCCTAATTTTCACAGCGTCATTCTAAATGATCGATAGTACAACAACGAAACCGGAAAAAGTATGAAAGAAGATCGTTAGCAATCTCCAATAGACAAACTAGACAAACTGGGTTCCAAAATTATTGATGATCCTCAACAGCCTCTGATGAACAAGTTGAGAGTATCTTCAACGAAGAGGCCTGAGGATAGTTCGAAGATGATAAACAGTGCCAGTTTTGACAAGGAGGAGAACGATCCCATGAACAGCTCAATGTACATTATCAATCAACCTGGAATATAAAATACTTCCTAAATCGAGATGGATCTGCCGTAATCAAAGAATATTAAAACGAGTAAAATATCAAGTGAAGACAACTTACCATACTTCATCACTACCTTCCCTAAGTACGAATCAAAAAAATCTTTCGACAAAGAAGTATACTCAAGTAAAGGTTTAAATCATGAACACGAAATGTAATAAAGGTTAAAAAAAGCCATCATCTAGGAGATCAGATCCGAACTCAGACTAAATACGCAAGAAGACATGAGAACGATTCTGCAGGAGTAATTAAGATAAGTTAAAGTTTAAATTAAAGCAATTAAGAAAATCCAGGAGGAGCATCATCATACTCAATAACATACCAACGCTCAGATCAATAGAATGTATAAAGAAGTTAATGAGCTGGTCTCTGAAAAAAATTAAGAAGAAAAATCATCTAAATCTTTGAATACCTCAGCAGACAAAAATTCTGAGCAGGAAAAGTATTCGACCCTTGAAAGCGAAAATCAAAAGCTCAAGGCTTAACTATAAAAAGTAAACTTGAAAAATATGGAGCTGAGATCCCTACAAGACAAGCAAAAACAAATAATGAAAGAAACTAAGGAAGGACTCCAGAAGGAATCCGAATTTTACAAACTTAAATATAAAGAAGAAAATCAGAAAAGGCTATAGAGGGAAGCTGAGCTGGAACTAGTCAAGAGTCAAAAAGGTGAGAATAAGATGGAGTTAGTCAAAAGTTCAACCCAAACCCAGGACACTAAATTGTCATAGACATCACTTTATTAAAGACCCATTTTTCAATCTAACATTCTGAACAAGCGGAAGGGTGAAGGAGATGCCTTTTTGAGAGCTAAAATATAGCTTTTCAATGAGAGGAAAATCAAGTGGAGTTAGATACTGTTTCAGAAAGACAAATTCAGTAATAACATCAGCAACTATCTTGTACAATACCCATTTCCTTTTGTAATTTTGATGTAGAGTCAAAAAGAGGAGCTTTTCGGAGTTTTTGGTCAAGGTATCGAATCTCAGTTTACTGAAAAGCTAAGATAAAAAGATGTTTCAATACCTAAGTTCAAAGCTTTTCTGTTCAATCTTAACCGGCAGGAAATATTTACCAACCAGCATAAGACCTCCATAACGTCATGCGTTTACTCCGAAAACTGTCTACAAATCGGGAACAATGAAATAATATTGAAGAATAGAGAGTTGGAGACTGTCAAAGTCAACATTGGAAACATATTGGGAGAGGTTTATTTTACATTGAAGCACAGATAAAAACTCACAGGAGAATAGGAGCAGTCTATACAGCTAAAAGCTCTTGAGCTTCATAAAATTTGTTTTTGATATTTATGTTATTCGTTTATCTATTTCGACCAAGGTGAAAGCACAAATGTTGTTGTCTATCTTTAATCTTTAGGAGATTGTCCTTGATGGTCTCTGATTGAGTAAATGCAAATTGATAATAATAAAGTTACAAGTGATCAATATGGAAAAAATCCGTCGTTAGAATCAGGAGTTGTAAAAAGGAATAGAATATCTTTTGGAGGAGATTGAGAAGCAAAAGTAGGTGAATTCTCAACATGAAAATGAAATTGGGACTTTGCTGAACTTTAACGAGAGACTCTTGCAGATCATTGAAAAGGAAGTAAACAACGGAAATGGAGACAAGAATAGTCTTTTACCCATATCTTAAAGGTCAGAAAGATAGTCTGACCTCTACATTCCAGTTGTTAATGCCATCAAAAAGAGACTTAGCGATGCAGGAAGTTAGCATAACGTCTCAACCCACAAGTCCCTCATCGATAGAGCCCAGTACGGAAAAAGCAAATTGACTCAGTTCAACACTGAGCTCCACCAATCCGAATACAACTATGATGACTATGCATAGGCATAATAGACACATAGTGTGCAAGTCAAATCTCCTCCTCCTCAGTTCCAACCTCAGCAAAATTAACGCTCCTTTGATGAGAAAGATATGGTGAAGGGATAAATGAGTCGAGAAATCCAGGAACTGAAAGCATTTCGAGATAAGAGCAACAAATTTTACGATGACAAAATCAAACATGTGAGAGCTCTCGGGACCAGGTTAACTTAATTTGGGCCCAAGGAGCAGCTCGAACAAATCTCAAAAAAGCTTAATTTGTCTTCAGAAACTCAGAGCATTTTGAAGAAAGTTGTGGTTAGGTCGAATCAGTGATCAAATATTAATTATAAATAGATTGACTATTTTATCAGGCTCTGTCTCTTTGGGATTTCTTTGAAATTATAAGCTTTCTTGCTGTTTTTCTGTCACTGATATTTTTTTATTTGCTACAGCTTAGCACCAAGGGAGCTCTTAGCTTTTAACATAGGCCTAAATGATCAACAGAATGATTAAATCGTCGATAACTATCTATTTTTTTTATTTAGGAGGAAAAAACCTCTAGTGCCTTTTTGCTGGTCGATACCGCTCTCATTTTTCCTTGGAAAGTGATGTATTTTTTTATCTTTGAGAATATCTCTGAATATGTACCTTGAGATCTACTGCAATTATGCTCATCTTTGATGATTATTTTTTCATACTGACAACTAGTGGACAAGGACCTGATTATGTCTTATGTGTTTTTGCTTGGAATCACTTCATCACTTTAGTTAAACACAAACAAGGTTGGAGTGCTACAAAGAGCTACCTTGTCAGTCAGCTACAGTGAGAAAGGATTGAAGGGCTACCCACTGAGGTTTTGTTTCAGAACATTGACTGAATATGGAACTAGAAATTCAGGGATTCTGAAATGATTTCTGGCTCTTTGGAGGCAAACACTTTAAAAGGTGCAAAAAGGTGAATCTAAGATTTGTAGAGCAATGGATGCCTTATGAGGAGATATGGAGGTATATGCTAGACTCGCGAAGGCTCCCATCGACCTTCCCCACAGGATAAACTTTGTATAGCCTTATCCTTTCAGCATATTTATAATGGAATCTTCCTAGTTGATAAATTACCTATATCTCTATGCTCTTTGATTCCAAAAGTGCAACTGTTTCCTTGGCTTTTTCCACTTCCACTGAAGTCAAAGCAGCAAAGGGATACATTTTATGGAAGGTGGTCGATCAGCAGACTCCCTTCAAGAGTGTTAGAACCTAACCCGTGCATATATACAAGGCAGTATTCAGCTTTTTTGCGATGGTCTTCAATAAGGACAGTAAAGAGTTGTTATTAGAAAGGATTACGAACCGTCTTCCTTTTTAGACGGAGGTGCGGGTATTTTTGAAGACGCAGATCTAAGTTAGTAGTGTTGTACAGTAGACATCAAGGGAGTAGTTTTATAGCTGTGGCTGCATCAGATTTTTGCTGACTTGATTGATAAGGTCTGTCTGTGCCAACCAGTCCTTCATGGTCAAGTTATATTTTATTGATAAACAATGCTCAGAATCAAAGAGAGATGACGGAGGGTCAGGTGGGATAGATTTGAATTTAATTTGGTTATTAAATTTAACAGTATTATTCAAATGCAGCACAGGACCGATAGCAAAAGTAGGCTTGCACAATACGGCTCAGTTAATGAACCCGTCGCCCACAAAGAAGTCCCAAAAAAATCCCACACAAAAAATCAAAACAAAATCATTAACAAATCTAAAAACACTAAACCGCATACCAAGTCCCAAAGCAAAATCAAGACGGTCAACAATAAGCTCCCAAGGGTCAATGAAAATTTCAACTCCCTCAACCTAGCTACTGATGCTCCAATCAAACTCAAAACACAAAGGTATGATGCTTAGCATCTTAAAAAAGAGCCGATCAAAGAAGGAAGGTCTCACAGGAACTCTGCCGAAAGATTAGTCAAGTCAAAATCAGCTGTTCGCTTGCATGCCAAAAGTACTCGAGTTAGCCCTAGTCCCGTTGTTAGCCGGGACTGCCCTGATGATAGAGTTAAAACATCGAGGAATATCACAAGCAGATCGGACCGAGAAAAGAAAAATGGTCCTGGAGCTCATAAGACCAAATAAGAGAAGCCTTTTTTGAAAAAATCGGGCAGCGTATCAACAATTAATGTCAAAAAGGATCATGCTTAAAAGCAAGCCCACAACAGAGTGTCTATCAAGACTGAGATGAGCTCGAAGATGAATTCTGTGATTCGAGAATAAGAGAAGCAAAAGAAGACAAGAAGAAAAGAAAAGACTCAGAATACTAAAAAATAATTGTTAAATCCAAAGCCAGAGACACGAAAGGTAGGCTTGGTGAAGAAAGAGAAGAAAAGCAAGCTTGAGGCTAAGATTCAAAAGTCCATCCTTTACTCTGATGTCAGCTTCCAAGACTACATTCAATAATGTCCCTATGAGTCTGATCTGCTTTGTTCGGGTAAAATCTACTTGTCAAACCCTTCCCAAAAGGTGAAAACTGAGGGCTGCAGGGTAAACACTGAAGAACATTATGACTCAAGCATATCTTATCGACAAAATGAGGCGGCAGTCACCATTCAAAGAATATTTAGAGGCTATATCACCAGGAAGTATATTGACGAAGCCAGATACCTTATCAGCAAAGCCATAACTCTTCAGAGGTGGTGGAGAAGTGTTTTGGAAAAGAGACGGAAGAAGATAGTCAAGCCCTTTTCGATTGAAAACTCTCTAATAACAATCAAAGACTTCAATGAGACAATGAAAGCTGACAAGGGAGGGCGAATGTTTTCAGACTCTAAGGAAAACACTTTGTCAACTCACAAACTCAATATGAAAGATCTAATTAAAAACATTCTTGAGGAATAAGCAGAGTCAGAGCACTCTTTGCAAAAGGAGTATAACATTTAAATAAAAGTGTAAGACTGCTCTTCACCAAGCAATCAAAGTTTCACAAAACAGGTCTATGTGGAAGGAAAAATTAAAGGATAAATTCATTCATAGAAAGTCTTCAACTCTCCAAAGTTTCTCGGAAGCCCAGTGATTGCAAAAACACCCACAAACACTAACTTTTGTGTGAAGGAATTTTTCAACAGTTCGAACGAAAAACAAAAGATCAAAGAAATCCTGCACTCTCCTCGCATTAAATCCCCTCAGCCTCCCAAAGCAACTCCAATCACTAATAACAAGCAGGAGAATTAGTTTGAAATATACCCAACTCCAACGCAAGAGGTGGAACCATTTGAAACTAACTTTTCTGCTATTTAAGAGTTTTGTCTTCAACTTGTGAGCTTCTTCAAAGAAAGACCGGCTTAATTCAAGGAGCTTCTGAGGAAAATCTCATCTTTTTCATAATTTAGGACTAATCTAATCCTGAAAAACTGGAATAGCTATGAATTGGTATCTGAATCGTTCCTGAGTGAAGATAACAGTTTGCCTCTAGACTACTAGACAATGTAGCTTTATGAAAAACCTTGCATATTTACTCCTGAACTTAGACAAGAAATAATCAGCTTCCCTGAGATATAAATTTAACTGAACAATCGTCATATTGACTTAGAAAGCGAAAGAAATAAGCACGTTCATATGGGCTTCATTTCTTTCATGTTTGATGTTCTAGAGGAAGCGCTCTACCACCCTTGCAAACATTTTGTTATGTCGTGGAACGGTCCTCAGCAACTTCCTCAGCTCAGAATGTAGACGAACTTGTTCTAAAATGCACTTTCAACGGCAATGGGTCAGTTGTTCAGCTGGGCATAAGTCATGTGTGGTCCTATCTTTGATGGAGTCGACGAATAGATAATGGAGCAGCAGCGGGAAGCAAGGGAAAAGGTGATAGACAGGAGACTCGATATTTGGGACATGGGTCTAGGAAGTGCTTTAGGGGTGAAGGTTGAAATATCGGAAGTTATCGTAGAGCATCTGGTGGAAGAGCTGACTCAAGAAATACTATAGTACCTATACCTTTGATATTATCCTTTTTATAGTCATCCTCTTATAACAGCAAACCTTATAATTTAGTATTGTTGATGCGACCCCTCACCGACTAAGAGACTAAGGTTCTTTTCACCAAGCTGTACGAGTACATTGGAGATGCTCTGGAGTACATGATAAACGGAGCCCAAGAAAAGTCAGTCTTCAGGCTCATCAGGGACAGAGTGTTCTACGTAAATGGAATCATCGCCAATATGGCAACCAACCTTCCCAAAGACGAGCTACTTTCAGCTGGGTTGTTTGTCGGGAAGTTCACCAAGAGTGGGAAATTCCGACTCAACATCAGCTGCCTGGACTATCTCGCCAAATATTGCAAGAACAAGATATGGGTGAAGACTGGTGGGGAAATGCCCTACCTCTATGGAAACCACGTTATCAAAGCCCACATTGCTAGAATGACTGAAAACATTCCTCAGTATGCTCCTGTGTGCGTGTTCAACCTCAACGACTTGCCTCTAGGATTCGGCGTGGCAGCAAGAGGCACCCTTCAAACAAAGGAGCTTTAGCCCACAGCTGTTGTGATATTCAATCAGGCTGACACTGGAGAATACCTGCGTACAGAAGACGACTGATGATAGATACCTTTTATCAATACCAACCAATTAATACAATCAATCAGTAAAACAAATCATGGATCGATCGAGATGAACAAGAGAGGAGTATTATTCTTTATGAGTGAGCCCGAGTGCATAGAGGATTTAGGTCATCGACCCGTTGTTTTATTCGTCTGATGAGACCAATTTTGAATAGATCGATGGATAGGCATTTTGAAAAGATGTCATAAAGCTGAAGAACGCTTAGTTTGTTTGTTACAAACTTATCCTTGCCATGTAAAAATCCTCTACATGTTCATCCAGATCATATCGATTTTATTATTTTTCATCCGAGCACTCCTCTTCTTCCTATTCACCATTTACGCTTTCATCTTCTTAGTATTAGCCATTTAGTAAGTCACACCTTAACTGAGGGCTTTTGTCAAAGTAGCTATCGTCAATGATGAGCTAATTTTGTTTTAGAATCATCAGCTGAAAGTAAATGATCCAGTTGACAAGGACGCCAGTGAATTCCACCAATCCTGCGTCATTTCTTCTGAAGATAACTTTTATTATCTTTATCATGCCAACCAAAACCCTTTTGAACTGCTCCTCTTCCTCCAGCTATTTTAAGCCATAATTTTGGTTGCAAAAAAGAATCGATAAAAATTTGACTCTTTTGCCATCATCTAGCTCCAGAAGGCTTTTTTAGACAGCTTATTCTGACTGGAGATGGGCCCAAAGGCAATAAAGCTGAAGGACATACTTAGTGAGGAAGGGTCGACTTCTCAGTTGAGAAAAGGCTTGCATCATGTGATAGAAAACCCTTGAGTGTAATTAAGTTGGCACGTTTTATTGATTAACCTCAAGCATGTACACCATGAGAAGAAGGGAAAGGATCTTTCCCAGGTGCTTGGTCCTTTCTTTTGTCAGAAAAGTTTCAATCACCAAAAATATTAGCTAAAGATTGTTCGCTGAGGTAATTGCATGCCTTATCTAGCTAATCTCTCGTACAGGCTGGCGGATCGGGGTTTGAACAATAAATGCTCTTAATATTTTGAGATATTTCTGAAGACCATACTCCGTGGCAGGTTCGCATTGAGCCAGTAGTTTTCCAACTGTACTTTAGGGATATTGAGTGGTGAATTGTTGAAGTTAAGGGGGCAATCCGATGACTCTGAATAGCATGACTTTGAAGAGAAGGTCCCCGTCTTATACTTTGGTGATGGGGCAGCAACAGTAATATTTACAAATGATGTTTTCAATGATTTAGAGGTGGTATTATGATCTCTACCAGGGCTACTGCAAGACAGCATAAGCTATTTAAAGGACAAGGGTTTAGACTACTTCAATGGTGTGCTTCAGTTGATCGTTGTCTAGTACCACTACAAGGACCATCACAAAGGTGTCTGCAGCTTAATTAATAAGGTCCATGTACTTAAGGTCTTCTTTGTTCTCTTACTCATTGTCTTTCTGAATATACTCCAATATGCTATTTGTTATTTCCCTGGCGACAATAATAATATCCTCCTGGAGGCGATCCCCTATGCTCCTCACAAGCCGTTTCAGCACATTCACCATTCCATCCAGGCCATATATTTTCACGATGGCCAAAAATGACCCAAAAAGAA
>Ga0100402_1003310_pt1 | contig 17582 bp, 32 predicted proteins | sample CryGeyme20150102_FD_80419 | JGI IMG/M metagenome (GOLD analysis project Ga0100402, IMG submission 80419) | Groundwater microbial communities from Crystal Geyser aquifers in Utah, USA - Crystal Geyser metaG 2015-0102 | ecosystem: Environmental > Aquatic > Deep subsurface > Groundwater | place...
AGAGCAGCATAATACCATGAAAAATGTCTCATGCTCGAGAAGGAGGTTCGCAATTTGAAGGAAGAATTGAAGGTGCTCAGGAGGACTCACAGCGAATGTGGACAATACGTGACTTTGACTGAGGAGTCTAAAAGGAAAATAATGCAACTGTAGGATATTAATTAAAGATTGAATGGGAAGATCATGCAGAGTGATGTCGATCGAAAAGGTCTGGAGCAAGAGCTGGCCAAGTTCAGAGGGCTGGAAAAAGAGAAGAGGGAGCTCAACTAGAGAATAGTTGACTTGGAAGAAGAACTAAAAAAAATATCAGATACCAACAATGGCCTTAACTATCGGCAGGTTTCATCAGAATAGGCGCTTGGGAGGGCAAAGAACTAGATAAGCAGTCGGGACAAAAAGATAGAGTAATTGAGAATGAGGATAACTAGCTACGAAAAACAAAACTAAAGGTTGGAGAATGACTGCGAATATTTGAAAAAGGAAATTATAAAATTGACAGGTCAGCTGAACCAAGCAGAGTCGTTGATGCAAAACAAGTAAATGTTCAGTAAGCTCAAGCAAGACTAGGAAGAAAAAGCCAAGGAAAATTAGAGAAATTTGTTGTGCGAGTTCAATTAACTGAAAGAAGAGATGAATAAAGTTCAAGAGGAGTCCAAGGAAAAGACAGGAATGATTGATTATGCACACAGATAGATCTAACAACTTAGAATTCAGAAAGAGCAGCTCCGAGATGAGTTCAACTTCAAAGAAAGCAATTATCAGAAATAAGTTGAGAAGCTCACCAAATCCATCAAGGAGCTCCACCAACAACTTGACCTATCTACTGGTTAATCATCGACCCTCAGCAAAAAATTGGAAGAAGAGCAGCTGAGAAGTCAGGACTACAACCAAAAGGTGAGCGGCCTCTACGAAAACATTGGCGAAATGAACCGTAAAATGCAGGAGCATCAATAAAAGTATGGTCAATATCTCAAACTGATAGCTAAAAATTAGCCAGATGTCGTAATCACAAACGCACGGGAGATGTCCAAGATGGAAAATAGTTCAGCATCAACAGTGCTGAAGTTACAAGGGGATATCTCCAAACTCTAGCAGCAAATCAGCGAGCTAGAGAGCAATGAAAAATGTCAGAGAAGCAACACTGATAATATGAGAAAGTACATCAAGAGTTTAGAGGAAGAGGTGTCCACTAAGTCAGAAGAATTGCTTGAAAAGAACAGGTTGCTGAGGAAATTTTAGTCGGAAGAGGAAGAGTTGAACAGAATGATAAATAATGAAAGAAATGTATCCGAAAGAATCAAAAGATAGTCTTAGGCTCAGATCATGGAAAGAATGAGATAGCTCTAACATGAGAAGATGAGAAGTAAAAAGTAAATTGAAGATGAGAAAAGAAGACTTGAGGATCACCTGAATCAGTAAAGGTTGAAAAACGAAGAAACCCTCCAAAGATAAAGAGAGAAGGCTGAAAAATACAGTAAACTACTGGAAGAGTACAAGGGAGAAGAGGAAAAGCTCAAAGAAATGATGAGCAAAGAGCAGCAGTAGCTCTCAAGGCTGGCTCAGGAGAAAGAGTAGTAGATTAAGAGAATGATAAGACAGAAAGAGGAGGATCTTGAAAAAGAAAAGAGAAATAATAAGATGCTCTGGTCTGACAATAAAAAGCTTAAGGATCTATAGGCAAAACTAAAGGAGGAATCAAGGCAGATGCTTGAAGACAAGGAAGCTTCCAAAAGAGAGGAAATCGATAGGCTTAAGCGAGAATTGGAGCGAAAGTACAAAGATGATGTGAGTTCAATGAAAAGCTAATAGAGCAATAGTAGTGAACTCAAGAAGATTCTGATCGAAAGAAACAAACAATTCAAATAACTGACTGAGAATCACAATAAGCTCAAAGGATAGTCTGAGTTTTACCGTAACAGAAACAAGGAACTTGAAGCATTGATGTAAAGGCTGTAGAGACAACACAAGGAAAGGCTGGTGGACTTGGAGAGGGAAAACAAAAGTAACAAACAGGTCGTTTAGGTCCTTGACAAGAAGCTCAAAGATGCTGAAAATAACCTAGCTTAGTCTTAAAAGAAGCAAAAGAGATAACTGAAGTACCTTTACGATGAAATCGAAGACATGAAAAAAGCAGCCAAAAGTCAAAAGGTCGAGGAAAAACTGGCCTTGGTCAATAAAAGCATGAGTGATCTTGACAGCTCTCTCAAGACCCTGATGAACACCATGAGCTGCAATTACTGTGTGGAGGTCGTGAAGGACTGTGTGAGGCTTGAATGCGGACACATATATTGCTGCAAGTGCAAGGGCGGGTATGAGCCTAACTGTGGTGAGTGCAAGAAGAAAGGAACTCCCAGCAAGGACAAGATGATAGACGACACAGTCAGCAAGGCTCAGTACATGAATATTTTGATAAACACGATAAAGGACGACCTCAGCAAGATAGGCAAATGATGATTGATGTTTTTTTGAAGGGCTGTATTAATTTTATTAAATGTCACAGAATCAAAAGTTCAAGATCAAGGAGTTCGAATGGTTCGAGATGGAAACCAAGGTCAGGCAGATTATTCAAGAAGTTCTGGGGCCGATGCAGAAGCGGATCCTGTAATCAGCCAATACTCTTCACAAAGTGAAGGTAAACCAGTCAGAGGACGAAGATAAAATCAACCAGATATCCCTTATGATAGCGAATGATCCCAAAGTCTTTGAAACTGGTGTCTTTCACAGTGTGGACCTTCGATTCTAAGACCAAGCCAAACACATTGAGGAGCTATCTAGGCAGATCACAGAAGCCTCAAAGTATGTTGAGGAGAAGTTCAAAATCCTTGACATCAGGATGCAGGAAAGCAGTGAAGTCCTGAGAAACGTTGCATCATTGAGGGAGAGAATATCAAAAGAGATTGAGCTACAGAACGATAATATAAACAGTCTGAGGACCAACCTCACTGACATGATCGAAAACCTCAACGGAGAAATTAGGGAGAATAGAAAAACCTCCCAGAATAATTTTTAAACCAGTCAAAAAGAGTCTCTTGTCCTCAGCGATAAAATAAAAACTATCAACGTCAACATCGAAAACATCGAAGCCACCCTCTAAAACAACCGGTAATTACATCGTGATAAGGCCATTCGCATCTAATAGCACAGTGAGATGCTAAATAAACACAAGGAGGAGATCTTCAACCTCCAGGAGAGCAAGCAGCTGACCAAGAAACTCCAGGAGGTCGTTAAGCAAATGGACAACTAGCTCACCCGAGCTGAGTTCAAGATCGATAACATCATACCTCTCATAACCCAGGCTCAAATCAGCGACTGTCTGTTCAACGTTTTGCCCAACAAACTCAAAAAAAGGATCACCATATTCGAATACAAGAAATATTACCAGCTCAACAGGGAGGTTTTGGAGAAGCCCTACAAGGCAGTCAGAGAAAAGTTTGCGGCTCAAGAGTTGTTAGAATAAATGCAGAAACGAAATACTAAATAAATTGTGCAGCTGAAGAGGAAGAAGCTGCTGGCGATGGGAGTCGACATAGACCACCTGACTTATGAGCAGAGGGAAAGATACTACAACTAGGTGGAGCTCGATGCTGACATGGACTTGGATGAGGATGAGGTCAAGCTCAGCAACAAAGTTGATTAGAAACAAATCCTGCAGATCATAACTGTCTTTTTCAACCAGTTTACTTCCGAAGTCTCAGAAAAAGTCAAGATAGAGCTGGATGACTCTAAAAGGTACATTTACAGTTTTGAGGAAGAGCTCAGGCACAGACTAGATCTATACGAATAAGGTTTCAATAAGGTAAAGCAGGAGTGTGATACTTTCCACACAGAGCAACTTCTGGAAAACAAAACCTACGAGGATAACAATCGAGAATGGAGGGGAGAGGTCGAAAAGATCAGGGCAGATATGGCAGGAGTTAAGGACCTCCAGAGACTGTTCTACAACTTTTGCTCTCTCGTCAACCATCTTGAAATCCAGGATGAGATAGACAAGCAGAATATATCGCTAATGGGAGTGATGGAAAACAACGGATAAAATCCTACAGTAACCAAGGAGAGAGGAAGCATAATTGAACTCGACAAGAAGTGTTTTAGTTGTTGTGGGTACCCAGCCTCCACTCTGAGTGCCTTCAAGATGGCATGTCTCACATACAGTCCTTCCTCGATCAGGATAGACAGCAGGGATTATAAAAGATAAGAGCTGTTGTAGTTTACAACCAACATGCTCCACAATATAAAGAAGAACATTCAAGGAGAGACAGATCCTCTTCCCAGATAGGTTAACACCAATAAAATGTTCACAAGGCCCACTATTGAACCGACCCTCGACAAACCTGATTTCGAGACATATTAACAGTCCAAGATGAAGATCGACACTGAGGAGAACGAGGGATTCAAGAAGACCAACAACAGGTTCAGGAAAACCAAGAAGTTCAGCACCATCAACAATAGTAATAGTCAGGCCCACTCTGTCGGAAAATATCCTCAGAGCAAAAATAGGTCCTTCCACATCAAAGGGGTCAATGAGGACATGATGAATTTATCGGCAGCCTTCACTGAACTCAAAAAAAGGAATGTTAGTTTTTTGGCATGATGCAGTTACTTTGATTGTTAGTATCTTATTCCTTCCTCTTATAGTACGTCATATCCCATATTATAGCTATGTTGTGATGCTGCTTGAAAGAAGTGAGGTGAAATCTTAAGCTGAAGTTCAGTGCGGGATGTGTGAGTGAGGGGGAATGTATAAATTGAATAATTGCGTTTAATGGAAATTCTATTAAGGCTTCCAACATAGAACATTATAATTTCTAAGCTACTTCTTACAGGATATGACACTGCCCATTTTGCAAACAGACAACCTCGCCCACATCTACCCTGACGTGAGCCAGGAACTCTGCAACAAGCATGCTAAGCAGCTCTCCAGCCTAAAAACTCTCTTCGGAGAGATCTACGATGGTATAGTTTTAGTCATTTAGACATGTAACCCGAAGGTTTCGTGGTGATCAACGGAGTCGCTAAAGTCATCGATCTGGGGGCCGACCTTCAGCTGGATTTTGCACTTGAAAACGGAGTGACTATTCTTTACTCCAAGACATATAAAAACGAAGGTATCTTCATCAACGGCAACCACGTCGAGGAGGAGATATAGTTCAACTCCAAGGGCCGGCATGAAGATGGTATTCATTAGAAGATAGAATAGATGAAGACAATCATAAAGAGCATCCGCAAGCACGCACCATCCTCCAAGTAATTCTACGGAGGCATCCTCTACATCCACACTAACATTCCTGAGGGTCAGCTGGCTTACAACTAATGTTTCATGGTGGGTATGGCCTTGGGGCTGCTGCTCATTCATGAAGAGCTAGGCAGCTACAATCGAAAAAAATTGCTGGAGTTGATTATGCACTGCGACGACAAACTGTCGTAGAGAACGCTGACAAGCTTGCTATCCAAATACGAGGTCAACAAAATCATGATTGAACTGTACATTTAGAGCAGGCCGGATACAGAAGGTGATTTTGACTTGACTCTCCACCATCCGAAAAGTGATCGTTCAATTGGAACAATAGAGTCAAACTAAACAATCAAAAACAATGAAAAAAGGCCCGAGACCTTCAGGTAGCCAAAAAGTAGGGAAAGCATTGAATGTGCTGAGTGTCCTTCTGAAATATATCGTTAAGAGTTGACTCACCTCAACATTCGGCTGAAGGAAAATCACAAGCTTATATTTTGTCAGATTGACCTTAGTCAGAGTTAGGAGCTTCATTACAGCACCAAAATGGAGAGAATAGCTGCCATTAGTGCTCTTCTCAAGGAAAAGAAGGTCCACAGGAGTGAGCTTTTCAACGAAAAAGGACAACTCACTCTACCTGTCTGTCTGAATGGGCTGATCTAGAAAGAGGACTATCCTCTTCTATAGTACTGCTAGGAAGTGAGATGTCAGATGGTTGGGTTGGTGAGAGGGAGACAAGAGTTCGAGGACTTCATTCTTCAGAAGCACAAGCTGGACATAGAGTACTAGCTACACGATGAGGGGGTCATTTAACTACTACAGCAAGTATGTTCTGAGATTAAGTGTCTTGAGGTACTTTACTGTCTACTTAGAACTTTTGCATTGTGGAGGGCCGGACCCTGCTTATATCGATGGACAAGAATTATTACGCTGAGGTGATGGTGTTCATGAGGAGGCTATTGAACGAGTACAAGTTCAGCACTCACAAATTTTTGGAGACCTTCAAAAAAATGCAAGCTTAGGAGAAGAACACCGACATTGCCGAGGTGATGTTCACCAGCATGCCCAGTAAGGGGTGTGCCATTTACCTGCCCAACTAGGAAGAAGAGTTGTGGCTTTGATTAATGCTTTTCAGTACTATCCTACTATTCCTATTCTCACTCCCATTGTCTTATCCATACTCTCTATATAAGTCGGGTATACATTTCCATTGTACAATCATATTATTTATTTTGATCATATCATTGTTATATTGATCAATGCAAAAAGCTCAAGAAAAGCATGAGAAGTTCGTAAGGGTCGTCAATTCCACCAAATGGCAGGGAATGCCACCTTAGGACCATGTATTAACCCTTGCAGATATGGATGTACCCCTTGACCCTGGCATGCGCAAAGCTATAATGGCTAAGCTCGATGCTACCAACAATTTCACATATAAAAACAAATCCAAAGCATACTTGCAGGCCATTATCAACTGGTATCGAACAAGGCACCTCAAGTAGTCCCACCTGGACATTAAGCCATAAGACATTCATGACTCGCCTTCCATCATCAACATGCTCTACACGACTATTCAGCACTTCACTAAGGAAGGAGATGGAGTTCTGGTCCTCACTCCCGTCTGGTATAGGTATGAGCAGCTCGTCAAATTCCTAAACAGAAAGTTTGTGGGTTGTTCGTTGTACAGTTCCCGAAAATAGCAGCAGTTCAGGTACGACATCAACTTGACTGATTTCGAAAGCAAGGCTCAGCATTGCAAGGTCTTTATTCTTTGCAATCCTCACAACCCAACCGGCAGAGCCTGGGCGAAGGTGTAGGTTGAGAGGATGCTGTAAATATGCCGGAAGTACGATCTGCTGGTGGTAAGCGACGAAATTTTAAGTGACTTCGTACCCGATGAGCTGAGGTACCGGCACTACTCCTTGGTCAATAGCACCTATCCTAAATTGATCGTCGGTATACATGATTGTATACAGGTAACAGCATCAGCAAAGCCTTCAACGTGGAGTCCCTTAAGGGAGGATACGCCATAATCAGGAACAAGGAAGTTGGAGAGAAGTTTGAGCAACTGGTGGATTAAATATCAACAAGAGTGAATGAGTTCGCAGCACTGTTCCTGGAGGTGGCTTATTCTTAGGAGGGGCGAATCTGGTTGAAGAGGGTGAGGGATATCATCAAGACCAACTACAATTATTTGAGGGACAAACTTAAAGGAACCATGATCATCATGTCAGAATACTAAGGCCCCTACTTTGTGGTCATCAGCTTCGAGAACTACGTCAAGTTCATCGAAAGATGGTTCTACGCCCGAAAGGAGCCCATTGGAAAACAATAAATGATGGTCGACAAGTTCCTCAAGGCTCATCAGATACATGGCATTGTTCAGTCCTACTTCGGACTGTACCCCACTATCTTCACTGAAATTAGGTTCACTATTGGAGTGGAGTAGCCCTACATGCATGCTTTTGTCGACAAGCTAAGGAAGGTGCTATTGAGTGTCGAATTTGAGCACAAGTAGATAGGCCCTTCCTTGTGAGTGATGTGTGAGGTTGATGAAGTTATGTAATGATTAGTATGTGGTTGCAGTATATGGAATGACGGGCAATCAGAATGTGGGAGAATATTGGATGAGCTGAATGGAAGAGGTAAAGGGTTATATTAATTACTTTTGTGATTGGACATGATACAATACCCAATAACTACTTTGTCGAAGGAGGACTGGAACAAAAAGGTCACAGCCACCTATATGTACTCGATTCCCCTCGAGGATGAGGCCCTTCCCATTCTGGAGGAACTCGTCGACCTTCTCGAGCACCTCCACAGTCATCCCCTTTAGGAAGTCATCGCAGAGGAACACCTTTAGTACTTCTTCACCCAGGTCTTCCCTCCCGTCTGCCAAAAAATACTGAAGTCTCGTTATTTCAAGAGTGCAAAAATACTCCAGCTGGCCAACAGGGTTCTAGAGATGAGTGCCAACCTAGTAGTCAGATACATAGAGCTTGCAGAAAGATGGGCCACCTTCGCCTAGACCATCAGCATTGTTTACTCGACTGATGAGTACTACTACAAAACCAACAACCAGTTCATTGACTACCGTAGCTTTGCTCACCAGTATGTCAAGGAGGCTGATCGAGTCTGGGTGGATCAGCTGCAGGAGGGAGATTTCTTAGATGTTCTTAAGTTCAGTCACCTCACCGGAAAGGCGACCTGGTCCCGAGGTAAAATAATCCAGGTTAAGCCCTCCAAGTTCAAAATATAGTTCCTGAATGACTACTATGATGAGAATATCACTCTTGATAAAAGTAGCTACATGATCGCTCCTTACCAAAGCAAGTCTAACACCTTTGAGTGGAGACTGGGGCTCAAGGAGGGAGACCTCGTCGATTGCTAGGATCACTATGGAGGGTGGTACAGCTCAACTGTGTTGGAGGTTATTGAGAAGGAGGGAGGAAAGAAGATAGTGAAGGTAACCTTCAAGGTCTACGACGAGAATGGCAACAAGTTTGACGAGAAGGGAAGGTATTTCGGCTTGGGAGGTTACACTGAAGAAGTTGACGTAACAAGTCCCAAGTTGCAACCGTACGGCTCAATTGTCAAGGACAAAACCTACTACGATAGCGGCAGCAAAAGCCTTATGGACAACGACGATTTAAACGATGAGGAGTTTTAGTAGCTTTGCGGACAAAAATTATATGCGCTTCCTCGAAAAAAATGCCTATCTTAGTTCCTGTTCAACGCCATCAACAACTTTGGAAGGCAGGGAGGATTCGACAAGCCTATCGAAAGGCTATAAAGTAAGCCTAACGTGGTGTTTTTATGCATGTACGTCAAGGGAATCAGTGGAGTTACCCAGTGCCTCAACAAAAATCTTGTTAGGGATCTAGTGGCAAGGCTCAAGCCCATCATCGAACAGCATATCTTCAATTAAGGCGATCAGTTCCTGAAAGAGTTCAACAAGGATCGTTCAGAAATGCTCTTCTCGGGCTTCAAGACCCTTCAGCGAAGAAGTACTTCGAAACTTATTCTTAGTTTTGAGCATGGAAGCCGTCTACGAATACGAGAATGAGAAGAAGATGAAACTGGTTGACAGATGCCTCCAAAGCTAAGCATTAAAGAGGAAGCTCCAAGGTCTCAACGAGCTGAAGGACATCGTCAAGAGCGTCACATATGGATCTGAGCGTAACAAATCGATCGTACCTTTTTTCCTACGTTAGAAACATTGGATAAGAGAGCAGAATTTATTCGAAAAGATCTATCTTGTTAACAGCCACGTTCAGTTGATCAAAAAATCAGAAGATTTCTTCAAATTCCTGATCAACGAGTCGATCCTTGAGGTGAACGACCTCCAGCGGCTGTACAAAATAGCTCAGAAAGGAGACTATTAAAGCAGAATATCTCTATACAAGCTATTTCAGGATGTTTCGCATATTTTCAAAAAGCCACATGTGGACTTCCTCATCGACTCTATTCTCGAGTCCGACCTCAGCCTTATTCTGAACGAAGATATTGACCTTCTTAACGAAATGAGCAAGTTTTCCAACTACTTTCCCAAGGACAAAGTGAGATCCTTCTTTGAAAGCATAATTTTGGGAGATATCCAGCACGAAGGGCTCTACTAATACGCCACCAAAAAATACTCAGAAATAGTGGCCAAGGGCTACGAGATGAAGAGCTGTAGGAGAGACATCATTCATTCCTTCATCAGCAAACTAACCACCCACAACATTGTGCAGGTCAGCAAGGTCCTTAAAGGCATCTTCGAGGGCATTGGAGTAGGCGAGTACGGGAAGAAGGACCTCAACTAAATATTGGCTGAGGAGAATATTGACGACGTTGTTATTCAGGCCATTCGAAACAACAAAGAGAAGGCAGGATAAAACATCGTTTCAGAAGTGTTGAGTCTACTTGGATTTATTTATCGATTGAGCTACAAAGTTAAGATCCTGGTAAGCACTCTCAGAGGAATATGGACTGAGATGAAGGATGATGAAAAGAGCAAGAAGGAGTACTACAAGTGGGTGAATGGGCTGATCGGGTGCTAGCAAGGAGTAGGAGAGGGCAGCTAGGCTGAGGAATTCGAGCAGTTCGTAGTAGAGCTGTTTCCCAAGGAGCAGCTATCGAGCATAACGCTGGAGGAGTTCCATCTTCTGAAAAATCTGCTGTTGGAGGTCAACAAGAGATGCAAGTACATAACAGTAACAAACCATGTGAAAGAGATCGAGTACAAGCGTAAGATGGAAATGCACGAGCTAAAGCTATACGAATACTTTATGTTGATCATCAGTCATGCCTCAGACCCTTAGATCTACTAGAAGGGACTCTCTCTTTTCTTGTAAATTTACAACGCAAAAGACAACGACATTGAGGACATCAACAGTCTATTTTTGAATGTTCTTCAGGAGTTCTACAAACACAAAGAAAACAAGGACTACCTCCAAGTCGACAAAAATCTCAAGCTCATCAACATCCTCATCGACAACTCTTAGAAGAAAACAGTTCTGAATATCGAGTCTCTAGCAACCAAAGACAAATCCTAAATGATAACTGTCATCATCATCAACGATATTGTCTACGTGAGCGAGTACTCCAAGAAGAAGTAGTACGTTGTGCCTCTCAACATGACCCTATTCGAGTTCAAAAAAATGCTGACAAACCATTACAACATCGATGTCGATGAGGTCAAGCTCACTCAGGAAAGATAAGTACCAGAGTACTACAACTCAAGAACCCTAAAAGAGCTGCCGGTCAACCTCAACGACCCTCTCAGTTTGTCAAAAAGATATATCAACACATACTATGAGCCCTAAATTATGGTCAACAACAAGATGAACCCCAAAGCTGTGAGGTGCTTCAGAGTCATTTTTGAAAGGTACTCCACCTAGGGAACGATGAGCAAAGATCAGGCTCATGAGTTCACTTCTGCCTGTCTATCCAGTCTCAGCAAAAGATATGATGATAAAGTTAACTTCCTGTTCAACCATTACGACTACGACAAAGATGGATTCCTCAACTTCGAGGGCTTCCTGGCTTTCTATGAGGATGCTGCCAAGGATAACAGAACCAGTACAGTCTGGTCCAACCTCAAAAGCTTCGGAGTTACGGCAGATTTCAGGTTTCCTCATGAAAGCAGTGAAAATATCAATGAAGAATTGTTCCCTCGAAAAATATTAGCGGATAGTCCGTAATTTTATTAAGCTCTGTTCTAACTACTCAACATCAACGAGCTTGCTCCCATTGCTTTCCATCTTTTGCAGAGGCTACCAATTTCCAAAAAGATTTATCACGATATTCTGGGCATTGGCAGGGTTACCTCAAAGGAGGAGCTTGATGTTGAAAATATTTTCAAGTTTGATGATCACTACAGCTATTTTTACAAGCTGACTATCATTTCCTACCTCAGGGAATCTGAGCTCTAGGTGGAGAAAAACTGGTTGAAGGTGTTCATTTAATCATAAGCTGTGGAGCTGGTCTACCGGAATCTCAAAAAGTTCATGGAGGACTACGAAAAGAACACCAAAAATGATGGGATCTAAATCGATATCATCAACTATCAAATAAAGCTGCTTTTCGAATACTTCTTGAGGTGCTTCACCAAGGAGAAAAGGCTGGAGGCCCTTGAGTTGCTTCAGACCGAGGTTGATCTGGACGATAAGATAGAATACCTTGTGACTGGCTGCTTCCCAAAGGCTGAGCAAAAGATTACAACCATAACTGCTTCCAAAGTGTATGACTGGAAAGGAGAGCCAGCTTTGTAGCTGTGCAAGACCTTTATTTCTTTCCTGAAAAAAATATGGATAGATTGGGGGGAGAACATCGAGAAGGAGCACTCAAAACTCTTTACATTTAACAAGGTTGTCTCCATCATATGTTTTTTGCAAGTGGACGAAGACCCTAGTTTTTTGGTGAAGCAATTCGATATACTTTTCAGCAGGCCTCCCTCCAACAAATTGCTCAAAGTACTTTACTGTCTGATCCTCAACCAGTGCTTCTACTCCAGCAGCAACCAGAACATCTACATCTCAGAGATGTTCAAACACATCACCAAGACTAACATCACCTCTGACTACTTCAGAATTCTAGCTGTTTTGGTGGCCAAGTTCGGTATGGAGGAAGAAAAAGTCTGTGAAATGCCATAAATTTTGCTCAACAACATTCTCAAGGAAAAGAACGAGCTCACTATCGAGGGCTGTGCCAAGTTACTTTCCAATTTTCACTTGTCAAAATAGGTTGCTGAACGTGAGATCGAGGTCCTTTGGGACAACTGTCTGTTCGGAGTGTAAACTTCTTGCAGAAAAGAGCCCACTCGCCAAGCACTATATGATCTGATATTGAAGGTCTGTGAGAATAGCAAGGAAGCGACCGACACCATCATCCAGAAGACTCTCTAAACCATAAACAATAAATTCAAGGAGATTAAGATTGTTTACTCAACTGAAGTCAACCAGAGGAACAGCACTGGTTATGCCGGCCTGAAAAATCTTGGTAACATTTGCTACATGAACTCCATGATTCAACAGCTGTTCATGAACAAGACATTCCGATATCTTCTGATGAGAATCAATGACCAAAAGGAGCCTGAGTGGACAGTCGATAGCAAGGGAAACCCAGTTGATGATAACTTTTTGCATCAAATTCAGAGGATATTTGGGTACCTCGAGAGAACAACCAGGTTGGACTTCATTCCCTCTGCCTTCTGTGTTGCTTACAAGCCCTTTGGTGAGCCTGTCAACATCATGATTCAACAAGATGTGCAGGAGTTTGTCTCAATGTTCTTTGATAGACTGGAGATAGGTATCAAGGAACACCCTCTCAATCGTCTCATCGACAATTTCTATCATGGCAAGAATGCCAACCTGTTCAGCTGTCATGAGTGCAACCAGACCAAAAAGGTTGAGGAATCTTTCTATTCGATAACACTGGAAGTTAAAAATTCAAAGAACCTTTCGGAATCTTTCAACAGGTACATTTTAGGAGAGCTTATTAGCGACTACAAGTGTGACTTCTGCAACAAGAAGGCAGATGTATCAAAGAAGACCAGAATAAGCAAGGTCCCTCATAATCTCATCATCCATCTGCAGAGAATCGATCTCAATTTCTAAACTTTCGTCAATGAAAAATTAACCAACAAGCACGAGTTCCCTACCAGCTTCAACATCTACCCCTATACCCTTGACTACTTCGAGAGAGAACAACAAAACGATCCCAATTTGGTTAAAGAAAATCCCAACTATTAATATGAACTGACAGGAATAGTCTGCCACATCGGAAACGCATAAATGGGACACTATATCAGCTACATTAAAAATTAGGAGGGAAAATGGCACGAATACAACGACAGCCTCATCAATACTTTCAACCCCACCAATATCGAGGCTGAGTGCTTCGGAGGGTCGTACACTTATGATGACGAATATGACTGGGAAAAGAGATAAAACAGCAAAAGCGCCTATGTCCTCATTTACAAGAATACTTCTGAAAACTTGATTGAAATGGAAATTAACTCTGTCGAAGAAAAGACTGTTCTACTTCAGAGTCTCAACTTAAATGAGGATTGTGCCCCAGAGCCAGCAAAGATTGTGAGCGAAGAAGAGCCTACTGAATCTCAAGAGGAAAATAGTTCTCACGTGGAGGATTCTGAGAAGGAAAGGGAAAAAATGAGGATTGATATGGAAGAGATCGAGATGATCAGGAAGAACAAAAGTGAGGATAAGATCGATGTGGAAGTAAGGAACAAGATGCCTGAGGAAAAATGGTAAAATAACGAAAAGGACGCTAACTCAGGGAAAATCCTAGTCAAAATCAAAGACAACATTGGTAACTACATAGCTCCTGATTTGTAGAGGGAGATCGAAAGGGACAATGAGCTTCATTTCTTTGAGAAATGCCTTGCATCCACCAGTTTCTCAAAATTCTTTGCAAAGCTCTTAGTTCTTCCTCAGAATAACTCACAATAAATGATCAAGCTCTGCCAAAAACTTACATTTGGCTTCTGGCTGAAATCTCAGAGCTTCAAAGAACTACTCAACTCCCTTACTCTTTACATCAAATCATACCCTGAAGGCCTTAAGGAAATTCTCACTGAAAACACAAACTTGGTGACGTTGCTGATCGAAAACTCAGAGCTGGAAGTGAGAACCAACATTGCAAACTTCCTGGCAAACTGCTTCTGTTACTTCATGGAGGACAAAAAGCTAACTCTTGATCATGAGGATCTCGACGAAAACAATCAAATTATCCTGAAATTCCTGGACAACCTCTTCAGCCTCATCCCAACAACTGTTTCAAAATGCTGGACAAAGTTCAACCAATACTTTGAGTTTTGGTACTAGTTTTCCAAGAAGTCAGAGGCTGCAGGAAGGTACATGGTCAGGAAAGAGGTGGTCAAACACTTTATAGACTATTTTTTGGATAAAAAATCCCCACTGAAGATATACAAAGATAGACCTCAGATAGGCAGTTCATATGCCAACCCGAACTTCGGCATGCTACTGAAGACAATCGAGAGCGTGATTGAGTTTTACCTGACCCACAAAATTGAGCTCAGCAAGGAGGAAAAAGTGGTGCTAATGAACTTCAACTTTGTTGAAAAGCTCATTCATGATGGCTACGAGACCATAGCTGCCAAGATAGTCAAGATCATCTGCCCCAACAACCTGCACGCCAGCGAAAAGATAGCGATTGTTCTGATGAAGGGAATAAGCAAATCCAACTACGAAAACATTCAGCCATATCTGGATGTCGTTCACGAGTTCGTCCTTATCAGTGACTAACACCAGTTATTAAGAATCAAGTGGGTGATCGGCAAGCAGACCTTGTCAGTTTCAACCATAAGCAAAACCCTCAGTGCCATGAACGCTTACTCTTTAGAGGATAGAATATATGACTTCAACTCGGCAATCAGCTTAGAAAGTGGGTCCAGTTTACTTGAGCCTTTGTTTGTCAACAACCGACGCACGTAAAATTTCTGCATCATTTGTCTCCAATAACTGCTGAAGCTATGTAACGAGTCAGCCATTGTGAGAGGATATGTTTGGAGTCTAGGTCCTCCTAACTATCTCTTCGGCAGATACGTAGATTTCTTCGAAGAGTTCATCACTCGTTACATTGATTAAGCTAAAAGGATATATGGCTACAGCACAAGTACAAGCTTCAACAGGGAGGATTTGGGGAAAAACGTTCGCCAGCTGCACCAGGACTGCCTCAACAAAAACAAGTAGATACCGATTGAGTAGAGCTATCATGATGTGGGAATTGAAGTGGTACCTGAAAAAAAAGAATAGCCCAAAGAAACTCAGGTCGAGGCTGAGGAAAAAATAGAGGCATATTAATAGTAATAAAAGATAGAAGAAGTTTAACGAAAGGAGGAAAAAGACCCATCTAATTAGAAAGTCTAGGATGACATCTAATTCAAGTTACCAGATAACTAGGCTCCTGCTCAGAGAACTTTGTCAGATGAAAAAAAATAGGATCTTCCTGAGCTTGCCAATGTCAAGTCTAGTGATTCTGAACTTGACAGGTTCTATGAGTAGCAGAACCGACAACCAGAAGAGAATACGGTTTAGGTACAAGGAGGGATCCAGATCACAATAAAGCCGAAGCCGAAGGGAAGAGTGTATCGAGAAAAGACCAGCAAGAACAAAGTGGAATCTGATAAGGAAAACAACTACTACAGCTCAGAAGAGGATAACCTCCTTTAGGACGAGAACGAAGACTGGCGAGAAGTGAACAGGAAAAAATTGATCTATGACTAAAACTCAGAAGGATCCCCAACATCTCCCATCAAGGAGGGATTTTTCGAAAATCATCAGAAGACTGAGGAATAGAGTGAAGAGGAGAAGTTCTACCACCCTGTGAGGTTCGTCTTCAAGGGTATGGAGTAAATAGATAGTGGAAGGGACCATGTAAAAATTGAACAACATGCTTCCTAGGTCGTCCTCGTACGGACTTACCCCACTGGGATCACCAACAAGGCCTTCACTTCGACCTACAGCCATAAAAAAGTTTCATAAAGGCTTGACGAAAAGGTCTGGGAGGACAAGCGCATCATGACGGTCAAGGGATACTTTGTTTCAAACAACTCAAAGTCAACCATCAGGCTTCAAACGAGCGATGGAAGCATATTTGTTCGCACTTTAGAAGGAGCCTGGGTTTGGGCTGATGAAATATTGAAAATTTGGGTGCCTGAGCGTTTCACTGAGTGGCCGGAGTGGAGTCTTTACAGTGAGGAGATTCAGCCTATGGAAGAGATCTGCATAGAGGAAGAGTATATGTGATATGAGTCTCGACTAGATAGTTATAGCCTTTTGATAATCAGTTAGGGCATTTAAAGTTCTATCTCTGCTTTTACCTTTAGTATTCTATAATACAAGCATTCCCACCATGCATTACTCATCCATCTCCTCCAGTAACGTCCACCCTCCCATCTACACTGACCGCATCTTCTAAAGAAATACCCCCCTCGATGGCTCCTGGGTCAAAAATAATCATCCCCATCCTCACCTCAATCCTTCTAAATCTAAGCTTAACGTCAAGCAGTTCCTCAACCGGTCAGGAGAAGGCTCTTCGTTGTCCCATCCCAACATCGATAACCTCAAAGGCAGTTGCTTTATGGCTAACCCTCCACGCCCTCATCAGCATCGGGACAGTTTCTTCGAGGATAAATACTCCAACGTCAGCAAGATAAAACACGACATATCGTTTTAACTAGCTTCCATGGACAGCTACCCGAAGTTTAACTATACTCCGACAGCCTTGGACCAGCACAGTGACCGGAAGAAAAGTTAGTCGACCTTTTTGCGGTCCAGCTTGAGAGACGGCTACAACAGCATTCGGCCGGAGGAAGAGAAAGAGACCATAAAGGAAGACAAAGTAATTGCTGAAATCCGATCACAAATATTGTCCCTGACCAAGAAGGTATTTATGAATGAGGAAGAAATACACAAGCTAAAAGATAGAGAAAACAGATAGAAGAGGAGTCAAACATTTGAGCAATAATTTACCCAGTTCCAGATTCAAATGTTTGACATATGCAAAAAAAACACCAACTATTTCTCAGAGTTCGAGGACAAAATTGAAAAAAACAGCCGACTTTTGGGAGAGGTCAAGGACAGGTGCAACGACCTGGTCAACAAGGACTCAGCAAGGGAAGACCTTTCCAAAAGACTATCTTCATGCTAGGCAAGAATAGCCGACTTGTGTGACACTATCAGGTTGAGAGAAGACCTTACCATTAAAAACATTGCTGCTCAATTTAATACAGAGGAAACCATGATGAAGAAGTATGTCAACGAGCAGCTAGCAGATTTCAAGCTCAAAACCTAAAAAGCAAGCCTTGAAAGAAGTGATACGATAG
>Ga0100402_1003322_pt1 | contig 17547 bp, 12 predicted proteins | sample CryGeyme20150102_FD_80419 | JGI IMG/M metagenome (GOLD analysis project Ga0100402, IMG submission 80419) | Groundwater microbial communities from Crystal Geyser aquifers in Utah, USA - Crystal Geyser metaG 2015-0102 | ecosystem: Environmental > Aquatic > Deep subsurface > Groundwater | place...
TCATTTCGATTTAAATACTCGTGATACTTTAGATACTCAACTTAATGTTTTTGCTAATTTTAATCCCATTATTCCAGCATCGTATCAGGAAAGTGATTTTCTTTGTTTGGGAAATATTGAGCCTGGTTTACAACGGCAGGTTTTAGAACAGGTGAAACGTCCTCGTTTAACCATTTGTGATACCATGAATTTTTGGATTTCTGGTGCTAAAGAATCACTTTTAGAAACCATAAAATTGGTTGATGTGTTAATTATAAACGATTCAGAAGCGCGTGAACTTTCAGAAAATCATAATTTGATAAAAGCAGCTGAAACGATTCGCAAAATGGGTCCAAAAATTTTGATTATCAAAAAAGGTGAACATGGAGCTTTATTATTCACGAATGATAAAATGTTTTCAGTCCCTGCTTTCCCAATCGAAGATATTTTTGATCCAACTGGAGCAGGGGATACCTTCTTAGGTGGTTTTGTTGGTTGGTTAGATCGTTCACAAGATATTTCAGATGCGAATTTAAGAAGAGCGGTTGTATTTGGCTCAGTAATGGCAAGTTTTTGTGTTGAGAAATTCGGCCCAGAGCGCTTAAAGAATCTGACTGACGAAGAGATTTACAAACGCTATAATGCGTTTATGGAATTGGCGCATATTCCAAGCGTATAAATTTTATAAAGAGATGTTGATTAAGTTCGGCATCTCTTTTTTTTTAGAAGCTAGAAGATGTTTGTTGGGAATTCTGAATTTTTAAGTTACTGATGCAAAAAGCATATTATTTTAATAATTAATGAGATGAGAGTTTATATTTTTTGCTCATTGCTCATTGCTCATTGCTCATTGCTCATTGCTCATTTTTAGCTCAGCTCATCATAACGTTTACGAATCATTTGAACATCTTCCCAAGTTGGTTTTTTCCAATTTGGATTTCTAAGTAACGACGCAGGATGATACGTTGCAGTCAATTCAATGGTATTATTTAAAAATGGGTGAAATTTACCACGAATTTGAGCTAATGAAACCGAATCAGGTAATCCTAAAAGAGTTCTTGCCGAAATTCTTCCTAAGCATAAAACGAGTTTTGGCTGAATAATTTCAATTTGACGCAATAGAAACGGAAGTGAGCGTTCACGCTCTTCTGGAAGTGGATCTCTATTTTTTGGTGGTCTGTGTTTAAGAATATTCGCGATGTAAATATCTTTTCTACTAAACTGAATTGCTTCTAATATTTTATCTAAAAGCTGACCTGCTTTTCCCACAAAAGGCTCACCTTGTTTATCTTCATTCTCGCCCGGTGCTTCTCCAACAATTACTAATTTTGCATTTGGGTTCCCAACGCCAAAAACTAAATTGGTGTCTTCTAAATCAGTTCGAAGTAAATCTTTATGTTTTTCACAAAGAAGTTTTAAATCTTCAAGAGATACACATTCATTTAATTCTTTTTGAAGTTGGTTTGGGTCAATCATGCTAATTGGGATATAGGTGGCAATAAGTGAGGATGTTTCTTTGAACGATGTTTGTAAGGGCGGCTCACTAAGTAAATCAGAAATGGAATCTTTTTTTGTTGATTCTGTATAAGATACTTTTTGGGATTTTGGTGAACTTTCAGACGCTTCAGTTTTGTAGGAATCTTCAATAAGTTCTTTTTCAGTAGCCTGAATTTCTTCGATTTGAGTAGATTCAGAAATCTCGTTTACATTTTTTTCAGAATCAGAATCAGGTGTTAATGGTTCAATAATTGCCTGAATCGGTCTTTCTTTTGGATTTTCTTCTTGGTTCTTAGGCTCTGATTCAGTCTCGTACTCAGTCTTTTTTTCAAGAACTGCATTGTCGGGTAAGTCTTTTTTTATTTCTGACTTATTTGCTTCTTCTAATTTTGAACTATCTTTTAGATTCTGTGGTGAGCTTGGCTTTTTTTGAGAAGGCTTTATGTCAAATAAACTTGGCGTTCTGAGTGGTTCCGATGTTTGGTACGTTGCTTTTGCACTTGGTTTGCTAGGAATAGGCCCAAATAAATCAAACTGCAAGCTTTCTTCAACAGGTTCTTCTTTAACTTCTTCGCTAAGATCTTCAGCAGCCGTTGATTCATTTTCTAGGCTTGAATCAGTATTGTCTTCGAGACTAAATTCAGATTCATTTGAACTTAAATCTATTTCTTCGTTTTCTGAATCATTATAAAACTCATCTTCAATAGGAGACTCTTCTACACTAGTTTCAGAAGTTATATCTGAAATTTCTTCAATCGAATTATCACAATCAGAAATTGATAAGAATTCTTCTTCGGTTTCATCAATTGGAATTTCTTTTTCTAAAGACTCAACTGATTCTTCTTTTTGAACAATACTTTCAGATTCAAGAATTATTTCATCTTCAAGTTCTGAATCTGAATCAGCTTCTAATTCGCTTGTTTCTTCAATTACTTCAGGTTCAATTTCGGCACTTGTCAAAACAGATAATTCAGAGGGAACGTCAAATTCTGAATCGGTTGTAACTTCTAATTCAATTGATTCTTCAATTAGCTGAGGTTCAATTTCGTCACTTGGTAAATCGGATAATTCAGAGGAAATGTCAAATTCTGAATCGGAAGCAATTTCTAATTCACTTGATTCTTCAATAAACTGAGGTTCAAATTCGTCATTTGGCAAATCAGATAATTCTGAGGAAACTTCATTTTCTGAAGTGGAGTCTAGTTCATCCTTGTTGTTCAATTCTTCAAGTAGCGAAGATTCATTTTCTTCGTTAAGTTCTTCATTAACAGAAACTTCAACTTGAGTGCTTTTGAGCAAAATCTCATCAATAGAAAATTCAATTTCTTGCTCATTCTGTAAAATCTGCAAGCGTTTAGCAATATGCTGATTATCGATATCAGAAATAGGAGACAGTACTTCATTAGGCAAGCCTTTATAAGTTTGAGCTTGATTAATTATGTATTTCTCAATTTTGGCAAATAAATCAGTTAAATGTTCAGACATTAAGCACTTACTAAATCGTTAATAGCAATAATTCCGTCCATTTTATCTTGATTTAGTTTCTCAAGTTTTACCGGAACAATACGATTGGCTAAGTTTTCAATATATGGATGCGTTACACGTACATAATTATCAGTCCAGCCAAATAAGAATCCATCTTTTTCTTCTTCCTCAAATAAAACATTACGAATAGAGCCGACAAAATTTGAATCAAATTCGAAGCGTTTTTTGGCTGAAAGTCTTCTTAATCGGTGAGTTCGTGCTTTTCGTTGCGCTTTATCAACAACGGGGCTTAGTTCTAAAGCGAAAGTATTTGGGCGCTCAGAATAGGTGAAAACGTGAAGATAACTGACTGGAAGTGAGTTAATAAAATTGAATGTTTCTTGAAAGAGTTCTGTAGTTTCGCCAGGATGACCGGTAATAACATCAACGCCAATACAAGCATGTGGCATAAGCGACTTAATCAATTCAACACGACTTTGATATAAATCTGTGCGGTAACGACGACGCATAATTTTGAGCATTTCATCACTTCCCGATTGCAAAGGAATGTGGAAATGAGGCTGAATTCGTTTAGATTCAGCAGCTAAATGAATAATTTCTTCAGTTAATAAATTGGGTTCGATAGAAGAGACACGAATGCGATTTAAACCTTCAATTTTGTCCAAGGCTGACATCAAATCAAAGAAAGTCTCATTATTGCCTTTTCCAAAATCGCCAGCATTTACGCCAGTAATAACCACTTCTTGATAACCACGATCTGCAACTCGTTTTGCATTATCGACCACTTCTTGCAATAAAGGACTTCTACTTTTACCGCGCGCTAAAGGAATAGTACAAAACGCACATTTATAATCGCAGCCATCTTGAACTTTTAAAAAAGCACGAGTCCGGTCGTTAGCTGAAAAAGCATGGTGAAAATCAACGGCTTCATTCACATCGCTTCGGTGAATAATGGTATGGTCTACTTTTTCGAAAGATGGAACGAGTTCAAAAATGTTAAATTTTTCTTTTGCTCCTAACACTAAATCAACGCCATCAATAGCTGCAATTTCTTCTGGCTCGAGTTGAGCATAACAACCAACAACGGCAATAAATGCATTTGGATTATTTTTTTGAGCGCGGCGAACAACTTTTCGGCAATCTTTATTCGCATCTTGAGTAACTGAACAGGTATTAATTACATAAACATCTGCTTCTTCTTCAAAAGATGCGATTTCGTATTCGTGATCAGTAAAGGTTCGTTTGAGTGTAGAAGTTTCTGAAAAGTTCAGTTTACAACCCAGGGTATAAAAAGCGACTCGTTTCATGCCGCAAAAATAAGGGAAATAGGGGAAAGATGTCAGACTCTAATTTTTCTCAAGGCGACTTCAATAGGTAAAGAATTGAATGGAAAACAAATTGAAAAATGGTTGAGGTAGAAATATGAAAAAATAATTTTTCAAGTTGGTTTTTCTGGAGTTTGGATTTCAATCTCAGAATTAGATCGCAATGAAATTATTTTTAAGCACCTAAAGACATAACATTATGAACAATTAGGACTTGTTTTTAAAACAGAACCACATAATGGATTTGTTTGGACTTTCATTGTTGCATTTTTAATTCAACTTTTGAATACAAAGTTCTCAACATTTGAAACATTAGCATTAACTTGGGTAATCGCTTTATTGTTAATGTTTTAGTGATCGGAAATTTAGGTGTTTTGCCTCCGACATTGCTTTTATTCGCGATTCCATTATGTGTATTTGAAATCGAAGTAGCATGGTGGATTCAGAACAAATTGTAAATTACTATCAATTTAAGTATTGAGAGATTCATTTAAATTGATAGTAATTTACAATAGTGAACACCTTTCTGATCAATAGATTAAGCTTGTATTCAAATAATCTTAGTTTTAATAATAAATAAGCCTTCTCCATAAAGTTGATTTGCTAGGTTTACACTTTTCAAAATCGTGTAAAATCGTTTATTATTTCACTGAAATACTCTTTTAGAGTAAACTCATAATTTAAAAATTAAAATATATGTTAGGTCTCAGAACAGTCATTTACAAAGTACCCAATTTGGAAGATGCAAAAAAATGGTACTCAAAAGCATTTAAAACAGAACCCTATTTTGATGAACCGTTTTATGTGGGATTTTCTATTGGAGGTTATGAGCTAGGATTACTTCCCGAGGAAGATGATTCACATAAGGCTAGCAATGTGTTAAGTTATTGGGGAGTTGACGATATTCAAGCAGAATATAAGCGTTTACTAAATTTAGGGGCAGTTGATCATGAAACGCCAAATAATGTTGGTGAAGATATAATAGTTGCAACAGTAAAAGATCCCTGGGGAAACCTTTTGGGAATCATTTATAATCCACATTTTAAAATAGATTAAAAAATGAATCGTTATTGTGCTTTGCTTAGAGGAATAAATGTAGGTGGAAATAACATCATTAAAATGGCTGACTTGAAGGCTGTGTTTGAAAATATGGGTTTTTTTGATGTGAAAACGTACATTCAAAGTGGCAATGTTGTTTTTTCGAGTAAGGAAGGCAATGTAGATAAGCTAACGATTCTTATTGAATCAAATTTGTCAACGAGTTTTTCTTACACGTCCAAAATTGTTCTTTTATCTGAGGAATTATTAAAGCAAGTGGTTGAAAATTTACCTGAAGGATTTGGGTCGGAACCGGATTCATATCGTTATGATGTTCTATTTCCAAAGCCGCCATTAACGAGTTCTGAGGTTTTATCCGCTTTAATTTGTAAAGATGGGATTGATGCAGCTTTTGATAAAAACGATGTCATTTATTTTTCTCGATTGGGAGAGAAATCGAGTCAAAGTCAGTTAAGTAAATTCGTTTCTTCTCCATTATATAAGAAAGTCACCATTAGAAATTGGAATACAACAAAGAAATTAGCATCGTTAATGTAGCTGAGTTAAATTGAAATTACTTATTGTATTTCAATGAAAATGTGAAGTAGTGCCAACTTTGAAGGTATTAGAAACAGGAGAATAGGTGTAAGCAATTATGCTATCAATCGATGGTTTAAAGAGATTGTATCTAAAAATATGTTGGGCAACACTTTTGTTTCCACTCATCCAATCAATCGACTTGATAATCAGTTAGAATTTAGATCGAAAAAATCTAAGGTTTCGAGAATTGGATTTTAACCAATCAATGTCGTAATTATGCACATTTATCGCTAAAAAGACCTTATTTCCGCCACTTTGCTTGGTTCGCGTGATTTTCCAAGTGATTTTTTAACCATAAGCCAATTTCAGTTAATTGGCCACTTGTTCCTTGATTTGGAGCAATTAGACTAGATTTCTCATCTTTATCGAATAAAGACCATTGGCACCAAGAAATCTTATGTTCATCTAATAAGTTCATCCACTCATCTTGAGTAAAATTACATTCGCACCAATCTTCTTGAGCCCAAACCCCCCATTCTGTAGCAAAAACGGCAACATTCTTTGAAAGTGCATAAGGAAGCTTTTGAGCAACTGACATTCCGTGATTCGGAACATAAAAGTGATAGGAATAAGCAACATTACTATCGTTAATCGGGTCGTCTGCAGCAAGATTAATATCTTGTGACCAAGTTGGTGTACCAACAATGATCAAGTTATCAGAGTATTGTCTTATAACTGGAATAACTTCTTCTGCATAAGATTTTATAGTGCTCCAAGAAATTTGAAGAGGTTCGTTGTATAATTCAAATAGTACGTGGTCGTTTGAACCATATTTTTGAGCCATAGTCGAAAAAAAAGCTTTTGCAGAAGCTGTATTTTTATGTGCTCCATGCGAATGCCAATCAATAATTACATAAATATCTCTCTCAATTGCTCTATCTACGACTCTATATACTTGTTCGTATGCACTTCCATCTTGAGGAATTCCGTTATCATCAACACCAAAAGCTGCACGAATTATTTCGGCTTTGAATTGATCTACACTACGGTCAACCATTTCTGCTGTCCAAAACGAATCGGACCAATTACTCCAAAAGAAACTGATTCCTTTAACTTGAGCAACATCTTTATTTTTTGACCCAATAATTTGGTTTCCTTTTGATTGTAATTGTCCAAAATATTCAACTGGCCCATTTAAAATTGGAGTTGTTGAACTATTATTATCATCACAAGTTTGAAAGAGAAAGCAAAAAAGACAAATGAAGATGTAAAAATTCATAGTAGTGTACTTAGAAATGTGTTTGAAATAAACAAAAAGCCTGAGCTTCAACTCAAGGCTTTTTCTAATTGGTTTTGTTTATAACTTAATAGTTGTTTTAAGAGGGGTAAAAGTCGATGAATTTCCAATCAGTATGGTGTAATCATCATTTTCTAAAGTCCATTTATTTAAATCTTCATTAAAAAGTTTAAAAGCATCTTCCTTTAGAGTAAATGAGATTGTTTTTGTCTGATTTGGTTCAAGCCAAGTTTTTTCAAAATCTTTCAGTTCGATTTTAGGTCTTTTAACCGATGGATTTTTCTGATTTATATAAAGTTGAAGAACTTCGTAACCAGCCATTTTTCCAGAGTTAGTGATATCGCAGGTAACAATTATATCCGTTTTATCTTTACTTGTTTTTAAGTTAGAAAAAGTAAAGTTGGTATATGAAAGTCCAAATCCAAAGGAAAATGGAACGTTAATATTTTCAGTTGCAAAGTATCGATACCCTACAAAAATATCTTCTTTGTAATCTACTGATGCATTGCCTGGAAATTCTCCAATTTTATGAGAAGGGTAGTCGTTGTGTGAATTTGCAAAAGTAACGGGCAATTTTCCTGAAGGATTAACTTCACCAAATAGTATTTGAGCTAAAGCGGTTCCACCTTCCATACCTGGGTACCAAGCATGAATATATGCTTTAACCTTAGGCAACCAATTGTTCATTTCAACTTGACTACCACCATAAAGCACAGAGATAACATTTTTATTTACTTTAGTAAGTTCTTGAATTAATTCTTCTTGGCCGAAAGTCAGTTTTAGGTTCACCTTGTCTCTTGCTTCAGAGTCAAAAGTGCCTTCGCCCCAAGGGTAACCTTCAAAGCCATGAATCCAGCCGCCAACAAAAATGACATAATCAGCTTTTTTTGCAATTGCTACTGCATCTTTTACCAGTTTTTGGTTTGATTTTTTCGATGCGGCGACTTTAACGTCGTTTACTTTTGTCTGAGCAGCGGTTTGTACATTATCTTTTCTGAAATTATTTTCATCAAAATAGGGTTCGTAACCTTCAGAGAAGACGATTTCATACTTATCTCCAGCAATTTTTTGAATGCCTTCTAAAGCGCTAACTTCATAGAGAGCATTAACTTGAGAGCTACCGCCACGACTGGCAAATTTTCGAATGGCATTGTGGCCAATTACTGCAATCGTCTTTTTTTCTGCAGATTTGATTGGCAGAATTTGTTCATTCTTTAAAAGAATTATGCCTTCTTGAGCAACCTGAAGAGCAGTTTTTTGGTGTTCTTCCGTATTACGTTCACCTTTCCCATAATCAGTTAATACAGTACTTCTCATCATTAATTTTAAAATTCTTCTCACTTTATCATCAACAACTGATTCAGGAACTTCGCCACTTTCAATCATTTTTTCTGCAGGATCAGCCAGATAGAACCCATCATAATCAGGATTGTTAAACGATTTAACAAGTTCAGTTCCCATTTCAATATCAGTTCCATACAATAAAGCTTCTTTAGTGTCTTTAACAGAAGCCCAATCACTAATCAGAACTCCATCAAAGCCCCAATCATTTTTCAAGATAGAATTAACTAAATATTCATGATGTGTTGCAAATTGTCCATTCACTTTATTATAAGAGCCCATAATGCTCCACACATTTGCATCCTGAACCACTGTTTTAAACGCAGGTAAATAAATTTCATGCAAAGCACGTTTGCTTACTAACGCATCAACATTGGAGCGGTTGGTTTCCTGATTGTTTGCAACAAAATGTTTTGCGCAAGCTGCTACGCCATTTTCCTGAACACCATTTACATAGCCAATTGCCATTTGAGCAGTTAGATAAGGGTCTTCACTAAGGTATTCAAAATTTCTTCCGTTAAGTGGGCTTCTGATAATGTTTATTCCAGGGCCAAGAATAATATTTTTGTTTCTTTCTTTTGCTTCACTACCAAGCACTCGACCATATTGTAAACCCAATGACTTGTTCCAAGTTGACGCTAAAGTAATACCAGTAGGCAAATATGTTGCTTTATCATCGGCATTTTCAAGTCTTGACCAAGCTCTTCCATGTTCATACCGAACACCATGTGGCCCATCAGACATAGATATTTCAGGAATATTTAATCTCGGAATTCCACCAGAAGTAAATGAAGAACTTGCATGAATAAGAGTTAATTTCTCTTTTAGAGTCATTTGTTGAAGTAAATCTTCGATTTTTTCTGAAGAAATTTCTTTAGAAATCTTTTTTTGGGGTTCTATAGATGTTCTATTACAACCAATGATTGTAATACATAATAAAAGAACAAAGAAAACGCTTAGTTTATTCATATAGTAATCTGCTTAAATGTTTTTGTCTGAGAAATGTAGCCAAAACAAATCCAGTTTGGGGTATCAGAAGCTTATAAATCCTAAAAGCAACGAATATTTTTTATTTATTACACTCCACAACCTATTGTAATGTAATAAATAAAAAATAAATAATTCAAAAGTGAGCTTGGGCGATTTTGAAATTGGATCGGAATAAGTATAATTTGAGGATTAACTTAACAGATTTAATTCAATTGAATGTATCGATCAAAATATTTTTTTGCTGTTAATGTATCACCTTTTAAAACGGATAGCCTGGCTAAATTATACCATGAATTTTTAGAGTTTGGATTAAGTATCGTTGATTTATCTAACCAATATTTAGCAGCGTTTAATTTTTTTTGCTTAAGCAAAAATGCTCCGTTTAATTCGTAAAAAATGGATTCTTCATGATAATTAGCTGCCAATAGGGATAAATCTAATGCAATTTGTTCGGTTTTAGGATTTGTGGACAATATCTCTAGTGATTTAATAAAATATTTTTTATTAAAAAATTGCCAATTTGCCAAAGACCATGCATGTGAAGCATAGGAAAGAGTATCATTTTTGTTTAATTCATAAACAGTTGCTTTACTTAGCTGTTCAATAACAAATAAGTGATTAATATATGTAAGTGCACTTAAAGAATCGGAAAAGGATTTGGCCATAATATTTTTGGCTTTTTGAACAAATAAGCGGTTCGATTCGCTAGCAGAAATATTTTTTTTAAATGGAAACTCACTTGTTAATTTAGCAATCTGAATATCTGCATAAGTTTGATCAAATGTGGAAATTGGTAAATAGGGGGCTAAGTCTTCACTAAGTTCTTCTTTTTTCAACTTCAGTAATTCAATTATTGATTTATAGAACAAAGCTGATAAAGCATAATGCCCTTTGTCATTAGGATGTAAATGATCAGTAAAAACAGAATTGTCTTCTATTCCAGACTTAGAGATAGATTTTAAAACAGATTTACCATCTATAAAATAGCTCTTGTTAAAATCGGAACTTAAATTTTTAAGTATGAGATTAATTTTTTCAGGAGCTCTAAAGCGCAGAGGATCTTGTTCTTTTGCAGCTATATAAAGTGACTCTGCTAGCGTAGATTTGTTCTTGAGATCTACTTTTTGGCCCAATAAATATAAAGAGTCAGCAGTAGCAGCAATACCTAATGGTTTTTGATCTTTCAAATTTGATCCGATAGTACTAATTATAAAAGGAATTGATTTATTATTCAATTTAGTAAATACATTTCGCATATTTATTTCAAATTGAGACATTGTTAAATCAAATAATTTTTCTTCGTAGGGTATATTAATTTCTTTGATAGTCTTAGACATTAACGTACGAGTATCTTTCGATTCATTTGGTTTATTATAAAGCAGTTTTTTTGGAACTTGCACTAATGCCAATCTATTTAATTTTATGATATATCGTTTAATGATGGGGTAATTTATAATTGAAAATCCAAAATTTGATGCAGTACCATATGCACCAAAAAATTCATTATGTCCACCATAAACTAAAACAACATCAGGCTGAATTGAAATTATTTCATCAATCATATCAACAAATTGATAACTGTTAATAGCTGTCATTGCTAAATTAATAACTTCACTTTTATATTGAGGGAAATTATACATCAGATGCCTATTTAACTGATTACTAAATGAAAAAGAAGACTGATAAGGAAAGCCTGCAGCACTTGAACCTCCTAAAGTCACAATTCGTAATGTAGAATCTTTTTTTATTTTAGAAAATGGGATGGCCGCAATAGATGGCTTAAAATCTGGAAAATATTGAGACCCAAAATCTGGATTAGCGATTAAATATTCATTATTTGATGGTAATGAAATGAATAAAGGATAAGCTGAGTATGAAGGATGAAGTCGAAGAGTTAACTCTAGCGCTAAAAATAAAAAAAGTGGTATTGTTAATGTGATAATTGCAAATAATATTTTTTTCATTAGGGGCAAAATCTTAAATGGGCTTTAAGTGATAAAAAATTAAAATAGATAAAAAAATATCTCAATATGACAGTATTATAAAATAGTGTAGTTAAAAATATTTAAATTAGAACCTATGTAATACAAGTAAAAACAATTCATTAAATGGTATAAAATGAAAGTTAAAGTATTCTTTATCAAGAAAAAAATATTCTCATATTTTCTAATACTTCTTTATTTAACTATTTCATGCTCTAATTCTAAAACAAAGGAAGATCAAATTCCTGTTCCAGAAGGATATACTTTAGTTTGGAATGATGAGTTTGATTATTCAGGTTTACCTGATGATACAAAATGGGGATACGACACAGGAAATCATGGCTGGGGCAATCAAGAATTACAAAATTATGTTGATAATACGTTAGAAACAGCATCAGTCGCAGACGGATTATTGACCATTACCGCATTTCAACTTATACGAGGCCAAGATAAAGAATTCGTATCTGCACGATTAGTATCTAGAACTAAAGGAGATTGGTTATATGGTAGAATTGATGTGCGAGCAAAATTGCCTAAAGGAAGAGGTACTTGGCCTGCAATTTGGATGCTACCAACCGATTGGGAATATGGAAATTGGCCAAGATCTGGTGAAATCGATATTATGGAACATGTAGGTTATGATCAGGGAAATATACACGGAACAGTTCACACTGATGCTTTTAATCATACCAAAGGAACTCAAAGAGGCGGTAGTATAATGGCTCCAATGGCTTCAGAAGAATTTTTAGTTTATTCTATAAATTGGGATGCTGAAAAAATTGATTTTTATATTGATAACAGACTTTATTTTACCTTCGAAAATACTGGAAAAGGATTTAGTGAATGGCCTTTTGATAAGCGATTTCACCTAATTCTAAATATTGCCGTTGGCGGAGCATGGGGTGGCGCTCAAGGTGTGGATGAATCTATTTTCCCACAGACTATGCAAATTGATTATGTTAGAGTGTTCCAATTAAAATGATGATGTTGTAATATTTATCGTCATTTTTCTCGAATTTGATTTTTTTCCTCAAACGTATAAAACCTCATGTTCAGTTGATTATTTTACCTTCATAATGATAAGACTCATTATTGTATCAGATAATTTTTATGAAAAATTGCCACTAATAAAAAAATGATATGCTTTCAAATGTGAAAAAATCGTACATCGTGATTTTCTTTGTAATCTTAATTTGGTCGGCAATAAACCCGAAAGACTATTTGACTTGGTTTATGGAGGTAATTCCTGCCATTATTGGGTTTATTATCCTTAGTGTTACGTATAAAAAATTTCAATTCTCTAATTTTACCTATGCAGTCATTCTACTACATTGTATCATTTTATTTGTAGGCGGCAAATACACCTATGCTGAAAATCCATTTTTTGATTATTTAAAAGAACTCTTACATCAGGATAGAAATAATTATGATAAACTGGGACATTTAATGCAGGGTTTTGGGCCAACTTTAGTTGCCAGAGAAATTTTTATCAAACTAAAAGTGTTTAATAAGGAAAATTGGATGCCTTTTGTTTTAATGTGTATAACCATGTTTATTTCAGCGATTTATGAAATTATTGAATGGTTTGCAGCGCTTGGAGTTGGAGAATCTGCAGACGCTTTTTTAGGAACTCAGGGTTATTTTTGGGATACTCAATCTGATATGTTGTTGGCCTTTATCGGATCAGTAATTGCGATAGTATTTTTTAGTAAGTGGCAAGACAGAGCAATTCTAGAAATGAGAAATGAGAAATGAGAAATGAGAAATGAGAAATGAGAAATGAGAAATGAGAAATGAGAAATGAGAAATGAGAAATGAGAAATGAGAAAAATAAGTCTTATCTCATTATTTATCAATGGCTTGTATAGATAATTTTAGTTAAATATTCTCTTTGTTATACTTCATTCTTGTATTCCAGAAAGTGTTTTTCAGTAAAATTATCGGCGATTCCACATGAATTGAAAAGGGTAAACCCAAAATTCGATTTCTGAGAGTTCTCGTAAACTTATAAGCTTCTGATTTTTACTAATCTCGATATATCAAGTAGAAAATTTTAAAAAAACTTAATAAATATTATATTGCAATCAATCCTTTAACCTACTTGATTGTATTTATGAAAAGAAATTCTACATTATTTTTATTAAGCTTTAGCTTATTAGGACTTATAGGTTGTAAATCGACTGAAAAAACAAGCTCAGATTCTGAGAAACCAATGGCGCAAACAGTTTCCTATGAAACTGATATTAAACCAATTATGATGAGAAGTTGTAGCCCTTGTCATTTCCCAGAAAAAGGTCGTAAAAAACACTTAGATACGTATGAAGCTGTTAGTGGCTCAATATCTCAGATTATCAAGATGGTTAGCTTAGACCCCTCAGATGAGCACTTTATGCCTTTCGAAAGTAAAAAACAACCTTTATCTGATCAAGAGATTGAATTATTCAAAACTTGGAAAGCTGAAGGAAAAGGGAAATAATCAATCAGATAATTTAATATCCTAGAAACAAAAAAGGCTGTCGTTTGACAGCCTTTTTTGTTTAGTTCAATACTTTAAGAATAATTGCTATTACGGTAAAGTTTATAATAGCAATAGGTAATAAATTATGCCACCCTAAATGCATTAATTGATTGTATTTAAAACGTGGAATTGTCCAACGAACCCAAATAAATACAAATAACAAGAATGACGTTTTACCTAAAAACACTGCTAAATCAAGTATCATTTTCACAGTAGAGTTTAATTCAGGCAACCACGCATCAGCAAATGGTAAATTATAGCCACCGAAAAAGAATGTTGAAATTAACATAGATGCAATTACAACGTGCATGTATTCTGCTAAGAAGAACATACCGAATTTCATAGATGAATATTCAGTATGGAAACCACCAACTAATTCTTGTTCAGCTTCAACCAAATCAAAAGGAGTTCTGTTTGTTTCTGCAAAAGAAGCGATAACAAAAATGATAAATCCGACTGGATTTAAAAATACATACCACCACATACTTTGGTCTTCAACTATATCAACTACATTTAAAGATCCAGCTAAGAGAACACAACTTGCAACGGCAAGTCCCATAGGTAATTCATAACTAATCATCTGAGCGGCAGCACGTAAACCTCCAAGAAGTGAATATTTACTATTAGAACTCCATCCCGCTAATGTTACACCATAAACAGAAAGAGAAGAAACTGCTAATAAATATAAAACGCCAACATTGATACTTGTTACGTGTAAGCCTTCACCAAAAGGTATAACTGCAACAGTCAATAAAGCTGTTGAAACTGGAATAATTGGTGCAAGAGTATGCAAAAACTTATTCGCTTTATTAGGAATAACATCCTCTTTTAAAATAAGTTTTAATACATCGGCAATAGGTTGTAATAAACCTAGAGGACCAACTCGATTTGGACCAACACGATTTTGAATAAACGCTGCAATTTTACGCTCCGCATAAACGGCTATCGCAGCTGAGTTAAGCAACATAAACAGAGATGTGCCTAATACAATGAGTTGAAGTGTAAATGGTTCCATTGACTGAGATTAAATGGTTTTTGCTTCAGTTTCAGCTGGTTGAATAACCACACCTTTTTCTAAATCCATACGATCGTAAGTTATCCCGTCAAACGCAGGAATACTTGAAGCGATTTCATCAAAAAGGTCAGATGAATCAGACCAGTTTACAGACTGATTTAATCTTGGTGCTAATTGACTTAGGAATTCCCAAACTGGATAAGCATCAACGCGGTTGTTGTCAGATCTCCAGTTATCGAATTTGGTACCAAATCGATCTAAACGACCTGCATTCATTTCAGGATGTAGAGAACGATTGGTGTACATTGTTTCTTTAGCAGGCATAGAGCGTTGAATTCTGCCCTCAGCATTTACATAACTTGCGGCATGTTCAGCGATACAAGTAACTGGAATAATCAATTGAGCAGTTTTGGCTGTTTCAGTTTTGTTTGTTCCAAAATAAATAAGTGTTTTGCCTTCTAAATCAGAACTTGAAACTAAGCCACGTCCAACTATGTCTTCACTTAAAACAATAATTACAGTTGCTTTTTTGATTGAACTTGAAAGTGATTTTTCAGATAAAGCTTCTAATCCAACTAGTTCACAACCTTTTGTATTTGGAGCTTGATCATCTGTTAATAAAAATCCATCACCGCTACCAGAAATTACATGAGGCACAAATGCACTACTTGAAATTCCTGCATTTGCAAAAAATGTTTTGAAAGCGAAGTTTTCTTCAACTGAAGCATAACCACTTCCTAATACAAAGACATCTTTTGGTGAATGAGCTTCTAAAATTTCAGCTAAGGTTTCTTTAGCATTATTCCATGAAGTTTTGATTAACTCGGTATCCAATTTAATTTCAGGTCTTGAAATTCTATTTTCGTTGAACAAACGATAAGCCTCACGACCAGAATCTGGCATCCAATAGTCATTAACACTTGGATTAAAGCGAGGAGTAACACGCAATACTAGATTATCACGAACCCATAAATCAACATTTGTACCTTTTCCATTGGTTACATCAATGCTAGGAGTTTGATTCATTTCCCAAACACGAGCTTTAAAGCGGAAATCCGATTGAGTTAAAGCGCCTACAGGACAAAGGTCAACGGTATTTAATGAATATGGATCATCAAAAGTTCTACCTGGAGCTGTTGTTGGATAATTTTTATCACCACGAGCAGTAATGGTTAATTGATTAGTTTTAGAAATTTCTTCGCTAAAACGAACGCAACGTGTACAATTAATACAACGTTCAGCATCTAAAACTACACGAGGTCCAAGCTGAATTCTCTTTGGTTTATGAACTTTTTTAAATTCAAAACGAGATCCTTCAGGGCCGTATTTGTAGGTTTGAATTTGTAAAGGACATTCTCCAGCTTGATCACAAATTGGACAATCAAGCGGGTGATTTACTAAAATAAATTCAAGAGTGTCTTTTTGAGCACGGCGAACTTTTTCAGAAGTGGCGTGTGTTTTTACAACCATTCCGTCGCTCATGTCTTGAGAACAAGATGTCATCAATTTTGGGAAAAATTGAACAAGTTTGTTTCCGTTATCATCAACTTTGAAACTGTTCGTTGCACGATCAAAAACAGGAGTTCCGATTTCAACTAAACATTGACGACAGTTAGCAGGAATAGATAGACTTGGGTGATAACAGAAAAAGGGTAAATCTAAACCCTGATCAAGGATAAACTGAAGAACTTTTCCAGGTTTATCGTAAGTAAATTTCTGATCATCAATTATAATTTCAGGCATAGCTTAATCCTTAGGCGAATGCAAATACTGATTTTTTACAACGTGCTTCAAATTCGTCTCTGAAGCGGGTTACGGTATAACGAACCGGCCAAGCTGCGGCATCGGCAAGAGCACAAACGGTGCGTCCTTCCATTTGAGAAGTAAGATCAAGTAAAAGATCTAAATCTCTGAGCTCACCTTCGCCAGTTTTAATTTTATGAAGGAGTTTTTCTAACCAACCTGTTCCTTCACGACATGGAGTACATTGTCCACAAGACTCGTGATGGTAGAAGTGTGTAATTCTATAGAGGAAGTCAACGATGTCGGTGTCTTCGTCTAATATGGCCATTCCTGCAGTTCCCATCATTGAACCTGCAGTTCTCAATGAATCTGCATCCATTGAAACACCATCAATTTGATCTGCACGTAAAATTGGAGTGGAAGAACCACCAGGAACAAGAGCTTTTAATTTCTTTCCATTGCGCATACCACCAGCAACATCATAGATTAAATCTGTGATGAGCATTCCTGTTGGATATTCATAAACTCCAGGGCGATTAACGTGTCCTGAGATTCCATAAAGAACTGGTCCTGGATGAGTTTTTGCTCCCATTGCAGCATATTTAGCAGAACCCATATTTAGAATTAATGGTACATTCGCTAGAGATTCAATATTGTTAATCGTAGTTGGACGGCCCCATAAACCACGTTGAGCAGGAAATGGAGGTTTAACACGAGGATAACCACGTTTTCCTTCCAATGATTCCATTAATGAAGACTCTTCTCCACAAATGTAAGCACCAGCTCCAGAGTGAACA
>Ga0100402_1003327_pt1 | contig 17535 bp, 25 predicted proteins | sample CryGeyme20150102_FD_80419 | JGI IMG/M metagenome (GOLD analysis project Ga0100402, IMG submission 80419) | Groundwater microbial communities from Crystal Geyser aquifers in Utah, USA - Crystal Geyser metaG 2015-0102 | ecosystem: Environmental > Aquatic > Deep subsurface > Groundwater | place...
CAGGGTTTCCCGGACTTCCTTCAATATTTCAAGAATTGTGTCGTTGAGAATGACATGATAGCCTTTTATCTCTGTTAAGTAGCTGACAAATTTGTTGACTTGCTCCTTGCTGATCTATAGCCTGTGATTGAGCTTCTTGTTCATAACTTTTCTCAATTGGAACTGCTTGGAAGGGCTGAGCTAGTTGAAAGGGTTTTAGCTCTAATAAAAGATCTATTTTTCTCTGAGGATGGAATCTCTGTTTTGAAAGCTGTTCTTCAGAAGGCCAGTGAGCTCATACTCCTTCTTCTGCTTCTCCTGATTCAGTTTATTCATTTCGAATAACAGAATACTGGCAGAGGTAAGCCTTAACTTTCTAGGCCCGTCTTTATATGAGAACGTTCTGACTCCTCGGAGCTCTTCTTGTTTCTTAGGCTTTTCAATTTATCTAAGGAAGAAGCTCATGTTGTTAGCAGGACTACTTTTTGAATTCTAGCCAGGTGCTCTTCCCATCATTTCTCTCTTCTCTCGATACAACATTTCCCTTAGATCTTTGCTTTTGGCTAGCTTTTTTTCTGTCAGCTTGTCGTAGTCGTCTTCTTGAGCTTGGTGATGGCGTTTGATATTGGTAGCCGTTGAGGAGGCAGTATCGATGGGTTGGGTGTAGCTGAAAGAATAATTTTAGAATCTGTTGATGCTGTGGTCCAAACTGTGCATCATTTTGCCTAGTCTGTTCCTGAGAGTGGTGTTTTCATAGACCAGGATCTACTTGTTTTGGTTCTTGAATAGATCTTCAATTCTGGGAATGTGGATCTCCTTGGAATTTTTATCCTCGTCTTCAATCTGATTCACATTGAGAGTCAAGGATTTTAGTCGAGAGGTTGAAGTCGATGGTTTTTACTCATCCTACTCAAATCTTTACAACCTCAGGCAGCGGAGACTAAATTAGCACAAATGGTACTTTTTCTCTTGCTAAATCACATATTTTTTGAGACTGTCGCTAGCCTTAGAGGTCTCCACCGACATCCTCACCGTTGTTTAGTTTTTATACTTCCGTAGCTCCAAAGGCAAGGGGTCAATGATCTCGACATCGGAGTGTCTCTTGAATGGACGGGGATTGATACGTCTTTCTCGCACTTCTTTCTTCCGCAGTATCTCTTTTTCCTTGATCGCCTTAATTGGTGACTCTGTGACCATGAAGAGGGCTGGGTAAGATGCAAGTTACGGTCTTTGTTGAGTTAGATAAGCATCTGAAGTGAGCGTCAATAATTTTATATGAATTATAAAGCAGGTAGAATGGTCTGTACTGCGTAGTCCATTCATAGATAGGATAATACATCGAACCGTGAAGAACAATTTAGATAATCATTATTTTTCTTAGCCCTCAAGCCTGAAAGTCGCCCTTAAATTATCGTACTTATCCTTGTACTTCTGGACCTCCAGCTGACTGAACCTCACGTTGTTCTCCTCTCGAGAAATCACGTTCTTCAGCTCAGTTAAGATAATCTTCTCTAGTGTTATCTTCTCATCGTCAGTCTCCTAGCTCACATCTATCTTGGTTCGGCTCTCCTTCAGATCCTCATCTACCTCCTCTTCTAACTGCTCCAGCTCAATGAAACTCCGATCGAGATCACCGAGTTTCAGCAGAGATCGGGCGATTCTCAGTCTCACTTTTTTTATGGTGATGTGGGAAGAGTCGAATTTTTTGATAGCCATTTCCAAAGAGCTTCTGAACAATTTTGTAGCCTAATCGAAGTTGCTCCTCTGCTCACAGAATATTCCTTGAGCGAAGTGGATGATCCAGTTGATTGGGTGATCATTGCTGAGGCAGGCAAATATTTCAACAGCTTTGGCGATATTATCAGCAGCGGAGCTGAGTTAGTTGAGAAGCATCAAGTACTTGGCAAAGTTGCAGTAGCAAACAGCATTATGGATATTGTACTTACCCATTTGTTTTTCTCTTAGAGATATAGCCTTATCAAAAAAATCAATAAATTTTTTATGGCCCATCCCAGCATAGACCTCAGCTATTTGCTCATAAACCGAAGAGAGTAAACTATGTGACTCATACCCTTCCATCTTCACAAGTACTTTAGCTTAGAGCAGGTCCAGCTATCGGAGCGACAGGTCATGATGAAGTTGTTTGTGATAAACTTTTGATCTGATCAGCACTATTTCCAGGTAAATGTCATTCTTTTCGTATATGGCTTTGTATTTCGGATTGTCTTATGATTTTATGATGACTTTCCTGAGCATATTGTCGGAGTCGTCAAGAGTCTTGAATGACAACTTGAGCTCACCTCTCGCAAAAGCTATCTTGCTGAGCAAGAGAGAAGTTTTGGAAATTTAAGAGTGCTGAACATGGGATGTGCTTTCTTTTATCTATCGTATGATCTCTTAACAATTTTGAAAATTGTTGCAATTCAGATCAAGCTATCCTATCTGATTTTTTAGGCCGACGACCTCAGGAGAATCTTTGGTCTTGTTGTTGTACAGAAAAACATTGATTGCCTTTTGGAAATTATCCCGGCAACGAGCATAGATAGCTTTCTGCTCAGCTGAATCATATTGTAGTTTATTATTTGGATCTAGTCTCAGGCCTGACTCTGGATTGATATACTTTTATAACTATTTTTTCTGAAGCTTGGCTAAGATAGTTGCATAGTCTCCCACAGCTGGATCAAAAGGAGCCTATGATTCGACAAGAGCGATGGCGTCATTGAGTAACTTTTAGGACTCAACCAAACTGAGATAGTTTTGGATGGTAGCCTCCATAACTTTGAGCTTGGCCTTGACAAGAGGATCATTTGATTCTCTTTCGGCTACACTCAACAAAAGAGCCCGGCCTCTTTTGACACAATACTCGTACTTGTCCTTGTCTTCAACATAGAGAGCAACATCTTTGAGGGATTTGTTCACCTTGAACAGCTAATCTTCAATATCGTCTCGCATGCTAGCAATTTATTTCTCCAGGGAGTCAATATCAGTCAGCTCTCTTTCCTTCTATGACTCAACTTCATCCTTTGTCATGTCACTACACCACAAGGTCAATATAGAAAAAAGGTATTTCTTCTGCACTTACCATTTTCTGTTCTCACCTTGTTTCTCAATCTCCAAAAACATCTTCTCGCTCAGGTCAAAGTCTTTCTCCGCCTCCTTTATTTATCCCTTTTTGAACTTTATCTATCCCCTTTCTCTGATCTTTTTGGCCTTTGTGTAAATATCGTTATCATCAAGAAGCTCAATGCCTTGAGTGAGGGCCTCGTCAGCATGAAGGTAGTCTTCCTTCTGAAGGTTTATCTATGCGTTTTTTGAGTGAATACTGAACACCTTGAGGCAAGTCTACCGATCATTTCTGTCAAACTGCTCGGTCATCAGCTGAAGAGATATCTGTCCGTTCCTTTCGGCATCGTCAATCTCGCCGCACTCTTTCTGAACATTTGCCAGTTTATAGTAATTTTTTGCATCAGTTTCGTTCTTGTTGATTTTTTAAATATAGTAGTCCTTCGCTTCATCAAACTAGCTCGACAGCAAATGCACATCTCCTTGATCTTCAATATCTCCCATCATCTTCGTGCAATATTGATAGTTTATCAATACGTCTTTTTCGTCAGCAGGAAGCATATCTTTGGGCTTGCCCATAACATCAAAAATAGCTCCGTATTCGAGATGGATGTATATGTAGGGTCCTTTTCTTTACACTTTGCTCACCTTGTATATGTTGAGGGCGTTGAATAAAATTTATTATTATTTCTCAAAAGCTGCTGAGGCTAGCTTATTGGCGTTGATGTCCACAAACCCGTGATCGTACTTGTCCCACTTCGGAGGAATCTACATCTAATGCACATGAATGACGAATATGTATCCATCTTTGTCAGTAAATTTCTTGGCACTTTCTAAACTTTTTGAAGTTGACATGAAGCCATACATTTCAATGAAAACGCCTGGTTCAAGGCTCTTAAAATCCCTGCTTTTGAGTTTGGCTCCTCGGTATAGCTCCATCGCTGGAATTTTTCTGTTGTTTTGCTTGACATAATCTTCATAAAATATTTTGACGGCATGATATGTCTCGTTGAAAGGCAGGATGCAAGGCTTGAACTCTTCAGTGGATTTTAGAGTCCTAAGCATAGAATTTAGCACTTGATAGTAGAATGATTATCTCACATAGAATTTGACGATCTTTTATGCCTGTTCTTTGGTGGTGATCAACAGTAAATGTTTGAGTTTACTATAGTCCATGATATTATTCTGCTACTTCTCGATGTTGCCGTATTTTTAGCGAACCAGAGTCATGAAATTACTGTAGGCCACTTCCTTGTCTTTCTTATCAATTTTAATAGCTCCATAAAGGTTTCCTCTGTATAGAGTAGCCTCAGTTTTATCCTTACCACTAAGTTTCAAGAAGCTTGGGAATTTTCCCATTTTTACACTGTGCTCCAATCCATTATTTATTCTGTATATCTAGATTGTGTCAGCTATCTCTTCCTCGGTCTTCTCAATTATTCTTTCAATATTTGAGTATATCCCCTTTACTTTTTTTGTCCAGTTCTTGTACTCTAAAGCCCTGCTCAGCCCTTTTTATCCCTCATCGTTATATATGTAGTATTAAACCACCTTATTGTGGATCTTATAGCCAAGTGACTTCTCAGCATTCTAGAGATTCGTCACTATCTTGAAGTAAGTATTCTGCAGCTGCAGAAAAGGCTCGATTTACCAGGCCTCCTTGACATAGGGAACAACATTGTCGTCGTTGAGTAGCCCCTTGTAAACTTCATAGATCCTGTCCTTCAAGTCCTCATCGATTGTTGTTGAAATAGCGTATATCCAGATTGTTGAAATCTTTCCTGAGAGAAGCTCCTTAGCCCTGTCTAGTTTCAATCTGCGCACTTCACGGCCTTAATAGGGTCGAGAGGGTCTCTGCCCTCTCGCCTCTACTTTTCTATGCTGGTTTGCACCGTATATCTTTTAGAGGGTGTCAAATTTTTTGTTTTGAACTCGAGGTAATTTTGCCTAATTGATGATGTTTGGCCGAGGCTTGTCCTACTCTTTTCTCTATTCCTTCAAACTCTCAACTTTATTTATCTTTTTGACTCCCTTGCGATCCTCAAGGGTGCGATCGAATTTGGATTAATTTTATCCAGTGGATGTTTTGACCTACTTACTTTATGTACGCTAGGGGCTCATTTAAAGAAGAAGAGGTGGCTCATCATTTTATGTTTTTTCGGTGGGAACACCTCTGATTTTGAGGGGAGACTGTATGATTTCATCTTCATAAACGATGTGCTTTGAACTTTTTGGTGTTTCTACTGCCAAAATGGGCTCATGTTTTAGCACTCCCAATCCTGTATATCTTTGTCTGCTTCTTTCTCGATGGTTCAGCTGTTTTTTAAGTTCCCCATCATTGGAAATCATTTCAGTGTATCTCTTCTATCGGATGGGCTCTTTTATTCTTTGAGTTAGATGGGTGCTATTATCTCTGGTCGGCTGCATCTCGTGGCTTTTTATGTATTTTTCATGAAAGGGGCCGATGAGCTCCTTGGTGTTGCTGAAAGTGAGATCGTCCTAGCTGTTCAGTTCGGTGAAATGGTGCTTCATGCAATATTGTCCGAAGGTAATTAAATAATTATATCACCATATTATCAAAAAACACCATCAATGACCACCACCATCTTTCACTCCTTTTCAGCAGATTCCCTCGAATTCGTCGACTTGTTTTCAATCGATTAGGATAGTTCAGCCTGGGATTCGGAAGAGGTGATTCTATGATTAGTCTGCATAAACTGCATGTTGTGATAGGACTCCAGCACATCTCTTTTCGATATATTCCTCAATTCCACAGCATACAGTAGACTGAATATAACAAGCAAGATCGTATAGCAAATGTTGCAGACCACCAGCAGATAGACCTAATGGGTTATTGCTTGAAAGTTGCGACAAAATTAGTTGTAGACTCCCTTTATCAGATGCTTGATTATGTCGCAACTGTTGCCTGAGGATAGGTAGGAAGAGGTCAGCTTTTATGGAAGGGATTGAAAGGATGAGGTCAGGAATGGTCTTCGTTTGTTGTGGTAGTCGATCAATTGCACTGTTGTGCTGCTTATAAAAGAGCTTAGATTGGAGAAGGAATCAATTAGCCCATTGAAAGTGTTGACCCTACTGTCCATCAGCTAAAAGAAAAGAACTGTTTTTGAGGTCAGTTGGTGAGCAGAGTAAGGACACTGTTGATTGTAGTTGTAGTACAGGTCAGAAAAAGAGCTGTGGTTGTGGGCAGACGGTGTGCTATTGACTGGATAATTATTAAGGACGTAGCAGAGAGTAGGATAGAACGGATAATTGGGAGGATGATCGAGATAGCCTACTGAAGATGGCTTGACAGCTGCTTATTACGTGAAAGAACACTGTGAAGGAGAGTAGACCCATTTGTGCTTAAAACAACCTTATCCTTAATAGTTGCTGCTTGTGACTCTATTTATTGAAGCAAGTTATGCATCCATATCAGAGAAGACTCCTTTACCTCCAAATTGATACTCCCTTAACTACTTTAGCAAGTCACCCAAAACAGGTTAATAAACTCCAATATTCAAAGGTGTATAACTCATCTCCATTTCTTCCTTGAGTCGAATGTACTCTTGAACAGGTCTGATGAAGTCTTGAGCATGCGTCCAGATATTAAACTGATGGTCGTAGTAGCAATTGAGAACATAGTGCATGCTTCCACCTTCTCTGGTCTGAGGAAATACTTACTCCATATAGGTCCGATTGCTGAGAGCCTGTTGACAGAAATGACACAACCCCTTGTTGTAGACAATTGTTTAGTTGAAGAGGAGCAAAAAGGACAGGTTGAGGCAGAACATGAGCATCAAGGTGAACCAAATTGTTTTGTAGGTTTTGAGACTAAAAAAATCGTAGCTGTTTTGAATGAGCTTCAGGGAGAGGATGGCTACGAGACCACCAAAAATAATGAGTCCTATCATTATTTAGCTCATGATGATGAGGGAATGAGTGCTTGTGAAAAAGTTGGAAAGTTGGCTTCTCATGGCAGTGTAGTCTCTTGAATAACTATCAGCACCTTGTTTCAGCATTGAAGCCATGGAATCGATAATTGTTACAGTGGAATTGGAATTCGAGTAAATATTATCGACTACAACATCCAAATGCTCAAACAAGCCCAAAGCTTACCCAAGTAGATCCAAATACTCAGTGAGTCTTTGTGTGACATTAGAGAACAAATTAGGAACGAGGGTGGATAGAGAAGTTTGATGATCACCTCGTCCAATTACAGCAAAACTGTAAGTGTTGACTATTCCTGAATGCTAGAGTCTCAATTTATCGAGGTTATCCTCGGCGTAGATGAGAGTGTTGCTGAGGTTGGACCATTGGGTCTAGAAGGAGTGATTAATGTTGTTTGTCAGGTTTGATACTAACTATAATTTTGAGGAAAAAGGGATAATACCATCCCAGTTTTATTGCTCTGCTCCGTTGAGGTACACTTCGTTGAGGACGTCAGTACGGCACTGGGTCATATTCAAACTGCCAGTCATTTATGCCAGCAAATAGGCAGTTAGGCATGAACTAACCAGCAGTATAACAGCCACCAAGGTAAAAAAGGCCGATAAAGGCGATGAAAAGCCCTGCCCTTTAAGCTTATCAAACACCTCTCTCTTACCTAACTTGAAATCGCCCATCCTTAGCATCACGATGAACAGCATCAGGGTCGTACATCCCATGATCACCAGCACGATGATATAGAAGGTTCTGTTTTGATGGACCACATCATCTACTTTGCTGCTCGAGCCTGTCCTACCGTAATCCTCGAAAGCTGATATAAGAGAACCTGAATCATGATAATCCATGAACCCAGTCAGATCCAAGACTCGTTCGAAGTACAGATCTGAGGTGTTGCCGATATCGATAGGGACTCCTCCTGGGCAATTCGGGTACTTTTGAGATGAGATAAGCAGAGTAAGGCCGAAAAGAAGGACTGACTGAATCAGCATATGGGTTACTTAATAAATCTATGTCAAGGGTAAACTTTGAATTAGTAAGTGAATTAACCTCAACTTAAGGATTACCTAGTTGAGGAACAGGCAGTTCTTTTCTTATGTTTGGCTCTGGCAATTTGTTATAATTAGCAGGATAATGCATAAGAAACAGAGCAAGACCGCCCTTCTTGAAAGGTCACTCCTGAGATCTATTCTACCCTTCATCAACACTCATGACCAGTGGGCCACTCCTCTTCGCTGGTTGGGAAGGATCATCGCAGTAGCCCATCACGCCCAGGATCGCACCTCCCAGAAGGAAAAGAAGCCCAGGTGCGTGGGGTGTGGTCGGCCTTACGACAACTATCTGCTCTACGTCCTGCATCTCTAGCTCAGTCATCAGGTAAAAATTGTTGCATTCAGGATACGATCAGAGTAGACAAGTATGAGTTTGAGCAAGATCTGGTGACCGTCTTTTGCCGATAGATTGAACCCGTGCCTAAAGAGCAAAAAGAGCCGACAAATCCATTTGAGTACTTCTATGGCACAAACTACGAGGAAAGAATGAGAGACTTTCTCTTGCACGTTTTTGGCCGGTTCATCAAAAAAGATCAGAAGAGGCAAAGACAGTACTTTCACTCCACAGATGTCTTCAGATAAATCGGACCCAACAGTGAAGATTAGGACAGCGAGTCAGAGCTGACAAATTTGGAGAGGGACCTCGAAAGAATGCGAATCAGCGACTTCACAGATGTAAACGAAGGAGACAAACAATTTTTCCTCAAGTGGAACAACATAATCCACGATAGCAGAAAAACCAACGGCTTTGTCGGCCATGATGAGATAGTGGAGGCACTGAGGGAATTTGCTGTGATCGGCAAGCAGCAGCACATCAAGAGGATCAACATGGTAATGCATGGGTGGACATTGTGGTCAGCTGGAAAGATTAGCGCTGATGAAGTCAATCACTTCCTGTCGATCTATGACGAGACCCAGGGCAGCTGAAGTATTATGTATCATTGAATACTAATAATCACTAATAATAACGAGACTGTATCATGAAATGCTGTCGTCTGATTCCTCTTCTGAGACGTTGAGGCATTGATTTTCCTTGGAGTCCTCAATCCACTTTTTGATCAGCAGTATATCTTTTTGCTTGAGTGCAGATTTATGCCTCATTTTGAAATGAATACTATTTTTTCTATTTCTGGAGAAAGCATAAGATTATCTGGCTTGAAGCCTGCTTATAATTTTCTGCTTAGGTAGCTCATTCACATAGTTCTATCCGCTCACGAAGTTGCTGTAATTGGAAAAGACTGTTGACTTTGAATTGGGCCGTTTGCTCTTGGCGACGGACTTTGCCTTACCCTCGATTATTATTTTGGCCTAACTGAAGTCAATAATGTTTAGGGTTTAGTATATCTTGTCAAGGTTGTTTTACAAAAAGCATTTTTCAGCATTTTCTATTTCCATCTTGATGTCGAAGCAGTAAAGCGATTAAGACTCGAGATTGAATGCTCTGAATTAGTACTTTCTGGGGTAGGATTCAAAATCCTTGACGGTCAGCATGTACATAGCATCGGTATCGACCTTCTTCTCCTTGTATATAATGTGCTTGGTTTTTTTGGCAAAACAGAGTGATATTTTGAATTTAGTCGAAAAGGTATTCTCCAGCTGTAACTATTTTGACCGTTTGGTCAGTTTCCTATAAATGTTCCTAATTTTGAAATATTTTTATATTATTTTCATATGTTACAAATTGTTATCTGTGACCTAGAGCTGATCTCTAAGCTTGTTGACAAAGGCTAAACTGTTGAAGGCAAAAGATTTCAATATGATAGTTTTATACATCCTGCCAAGATGCTCAATGAAAAATGTTTTATTGTTACCTTTTATGGATAAAGTGAAGAGGGTGTTGCCGATCTGGGTGGTCGAAATTGAAACCCCTTCCTGCCTGCGAACAAATTAACTCTTGGAAATTCTTCTTCTGAACATTTTTTGAATTTTGATGATCAAATACATATGCCTCTCTTTGGAGTTGAGGATACACTCTGTCAGCATCCGATTCAGTTAGCTTTCCTTTAGCAAAGGCTATTCGTTGATTATCATGTTTTTAATGCTCAAATTGTAGTCACTGTTGACATGCCACTTGTTATCGATCCTTTCGAGAAAGTGGCTATACTTTCCGTCGGGGAGGGCTCGAGAGGTGATGAAGATAGTATAGGTCAAGCTATCAGATTGATTGCCAAAGGAGATAGGGATGACATGTTTCTGATTGTTGATTAGTTTCTTTCTTCTCAGTAATTTGTACTTCAGCCTGCCAACAAACAACTTGACCTGGCAGAGGGTCTTGAGGCTCAACCTTTCCAAGTACTTGTCCAAGGGCACCAATTTACCGTCTTATATATTGAAGTGATAGTTGATAGGGTCCTGATGCAACTTATCGTAGAGCCAGTCAGAGACCTGAACTGCATCGTCCACTCCATTGCCACTTTAGATGTTGTACACCTTGATGTGGAAAGTTTTATTGATCTTATGGGTCAAAAATTACAGTTGGTGCTTGATATGGCAAATTGTGACGACCCTAATCTTGTGGCGGATCAGTTTGGCCCTGTATCTTTTGGCAAAACAGTACAAGACCATATGACCCATTACACCCACATTTGAGCATAAAAATCTGAAAAATTTATTGGAAGATTCATAGGCTATGTATGACCTGAAAGCAGTTATGTATGTGCTTATTTTATGAGTCGGTTTGAGAGTGCCAACAACCGACCACATCTGTGCAGCCACCTCGGCCCTCAATGCCTTCTTCTCAGCTAGGGTAGCCTTCAACTGCTCTTCTCTGGCTTATAGTTGGTAATTGCGATCGACTTCCTCTTTTTTGCTGTGAAATACATCAATTTAATTGTGATAATGCTGAATTCTATCCTCTCGCCTTTGAGCCTCGTAGTTCAAGGCTTTCAAAGTCCTTTTTTTGAGGGTGTAACTTTTTGGCTCTTACAGTGTGAATATTTTGTTCAATTCTGCCTCAACAACTTGTACAGGAAGTGAAGCTTCTTTTTTGTGGGTCCCTGCCTTTATTTATGAAACCTGAGCATAGCTGACCTGTTTCGAATGGTTCGAGCGAGGGTGGGTCGTAAAATGTAAAGACTTTATCCTTTCTATTTTATTTTCAATTCTTGATAGCTTTACAGTCTTCTGCTGCATGTAGACGTTGCCCTCGTAACACAGCAGAAGAGGCTCATGGTCTGGAAGGTATCTTTCTGCGAACTGAAGAGATTGGGTCAGATTGTAATTGGCCAAATCATTCTCTCCAAGACATCGATAGCTCTGGCTAAGAAAGTGGGTGGCAAGCACAAAGTATGTGATGGTGGTCATCTCCAGGTTTTTTGTTTTTTGTTGTTACTGGTGAATTCGAGTGGTGAGGGTGCTGATCATTTCGTTGAAAATTCCTCGAGCTTTTGTCAAATTATAGGCCTCATAGTGATAGATACCTGCGAAAAGACTATGCAGCATTCTCAAATTTTTGGTTGTGAGGTCCTGCTTGTTCGCCTTTTCCATCTGAGTCAACAAGTGGTATGAATCAAGTAGATGTTTTTTCATTGTTTGAGGAGTGGATTTGGCGAGCTGGGCCAAAGCTAGAGTCAGAGCAATGAGCATACCACTCACCGAATTAAGGTACCTTGCGCAATTTCTTTCAAAATAAGTCATGCACAACACGCCTTTCTCAATTTCTCGACTGCGAATTTTGCTAACAACATGCTCGATGATTATCGTTGTGATGTTCTGGATCAACTGCTTGAACTTTTTCGGTCCCAGGGCTTTCTCTTAATCGATCAGAGCTGACTAACCTCAGAGTTACAGATTTGCAGTTCTTAGCATATTTTTTTGGGATCGTTGCCATGGACAACCAGATCGGTGAGGAGGTACTGGATGAGTCTAAAGTCGTCCAGTAGGGAAAGGCTGCACTATACGCCTGAGAGTTCTGAGCACCCGATAAAGTTGTAAATATTGCTGAGGACGAGAATGGTTCTGTTCATTATTATAGAAAAAGCATAGAACAATCGTTCCTTTCAATAAGCATAATTTCATATGTTTAATTTGATGGCAATTATTGTTGGCTATAATGGTAAGTATGACGCAAAAAGAAGCAGAGTATACTGATAAGGATATTAAGCAATTTGTGGAGAAGGGACAGGCAGTGGTGGTCCTCTTTGGAGGAGTATACAACCTCACACCATATTTGTCTAAACACCCAGGCGGTAAGGACATAATTATAGCCAACGCAGGCACCGACGCAACCTAGAAATTTATCGAGTTCGGGCACCTCACCAAGGGCCGAATAATAGAGGTGCTCACAAACTACCGCATCGGTAAGTACAAATAGTCAGCTAAGTTATGAGTCTATCTCATAGTTGATATTGTTCGGTATTAGATAATATAGATTGTATTTGAATAGTAATGTATAAACCTCGACAGAAAAAGCTCTAAAACTTGGCATAAAGAAAGCATAGCAGCAATACGCACAAGGCCACCTTTCTGCATGAGCACTCCTCTAAGATAGTAAAGATGTAACTAAGGCAGGAACAGAAGTTGGCACACCTCAAAGAAAAAATATCAGAAAAGAAGAAAAATAACGAGAAAAAGGGACAAATCAGCAATGATCTAGTAGCGTTTCTCAGCAAAATTGGCATGAGCTAACATTTGATCAAAATGGAAAATAATGGCGTTGACAGTTACGACATCCTCAAAGGTACCCCTCAATAGAAGTAGAGGTCAAACAGGCAGAACTCGAAGAAATGGGAATCCCCAAAGGCCACGCCCTTAAAATTGCAGTCAATCTCAAAAAATAGGAAGAACGTTCCCGGAAGAAGAGCGTTATTGATAACAAATCGAAGATATAAAGCACTCTAGATGAATCAGGTATCCGCAAGACCCAGCCAGTCGAGAGGAAGGCACGCTCCGTCACCCTTCCAGATATAATTGAGACCCAAACAGAAAGCATTCCTCTTGAGGTCACCAAAAGACATTTTTGTCTGTACTGTTTCAGCCGAAGCGACCACAACTTTTGCTCAAGCAACTGCTAACAACTATACAACGGAATGTTCCAGCGCTACGAAAACAGCCTGAAGAAAGTTGAAGCCGACTTCATTCCAAAAGTCGAATAGAAATAACAGGAGGAATTATCGGACAACCAGGAGTTCATAGAGAACTTCGATTTTTTGTTCACTCCTCAGGAGATGGAGGTGGATGAATACGAAAAGATAAAGAAAATGATGAGGTGAGCTATTGATAATATTTCTATTACTTGACGGTTGATATTCAAGTTTTAATTCGAATCATGGACATCAACGAAGTGCTGTTCATCGGAAACAACAAATATGGTCAGGCTGGAATCGGTGAAAAATACCACAATAAAATCTTCACTCAGCCCAAGTCCTTTGCCTTCTAAGTCTTCATCAAACAAATCTCATGTGGAGCCCACCATTCCGCCCTACTCACCATCGATGGATTCGTCTACACCATGGGTAGCAACATCCATGGGGCTCTCGGCACCAGCCCCACCGTCAACTACTCCTTCACTCCCAACTTGGTCGAAGGAATATCAGAAGTCACCGAAATATAATGTGGACCTTTCCACATGTGCGCAGTATAAAAGGGAGTTCTATACACTTGGGGCAAAGGTATTGATGGCCAACTTGGGCACGGAAACACTAAAAACATACCAAGGCCCACTCCTGTTGAAGGACTGAGCGGATAGGTCGAGTCAGTATCATGTGGTACCAATCATACGATAGTAATAGTCAACCATTAAGGTCACAGGTAATGTTATTCTTTTGGCAATGGCATTTATGGGCAATTGGGGACAGGCCAAAGCAGAAACAGCTACATCCCTACCAAGGTCAAGTTAGATAAGATTGAGCATTTTGCTGCAGGCTAAAACCATTCTCTGTTTGTGATTGGTGGTGATATATATGCTTGCGGGGACAACTCTAATGGACAGCTGGGGACCCTCTTCAATAGAAAATTCACCTCATAGCCCACTAAGTAACAATGATGCAATGTAGAGTGTCCTTTGATGGATAAGCTAGTGATTTCGTGATGGTGCAGGCTAAAAAATATTCCTTGGCTTTGACTGAAAAAGGAGATATGTATGTTTGGGGACTTAAGGCAGGATTTGGAGCTCCCAAAAAAATTAGAAGTCACAAGGCTCCTAAAGTCGAAGTTGTTGATGCGAGGATTGGCAGTGACAAAGTATACGGACTTGCATCTGATGGCTCACTCTACGAATGGGATATCTTCAAAGGAACCGAAGAGCAAGGAGAGTGGGCCTGTAACATTGAAAATGTTTTGCCAAATACCCGCCCCATCTTAGGATTTTCAGCAGGAGACAACTATTTGCTTGTACTTGGAGACATCGTCAAGCAAATTGAAAGTCGATAAACTGTATCTCATCAACTGAGCATCATCGAAGATGTTGATTCCTTCTCGACTAGCTTGAGACTTGAACATATCTGCTCAGCAGGAACCAACTTCGCTGCGGACAGTCATATCTCTCAGGATCAAAGCAATAAAGACTACAATTTTTAAAAGCTTAAGCCTCAAAGTCACACGCCTATAAGAAAAAATGTTGAGCAATCACCTTTTGCTCCCAAACAAGTCGAGTAGTATGACAACCCTTTGAAGGAGAGAAAGGACTTCAATAATTTGATGCACTTCAAACATGAATCTGACCTCAATGAAAAGCCTAAAAAATACATGCACAAAGCTATGGAAGAACCTGAGGCTCCAATCGACAATCTTGAAAGATAATATATTTCTCATGATACCCTGGACTTCATCAAGTCACAAAGCAGTGTGATTCAATGTTAACCTTCGAATTTTTTGAAAGAGTCAGAAAAAAGATAGAAACTTCAACGAAATTGCCCAGGAATCACTGACTCTTTTCTTTCTGAGGAGTACCACCGAGAAGCTGTCCCCGCTCAAATGCAGTCAGAGTATTCAGAAATAAAGTAACATTTTCATGCAGCTAATTTTGACAAAAAGAGAAAACACAAGAAAATTGATCGGCTGATGCAACTTCTTGAGAAAAGTCACCACATTAGCGATAAGGCAGCCACCGAGAGTTCTCTAAAAGAGGACGAATCTGACTACAGCCGACTAAAGGAAAGTGAAGTCATTAAATCCAACAGGTTATTAAGAAACTAGCTGAGAGAAAAGTAGGTAAAGATAGGTCAGCTACAGTAGCTACTGAGTCGGAAGGAGATGTAGATTGAGGCACAAAGATAGGTGATTAAAATATTACGAGAAAAGAACAACAGCAATTATGCATCTGTGTAGCAGCACTGAGTCTGTCAATAAAATGATATTACAGCAATATGCATGAAATTATTGTCTTAAAATATCAACTATCACTTGACAATTAGCTACATTTAAACTCCTTCAGGGTTGTCAACAGTCCATAGCTCACCATCTAACTTCTTGTAGTCTTCCCTTATCTCGTGATCCTTCTTGCCTCTGGTCTCCAGCATCAGCTTGTTTGTTACCACTGTCGACACCAATGCTACAGCTGCGAAGAAAAGGAATATGTAGCCTTGATTGGGTAGTAATTCTGTGATAATCGGAAAGAGGATCATGACAAAGGCTGCTCCTCCCCAGTTGGCCATGACTGCATAACCTATCTGAGATGGCTGAAGAGCTTAGGCGACCCACATCCACATCAGAGGAGCATATGTCATGCCATACATGAAGAGGTATACTATCAGACTGACAAAGATGATGATTTGGGCCAAAGAAGGAGAGCTGTTGGACATGAAGTAGCCAAGGGTAATTCCTAGCAAAGAAGCAGCAATACCGTAGGTTCCCCAAAGAGTCAGTTCCTTCCTTCCATACTTGGAGACATATTAGATAGCTGTAGCTGAGAAGCAAAAGAAGAGGAACATCATGATGGCCCCGATGACTGGCTTAAGCGAGGGGAAGATCTGAACAGCTATTTCATTACAATAGCTAAGAATGACATTGATACCGACCAAAGGACAAAGAGCGGCATAGAAGACACCATAAATGAATGCTGTTTTTGAATGATATTGCTTCTTGGCTGGATTTTCATGATGAGCCCCGTAGTGCTCCACAGTCTCCTTAAAAATTTCATCAACGTGCTCTTCTTTGTAGAATTATGCAAGAAGCTCCCTGGTCTCCTCATATCGATGATTTTGAGCTAGGTACTTGGGAGTTTCGTAGGGGTACTTGAAATAAATGAGAGCGGTTTCAATTGCCATCAGGACAGCTGGGAACAAAAATATGCATCTCCAGTATTGTGCCCCAGTGGTGTCATCTGTCAGCACCCCAAGCAAAAATCCAAAGAAGTAAACCCAGAAGACACCCAGAATAATGAACAGATTTGGAAGAGAACCAGTGATGCTGGTCAGTTAATGTGGAGAAGTCTACCTGAGGATCATCGGGATGAATGAAGCCAAAGCTCCAGCCGTGAACCCTTGGAGTATCCTCACCACAAAGAAGAGTCGATAGTCAGGAATGATGCTGATTAGAGACAGTACTATGGCAGCTGCATTGAAGTAATATAGGAGGTGTCTGGGTTATTGTTGAAATACTTTCGGGATAGCTTGGAAACCAAGTAGCTAGAAGATAGGGCTCCCACTGCTCCTCCGATCGGAAGAACCCCTTGGAAGAGCCCCTGCGCGAAATAAAGGTCAAACTCAATGGAGTATATTTTGGCGATGACAGGAAAATCAATTGCTGACAAATAGACGAGAGTGAACCCAAAGAAGAGGTTGGACAGTGTGAGAGTGCATGAATAAGCAAGGGAATGATATGGGTCTTTGATTTTCGTGTGTGGATCTTTGAAGATGTTAAGGGCTTCCATTATGGAATTGATGTCAATTTTAGCCAAATTTTAATATAGGATTTCAGATAACTTGAGTATCTCTTTGAGATAGTCGGGTTTGGCTGTAGATTTGTCAGATTTCAAAAAGAATCATCGGGATATAACTAACTTTTTCTGATACAAGGGCTCATATCATTCATCGGCAGAATTAAGATATAGTATTACACTAATTGAAAGATATGTCTGTGCTCTAGCCCGGAAAGATGATCTACAACAACTTTGGCAACAGTGGACTCAAGGTATCGGCCATCTCTCTCGGAAACATGATCAACGTCAAGCCCGAAAACTATGAAGAGGACAAAAAGATCATCTAGGTTGCCCTCAAGAATGGCGTCAACCAATTCGACACTGCTGAAATTTATGATGCTGGTAACGCCGAAATCCAATTGGGAAAGATCCTTAAAGATCTCAAAACTCCCAGGGAGCATGTTGTCATAACCACTAAAATTCATGTCGCCAAAGATCCGGATATGAACTCTACGAGAACCACAAACAGAAAGCACATTAAGGAAAGCTTCAAAAAATGCCTCGAAAGACTCCAGATGGACTACGTCGATATACTTTATGCCCATCTCTATGACTACGACACTCCTCTTGAAGTCTTGAAGAAATCGTGAGAAGCTTCCATGAGGTGATCGAAGAAGGACATGCCTTCTACTGGGGAACAAG
>Ga0100402_1003331_pt1 | contig 17521 bp, 12 predicted proteins | sample CryGeyme20150102_FD_80419 | JGI IMG/M metagenome (GOLD analysis project Ga0100402, IMG submission 80419) | Groundwater microbial communities from Crystal Geyser aquifers in Utah, USA - Crystal Geyser metaG 2015-0102 | ecosystem: Environmental > Aquatic > Deep subsurface > Groundwater | place...
CAATCCTTCTGCAATTTCTGACATTTGTACTCGCTTGAATGTACATAGTTTAACGATTCAGGATATTCTTGATCTGAATCAGCGACCGAAACTTGAGGAATTTGATGATCATTGTTTTATTACTATAAAATCGACCGTTCCACATAGCATGGAAATAACAACGGAGCAAATTAGTTTTATTCTTGGGAAGAACTTTTTAATCTCATTTCAAGAAAGAAAAGCTGATTATTTTAAACACTTAAGACAACGACTGCATGAAAATAAAGGTATTGTTCGTCAACGTGGGCCTGATTATCTGCTTTTTACCATGTTGGAATCAATTCTTGATAACTATTTCAAAACTCTTCATGAATTAGAATCTGTCTCTGTCTCTTTAGATTTACTTAATGAAGACAAAGACATTTCGCCTGAAATTCTAAAGAAAATTGAAGATATTGGCCGGCAAGTTTACAGCATCAAGAAGGCCATTTTACCCATTAAAGAAATTACATTAACCATTGAACGTGAAGAGATTTCTCTTATTGAAGACCGTCATCTTAAATATTTTCTTGAACTTAAAGATCTTTGTTTAACCCTTTTAGACACTTGTGAAACAATAGAAAATAACTTGGAAAGTAATACCAATTTATTTTTTTCTATCCAAAGTCATAAAATGAATCAGGTTATGAAAACCCTGACAGTAGTTTCTACTATTTTTATTCCACTTACTTTTATTGTTGGGATTTATGGGATGAATTTTAAATACATGCCTGAGCTAGATTGGCAATTCGGCTACCCAACAGTTTGGCTTTTAATGTTGATGGTAGTTGGAGGAATGGGCTTATTCTTCAGAAGAAAAAGATGGTTTTAAATTAATTTTGAATGGTAAATTCTTAATTTTAAATTGGTTAGCGAGCCATAAATTGCTCTTGATTCAATTGAAATTCTTTCAATTCATAATTCAAACTTAAGAATTCAAAATTTTCCTTAGTGCTTCTCTTTTGCTTAGGGGTTTTAATTCTGTTTTTGATACATAATTTCTTACCCAATCTGGATTCGTAGCTGAATACTCTCTAAGTATCCAACCTATTGCTTTTTGAATGAAAAATTCTTTGGAACTTCGAAATTGCTCAATTAAATCGGTCAATAATTCTATGTCGATGTCTTGTTTATATTTTAATTGAAATAGTAGTGTTGTTCTATTTAGCCAAATGGATTCGTGATTTCTCCACCGTTCAATATATTCATTTCGAAACCGTGTTTCTTTTTGTAAAATTACACCGACACACGTTGTTGCTAACATATCAACGGTATCCCACCAAGAATGGGTGAGAATCAAACGTTCCAAATCAGAAAGATGAGTTACACTTAGTTTTTTCTTGTTTTGCAATAGACAATCTACTCCAAACTGATGCCATTCACGTTCCGGTTTTTCAAAGCAGGCAAAACACAAACTCATAAATTCTTCAGTAAATACTTTTGGAAACAAACTTTTCATTTCCTTAAATACTTCTCTTCGTTCTGGAGTCTTGATTCCATAAAAACGAAATTTCTCTTTCATGTACTTTTGCATGAAATAGGCATTTTCTTTGTTTCTTAAAGCCTCAAATCGGGTTTCAATGTTTTCTATAATTGATGGAAATTCTTTATTCATTTGTTCTTTTTGAAAAATTACATTCTAGATAATCGAGATTTGAACTCACACTGGAGATTCGATTTTTTCGATTTACACATTTCCAAAACTTGCGAATTCGCCGAATAGTTTGATTTTAACCAATTTTTCGGAATAAGCTCAGATTTTAAATTTAACAAAATCTCCTTTACATATTAATCACTGAGTTCAGTTTAAGTAATAACTCTTGGAAAACTGGTTAAAAAAAATCGTCAGTTGTTTATTTATGATAATTGACATGATATTTACCTTTTATTTGATCCCAAACTCAGCTTAATCATTTTTTTGCAAACTAATGCATTAAGGCTCAAAACTTAAAATTTGCCAATAGGAGAACTTGTCTTTTTCAATGGTTGAATTTTAATTTTGTGAAGTTTCACTTCTACTTAGTATCATAACACTTGAACATTAAATTATTTTCCCTATCAGAGTACTTGCAAAGGAAAATACAACTAGGGAAATACCACTCCATTTTTCGCTTCAATGAACTTATCTACACGTTGATTTTGTAAGAGATATTGAAGCCAACGTGAACCAAAATGGCGTTTATTTTTTGTTTAAATTGATTTTTCATTGCTCGCACTCAGATTTTCAATCTTTAAAAGCTTGTTTATGCCTAAAATTCTTGTCTTATTTGCACATCCACGATTAGAGAAATCTAAAATCAATCGTCAATTGTTAACGGTAATTCCATCATCTTCCGACATCACATTTCAGGATTTATACGAATTGTACCCCGATTTCAATATAGATGTGGAAGCTGAAAAAAAACTTCTTTCTGAGCATGATATTATCATTTTTATGCATCCTTTTTACTGGTATTCTTGTCCGCCCTTGTTAAAACAATGGATTGATATGGTGCTGGAATTCGGCTGGGCTTACGGCCCAGGAGGAACTGCTTTGAAAGGAAAATGGGGATTCGATGTGATTTCTACAGGTGGAACTGAAGAAGTTTATCAACATGGTGCTCGAAATCGGTTTACGATTCCGGAATTTTTAGCGCCTTTTGACCAAACCGTTCATTTATGCGGAATGGAATATTTACCTCCATTTACGATTCAAGGAACTCATCGCTTATCAACAGAAGAAATTGATGAGAAAAAGTTGAGCTTAGGTAAGCTTTTTCAAGGACTTCTAGAATCAAAATGGTCTATTGATGAATTAAAAAACGTAGAACTTTTACAACAAATAGTCGGGTAATTTTATGTCAGAATCGTTTTTATATCAAGCTGTCGTTTATTTAGCTGCTGCATTAGTTTGTGTTCCTTTTGCAAAAAAACTCGGAATGGGTTCTGTGTTGGGTTATTTATTTGCGGGAATTCTAATTGGCCCTTTTGTATTGGGTTTCATCGGAGAAGAAGGTGAAGACATTATGCACGCCGCTGAATTTGGTGTTGTTATGATGCTTTTTTTAGTCGGATTGGAATTAGAGCCAAGTGCTTTTTGGAAAATGAAAAACCGAATACTCGGTGTTGGAATGTCACAAGTTTTAGTAACAGCTACAGTTATTACTGGAATTGGAATAGCTATTGGATTAACCTGGCAATCTGCTCTAGCTGTTTCTTTGGCTTTGGCGATGTCATCAACCGCAATTGTGATTCAAACTTTAAAAGAAAAAGGCTTAATGAATGCGGAATCAGGAAAATCCAGTTTTGCGGTATTGTTATTTCAAGATATTGCCGTGATTCCAATTTTAGCACTTTTACCACTTTTGGCTGTAACGAGTCCTGATGCTTCTCATGGAAATCACGGTGGAGGATTAGCAGATTTACCTGCTTGGTTACAAACCATTGCTGTTCTTGGCGCTGTTGGTGTCATTATTCTAGCTGGAAACTATTTGGTTTCTCCATTTTTAAGAATCATCGCAAAAACACATATTCGTGAATTATTCACTGCAGCGGCGCTTTTACTTGTAGTTGGAATTGCCGCATTGATGCAAACAGTAGGTCTTTCGCCTGCTTTGGGAACGTTTTTAGCTGGAGTTGTTCTTGCAAATAGTGAATTTAAACACGAATTAGAAAGTGATATAGATCCGTTCAAAGGACTTCTTTTAGGTTTGTTTTTTATTGCAGTTGGCGCATCTATCAATTTTGAACTCATTGGTAAAGAAACACTTACGATTGTTGGATTAACACTTGGTGTTTTGATTACAAAAACCGTGATTTTGGCTTCAATTGGGATGTTTTCAAAGTTAAAAACAGATCAGAATTTGATTTTTATGATTGGTTTATCTCAAGTTGGCGAGTTCGCATTTGTGCTTTTCTCTTTTATGAATCAAACCCAAATTTTAGAACCACATTTAATTGAATTGATGATGGCAGTTACGGCTATTTCCATGGCGACAACTCCAATTTTCTTTTTGATTCTTGAGAAATTGATCCTACCCCGTTTCGGAACCAAAGAAAAAGACGACAAAACCGCTGATGAAATCGATCAACAACATAAAATAATTATTGCTGGATTTTCTCATTTTGGAAGTACAATTGGGCGATTTTTGCGCGCAAATGGAATTGAAGCTACTATTTTAGATAATGACTCAGACCGAGTAGATTTACTTCGAAAAATGGGCTTCAAAGTGTATTATGGCGATGCAACTCGCGTCGATTTATTACATTCTGCCGGAGCTGACCAAGCAACCTTATTAATTTCAGCGATTGACGACCCAGAAATTACTTTACATCTTGTTGAAGTGATGAATAAGCATTTCCCAAATGTTGAACTCATGATTAGAACACCACATCGTTTTTATGGTTACGAGTTGATGGAACACGGCGTAAAAAACATCTATCGAGATTCACTAGATACTTCCATTCGCTTAGGAGTTGATGTTTTGAAAAAAATAGGTTTTCGTTCGTATACAGCAACTCGCGCAGGTCAGAATTTTCTTAACTATGATGAAACAGCTTTCAAACAATTATTTGAATTTCGAAAAGATCAAAAAAATTATATCGTTCGGGTTCGAGAACAGATTGAAGAACAAGAGAAATTGCTTCAAAATGATTTACAAGTTAATCCAACAACAGGAGATCACGCCTGGGATAGCGACCACATGAGAAACGTGGTTAATTCTAAGGTTTGAAATAAAAAAAGAGTCATTTCGCTATCGCGGTGCCTTCGGTATCGACCGGAGATGAGCCCAATAATTCTATTCACTGCTTCAAATTTCAAACGAATCATAGTGGAGAAATCTTCGAAATTAATTCAGCACTAAGAAATAGAACCGGGTAACTAGTTCCACTTATATGAATGAAACTGTGTCTACAAACATATTCAAATCGAAGCAGAAAATTCTACTCCTTTGAATCTTGACCAGTATAAGAATCGAAGATCTCTCCATGCCGTTTCGGGTGAGTTTCTAGATTTAAATTAGTGCGGTGGCTCATCTTTGGTCGATACCGAAGGCACCGCGTTAGCGAGATAACCGCTTTTTTAAATTTAATATCTGTCATTTCGACCGGAGTTGAGCCAATTCTATAAAACCAAAAGCCAGAAATGTGAACGAAACGAAGTGGAGAAACCTTCCTTTGAAAAACCAGACCAGTATTAAATTCGAAGTTTCTCGACAAGCTCGAGATGACCGCTTTTTTTCATTATCTCACTCAATTTATCTCAATACAATAGATTCTCTTTTACTGTACCTTTTAGCATGATAAAAAAACAAGCATCTCCACAAGGAATTCGCCTAAATAAAGCCATTTCAGACACAGGAACGTGCTCACGCCGTGAAGCTGACACCTACATTGAACACGGAAGAGTTTTCGTAAACGGAGTAAAAGCCAGAGTTGGTGACCGAGTTACCAACTCAGACGAAATTCGTGTTGATGGCAGAGTCATCAAAGAGAGAGAAAAAGACATTTACATTGTTCTGAATAAACCTGTTGGAATTATTAGCACAACTGAAAAACAGGTTAAAGGAAACATCATCGATTATCTGTTATTTCCAAAACGAATTTTCCCCATTGGAAGACTAGATAAAGATTCTGAAGGCTTGATTCTTCTCACGAATAATGGCGATATCGTAAATAAAATTCTACGCGCTGGAAATGAGCACGAAAAAGAATACATCGTTACGGTAAATAAACCCATTACGGTCGATTTTGTTGAAAAAATGTCCTCCGGAGTTCCCATTTTAGGCGAAACAACCAAAAAATGTGAAGTTGAAAAACTAAGCGAGTTCGTTTTTAAAATTATTTTAGTTCAGGGGCTCAACAGACAAATTCGTAGAATGTGTGAACATTTTGGGTACGAAGTAATGAAACTAAAACGCGTTCGAATAATGAACGTAAGTATTGGGAAATTGCCTGTTGGTGATTGGAGAGAACTGAGTGATTCTGAATTGGAATTCATTTTAAATGCTGTAAAAAACTCTTCTTCTGATGAAAAAGCATCAAAAGTAAATGCGAGTCCCAAACCGAAATCGAGCAAACCTTCACAAAGAGAAAAACCTGCTGCTTCGAGTTCTGCAAAATCAGGTTCTAGTCGATCAAAATCTGGAACTTCAACATCAAAACGAGATTCTTCAAACTCTGGCAGACCGGGTAAGTCTGGCTCAAAGTCTTCGCGTCCGATGAAATCGGGAAGAACTCAAACATCAAAAAGTAGTCGTAAAAGGTAATTTTGAATTTTTAATGCTTAATTTTTAATTGGTGACGGTGCCTAAATTTTTTGTCACTTTTACAAAAGATGTTGATGTAGTGATTGTTTGACCGTGCTTGTAATAAGATTTTGGGTGAAATTTGGACCATAAATTCATTTTGAAATTTCTTGGTTCATCATGAAATTGAAGACTAAAGTTTTAATACTGCCAAATGTTGTAGTGTTCAACGCCTTTGTCCTCTTTAAAACTTCGTTTTTTTTCAAACCTAGTTTTGGTCAAATTGGAGAGTTTTTTTTCTTTACAGCTAACATAAATTAACCTCATAATTCACATCTTGGCAAAGATTCTGGGTCAAGCCCAGACATCAATTGCGTCATACCTGCGAAAGCAGGTATCTCGAAGTAAGCAATTATTTTCTCAATATTCTAAGATTATGCATCAAAATAAATGAGTATTGATTTTTTTTCTGTGCAGAAATCAATACCTGAACTTAATTCTTCACTTGGCCGAGATTCTGGGTCAAGCCCAGAATGACAAAAAACAGGTTCTAAAAATCGCCAATCCAGCGATTCATACCTGAGTTTCCAACTGTGTAAAACCAAGAAACACCAATATCAATTCTGATATTGGAAACACCTGTTGTCATTCGTAAACCTGCTCCAAAAATGTGATTATTTGGCTCAATTCTGTATGGATTGTTTGAACCAAAGTGAGAACGACTAAACAAAACTCCGTAAAGATTTTGCACATACCACGGAATTAAAACACCTCCATTTTCTGGATAAAACAACGGAAATGTATAACGACTCGAAAGTTCTTGAAGCCATTCTGAGTTTCTAAATTTTGCTTGTGCATCAGAATTCCATACAAAATTAGACGTCGAATACACTTGAATATGAGGTTGATACATGGTTCTGTACCCTAATCGCAAGGAATGATTTCGGAATAAAGGATTCGGTAAAAATCCAAAAACTCCGCCAAGTACGCCAAATCTTCTTCGAACACCATCAGGAAAAGCTGAATCTTGATAAATATTATAAAAGGTGTTCCTCGTTAGGTCAATTTCAGATTGTGCAAATAAAATAAGTCCTTCCGAAGGCTGAAAATCACGAATTCGTTGAAGTAATTTCCAATTAAATTGAGCTTGTATTTGCAAACTAAATACATTTCCATCAACCAAGTCATCCAAAGATTCAAAGCCTAGAGCATTTAAACTATTCGATACATAAGAGTAATTTGAATAAACCAATCGCGGATTCACAAAAAGTGAGCTTGTCGAGATATTTTGCTCAAGATTAATACGAAGTGGAATTCCAATTGAAACGCCTTTTTCTGCCATAATTACTACCGGACTTGAGGCAGCCGAGGAATTAATTTCAATTGCTTCTCGGAACGTTCTAATTTCAAAGCCTGGCCAAAAGCCCGTGTATTGATACGACAAATCATACCATAGTTCATCATATTGAATTGCTAAATCGCCAGACCATGTATGTCTTTGCAAAACATCCGTACCTAATAAAGAAAGACCATATTTATTGCTTACTGCATTTTGCTGAAACGTTGGAACCATTGCCCTTGGTAACACCCAATCTAATCCACTTTTATATGGTTTTACTGGACTTTTTTTCCAAATTGAATCAGGCACATCAGACCAAATTCGTTCTTTTCTAAGCTCTTTTTGATTCTCATTTTTTAGTTTTGATGGAACTTTATTTAAAAAGTTTGCCCGTTTCATTACCGAGAGTTTTTGTTCATTTTCATATTGAACAACAAAGGCAATTTCTGATCCATCAGAATTATAGGAAGCTTCATAAGCATTAAATAAGCTATTAATTAATTGAACAATTTCTTTGGTTTCCAAATCGTATTCAAAAACGTTCATCACTTTATTTACATCTGCCGTAAATAAGAGTTTTGTTCCATTAGGATGCCACACAACATCATACAAACTAATTCCAGATTGAAAAAAAACGGGTTTAGCTTCAAAAATATTCGCTAATTCTGATTCAGAATCGGCAATATATAAGGCAATATCTCCATGTATATTTGCGATAAGAGCTGTTTTTCCATTTTCAAAACTGTAATCCAAATCGATAAGATTCTGAACTCCTGGATTTAGTATTTCGCGAATAGATTTATCTTTTTCATCCACAAAAACCAAACGGTTTGTTTCTTTATTTGTTTGAAAAGCAAACCAACCACCTTTAGTGTAAACTGGATTAAATAAGCGATTTCCTGTGGCAATTTCCGTTACTTTATTCGTTTTTACTTCCAACTCATACAAACCTGAAGTGTACATGGCATCATATTTTGTATTTACATCATAACGAGCAAACACAATTTTTTCTCGATTTGGGGAGATATCAATCCGATAATCTTCCACGATATTACTTTTCTGTAGACGTTCGGCTTTCCCTGTTTTTATGTCATGAAGATAAAATCCCGCTTTTTGATCGTAAAAACTTCTATAAGAAATAAGTTCATTTTCATTCAAATAAATAGGTCTACGGGAAGATTCACCTTTAAATGAACTAGGTAAGACTTTTCCAATTAAAATAGGTGCAGGTTCAATAGTATCATTTTGATTAGAAAGTGTGGTTTCCTTTTTGAAAACCTGCATACGAATAGTCTCTTGCCGTCTACGCTCTTTCCCTAATTTATCTGCTTCATATTGTTTAAATGCTGTTCCAGGCCATTCCCATTGAGTAAACAAATACGCTCCTCCATAACTCAAAAATGGAATTCTTCCCATAAAATCGATGACTTCGTTTGCAGCAAGTTCTCCTTTATTTTTTTGAACCCAATCAATAAATTCAAAACCGCCTTGGTAATGACGATTGAAAGGACGCGTTTCATCACTACTGTGCATCATTTGCCCAAAACTCCAAGGATTTGACCCGGTAAAAACACTATTTATTTCATTGGTGAAAAAGGGATGATTACCTCTTCCGTTTAAATCAGTATTTAATCCCAAATCGGATTCATAATGAACGGCCAACCCTTCATGAAATCCAATTGGTGCCATAAAATGAAGCGAACGAGCACCGTCGGGCCAAAAAGGATAGATTAAAGCGGAAAAACCCAATTTTGGAACTACGGAAAAATGTTCGGCATGAACCAATTCGTGAGGAAGTACATTTTCTAACCAACCACCCACTTTTGGGTTTAAAATTTTGCCTTTTAAAGGTGGAATTTCAACTTCCATTCTGAAATTTATCGGCGTAACATAACCGTTAGATAAATCATTATACCCATTTAAAACAACCGGGAAACGCTTGAGTTTTCCACCTGTTAATTTTTGCACCGGCTTGTAATTGTGTTCTAAAATTCGGGCAGAAGCTTGAGCAACAGAATCAAAACCTTCATGAAAAATAATGCGAAAATGTGGAGTTTCTAATTCAAACCAATTTACTGGCGGACGATACATTTGAGCGATTGAAACTTGAATCCCGATTAAAAACTGAACAACAATCATCAGCAAAAAACATATTCTCTTGTTTTTACTAAGAAAACGTAAGTTAATGCGCAAGCTTAACCTGTTCAGAAAATCACCGAGAAATGATTTAAGCATAGTTAATGAATTTGAATAAGGTGAATTAATAAAGTGGAATTCAAATATAGGTTTTAAAATGATATTGCAAACAGCCGAATTTTTATAACAGCAAGCTAAAAATCTTATCTGCTTTTTATCTGACTCAAAAAATATACAAGCTTGTAAACACAATAATAACAATTACTTTTTATTTGCGCGATAGCCGGATATATACTAATTTTTGTTAGGAATAGTATATTTAAGTTCTTATCAATTTTGTTTTAAAAAAACCTATCGAGAGCGTCCGCTCGTGAGTACCCAGCCCTATCCCTATCGAGAGCGTCCGCTCGTGAGTACCCAGCCCTATCGCGAACGTCCACTCGTGAGCAACCTAGTCCTATCGCAAGCGTTTGCTCATGATTCTTTCCTAAACTGAATCACTAATTTCATCCTAAGTTCAAATTTATTTGTTTACAAATTACGATTCTAAGCAAAAAAGGCTGTCTTGATTTCTCAAAACAGCCTTTTTTTTAAAAACCTTGTTATTTAATCCGCATTATAGGCATCGTAAATATTCCAAACCCAAAATAGAAACGGAACAATTACGGTCCAACCTAAAAAGAAGGTAATTATGCCTCCGAATATCCAGATAAAAAATCCTTTAAAGAAATGACCTTTTATTAATTGTCCAACACCAGGCAGAAAGACAGATACAAGTGCGGGTAAGCCATATTTTTGAGTGCTCATAATTGTTGCGTTTAATGGATGTTAATGTTGCGCTCTACGCAGCTTAAGTCATTTTGTTGGGTTGCAAACAAATTCAAAATAAGTTTTTTTAGCTTTAAACAGCAGAAAAGGAAAATAAAATTTGATGCATTTAATAAGCTTAGACGTTTTTATTAAAATGAATCTTCAACAAATTACTATTGAATTACTACTAAAGCTAAAACATTAAGTCTTTAGGTCTAATCTATAAACTGTAGCGAAAATATGAGATTTAAGACGTTCATAGATTTTAATCGTTTTTATTCTATATTTGGATTAACATAAAAAATCTTTTTTTTAGGATGCAAACATATCGATCTCATTCTTGTCTTAGGGCGTTATTACTTTTAGTACTTTTTTCTACTTCATGGGTTCAATTGAAAGCTCAATTTGCCTCATTTCTTACGTATGATTTTACACCTAATGAATTATCCTTAGGAGGTGCATTTACAGCGCTGCCAACGAATTCGGTTTATGCGGCATGGTATAATCCAGCGCAGTTAGGTTTTAAAACTGATTACTCAGTTTCTATGAATATTGCACCTAAATCAGATTGGATATTTGGGAGTAATATTTCAAACTTGGGCCTGCGTTATCAGCAAAGCATTTCCTTATTTGGAAAAGAAATTGAAATTGGGGTTTCTTTACATCAGTTTTTGATTTCGTATGGAACCATAGATATTACCACTTACGATAACCCTGACGGTGGAATTGGAGCATATGAGCTATTCGAACGATCTCAATCTGTACATATAGGATTGGGCACAAAAATTCTATCTGGAATTTATATCAGCCTTGGCTATTCTTTGAAAAATGCTGGAATGGGTAGTGACAATACATCAAGCAATAATGCCGATGCTCCTAAAGATTGGTTTGATAATTCCTTTGCAAATGATGTAGGAATAATGACCCAATTTAACATGGTAGAACTGCTAAATAGCTTAAAATCTGATGATTTAGCTTCCTATCAATTCACAATTGGTCTTGGTTATGCCCTAAAAAACCTTGGGGCAATAAAAGAAACCATTATTGAAGGATCTATTGAAGATAACATTTGGGCGTCACCCCTTCCAAGAACATCACAATTAGGAATTTCTATTTCAATGGTAAATCCGTATCAATTAAAAAATGGAACTTGGATAAATATAATCAGCGTTGATTTAAGTCGTGAAGCACGTGATTTATTACTCATAAACAAGAGTGATGTATTGAAGTATCAATCAGTATCATCGTCCGATATTTCACTATTCGATAATTTTGTTAAACGCAAAATTAATAATAACTCGATTACGATTCACGACGGAGCACGTTTTACCCTTTTAGAGTCCTTACAAATAAGTTATGGCGTATTGACTTATAAGTTTTTTGATTCTGAGAATGACCAAGTTCAATCGCAAACATCTTGGGGTATTAGTTTTGATTTAAGCGGATTAAAAAAATATTATTTAGATAAAGCTTTTCCTTTTTTCAAACCAATTTCTCTTCAGATTTCTAGCTCGACTAGTGACCATTATTTTGGGGAGTTTAGTATTTGGGGAATTCAGCTTGAGTACACATTTTAAACACAATAATAATTAGGATTAACAATGAAATCATTAAACACTTTCTTTATCACGTTGCTTTTTTTAGTGTCATTTTTTTTAAAAGAAAGTAATGCACAATTTGTATTTCCTGCGGTTCCCTTTCTTCAGTTAAACAGCACTCCTAACGAAAATGCTTTAGCTGGCGCTTACACTGCTTTACCAAGTAACTCTGTTTATGCAGCTTGGTACAATCCTGCACAATTGGGCTATAATCCGGGTTATTCTTTAGCGATTGATTATTCGCCTAAAAGTACTTGGATGGATGGCTTTACAAATCCTAAAATTGGTATAATTAATCTTGGAACTCGGTACCATCAGACCTCAATTTTCAAAAATAAGATAATTGATTGGGGAGCTTCTATTCATTACAATAACTTTGATTATGGAAAACAAATTCAAACTAATGAACAAGGTAATATTATAGGTGAATTTACAAGTTATGACGAAGCTACATCTATTAGTTTAGGAGCAGGCCTTGAAATCGTTAAAGGATTTAGACTTTCTGCAGGTTATTCGCTTAGGTATAGCGAATCTGCTTTAGTTCCAATTGGAAATATTCCTGGTAATGTATCTACAAAATCAATTGGAAGTGCTTTTACTCACGATTTTGGTTTTATAAGCGATATTTCATGGCTTGAGAGCTTTCCTATTTTTACTAAAAATTTATTGTTTTCTCCATTTTTGCATACAAGATTAGCTTATGCTACTAAAAATTTAGGTAGTACCGTTAAATATTCTGATGTTGATCAAGAAGACCCTTTACCAACAACCATTCTAATTGGAATTTCAACAAGTATTGGTTTTTCATCTCAAATAAAAGGCAAAACTATCGAAATGTTTGCTATTCATTTGAGTCGTGAAGTTCGTGATCTTGCGCTAACAAGCAATCCAAATATTCGATACAACGCCGATAGTTCAATAATTTTAAACAAACGTTTTGTTTACCAACCTATTTGGGGTTCTGACATTAATTACATTGAAAATCTAGTTCAAGGCAAACACGACGATTTAGTGCAAGTAAATGAAGGTGTAAGATTTAATATTTTTGAAACGTTTGAATATAGTTATGGAAGATATTTTGGTGGTGGTTATGAAGGCATTAATAGAGCACAAGGATTCGCACTTTCATTAAATGGATTAAAAAAAGTGATTTTAGATGATTACTTCCCAGTTCTTAAACCATTTTCGTTTCGATATTATCAATCAACGTTGAAGTATTCGGACTACTTTACTCGAAAAGCTCAGTTTAGTGGTTTTGAACTGTCTTACACCTTTTAAATTTCACATTATTAAACATTCATTATCTCTATATGACAATTAATAAACTCTCCCTGTTGCAGTTATTAGTTTTAGTTGCACTCTTTTTAAGTCCGAAATTAAGTACAGCCCAAGCAGGAATGGCAGCGGTTCCTTTTTTACAAATAAATAGCACACCATATGAAAATGCAATGGCTGGCGCTTTTACGGCTTTGCCGAGTAATTCGGTTTATGCAGCTTGGTACAATCCGGCACAATTGGGATATAATCCTGGTTATTCTGTAGCGATTGATTATTCGCCTAAAAGTACTTGGTTAAGCGCATTTAGAAGTGCAGGCTTAGGCTTGATTAACATTGGTACGCGGTACCATCAAACTTCTTTACTCAAAAATAAGATTATTGATTGGGGCGCTTCTTTACACTATAACAAATTTGATTTTGGTACACAATCACAAACAGATGAAATTGGTAATGAAATTGGAAGGTTTTCATCTTACGACGAAGTCATTTCTTTTAGTTTAGGCGCTGGGGTTGAGATCACAAAAGGATTTAGATTTTCAGCTGGTTATACACTTAAATATGTTAAGTCGATATTAGTTCCTTCTGGTTATTTTGTTGGTGAGAATAATAATATTAATCAACCTTCGATTTTTGCTCACGATTTTGGCATTATTGCCGATGTTTCTTGGTTAGAAAAATTCACTGTATTTACTAACAATCCTAATTTTTCACCGTTTATTCATACTCGCTTAGGTTATGCGGCAAAAAATATTGCAGGACCCATGAAGTACGAAGAAAATGGACAAGAAGATCCCCTTCCTAGAACAATTCAAATTGGAGTATCTACGAGTTTTGGATTTTCTACTCAATTAAACGATAAATCGATCGAAATGATTTCAATTCATTTAAGTCGCGAAGTTCGTGACCTTGCACTTAAGACGAATCCAAATAGTCAATTCAACGCCGATAGTTCTAACATTTTAAACAGACGTTTTGTCTATCAACCTATTTGGGGCTCAGATATCAATTACATAGAAAATCTAGTTCAAGGCAAACACGACGATTTAGTGCAAGTAAATGAAGGTGTTCGATTTAACTTTTTCGAAACCTTTGAATATAGTTATGGAAGATATTTGGGTGAAGGATATGAAGGGGCTAATAAAACAAGTGGTTTTGCCATTTCAATAAACGGATTAAAAAAAGTGATTTTAGATGACGCATTCCCCTTCCTGAAGCCTTTTTCGTTTCGTTATTACAGTTCTTCATTGGATTTTTCATTTTCTACACTTGGCGGTTCTGACTTTAGCGGTTTTGAATTGTCATACACTTTTTAATTCTTTAGGAGTTTTACTATGAAAACTAGGTTTATTTTTTCTTTTCTCTTACTTGTTGTTCTTTCCAACACAATTTTATTAGCCCAACGACCAATAGAACATCAACATCTTCAAAATTCTTATAATGCTAATGCACTTGCTCTTTCTCATGTTTTAACTGCTCTTCCCTCGAATGAACCCATGTCTATTTTTTATAATCCAGCTCAAATAGGTTCCTTCACGAATCAAACGCAGTTTGTAGGAAGTTCGAGTTTATTTTCTTTTTCACCTGAAGATTATACTACTCGCTTAAATGGTGCTTTTGTTTTTGGATGGAAACCTAGTGAAGAATCACCTCTAGGATTGGGAATTTCATATTATAGTAACCGTTATTCATACGAAAAAGATAGTTTTGAAAGCAACCCTAAACCCGATGGTTCAGCCTCTTTAACAAAAGACCCACATGGTCGATCTCATGCATTTGCAATTGGAGCCTCATATCAAACAATTAAAGGAATAAAGATTCAGGCTGGCTTTACCTATAAAACAAGTGTTGATGACCAACTTCAACTCAATTATACCAGATTGAATAATGAGCTTTACAGTTACGCTATTGCTGAATCAAATAAACAAGATTTAACAGACTTTGGCTATCAAGTTCATTTCCCTATAAGTAATTGGGTTCCAAAAACATGGTTGCAGCTTAAAAATGCAAATGAGCAATCGTTTTCTATCATTTTAGGTTATGCTAAACGAAATATGGGCTTCACAAATAATCCTGATAGTTGGATTTATCTTCCTTTACAATCCACTTCTACACTTGCTTTAGCTTTTAATTATTCCATTTTTTCGGCAGAAAAAACATTGCTTACTGCATCTTTTAGTATGGAATCAGAAAAAGAAGGAACCGAATTATTTGGAAGCAGTGAAGTTTATTCCGATTTAATCCTTCTTAAAAGATTAAGCACCGCAATAAGAGTTGAATTATTGGAAACGATAAGCGTTTCAAGTGGATATAATACCAAAGCGCCAAATCTCTATAGCGAATCGATTGGTTTTGAATTAGCCTTTAAGGGTATGATGCAATTAATAAATCCAAAACTATCTAAATCGAATATTTTTTATAGATTGGAACCGCGTTTTTCGTTTGCATCTGCCATTCCAATAAATGCCGATTTAAATCAGATTTATGTGAACTCTATTCAGTTTCGATACATATTTATGTAATTAATTCATGTTTAATGCATCCTTTTTATGAAGCTATCCTCTTTTCCCACATACAAATTAACTTATTTTTTTATTGTGATTAGCTTTTCACTACTAATTGTAGAAACATGTAAATCCCAAACTGATGGTTTATTTGCCTTTCCAGTTTTAAATTATGATTACCTAACTTCTGAAATTGGAATGAGTGGAGCTTTTTCCTCCTTGCCTAATCCTTCTATTTCCTCAGCTTGGTATAACCCTGCACAATTAGGTTATAAAACCGATTATTCCCTTGCATTGGCAATATCTCCTTATAACGATCTTTTCTCAACAAGTAGTAATATTTCCAATGTTGGCCTACGATTTCAACAAGAATCAAGACTATTTGGGAATACAATTCAATGGGGGATTTCCTTACATCAATTTTCACTTAATTCAGGAGAATTAGATATCACGACAATTGAACACCCGGAAGGTGGAATTGGTACGATTAATTTCATTGATAAAGTGCAAAGTTTAAGTATTGGCTTGGGTACTACTATTGTAAAAGGCCTCCGCTTAAATGCTGGTTATAGTTTAAAAAAAGCGAGTTATTCAACCACAATTCGTGATAATACGGAGATGGAAGACACTTTCATTTCTTGTTTAATGAGCGATTTTGGATTTATTACCGATGTAAATATCCCCGAATTGAGCAATTGGCAACCAATGTTATTTTCTAAATCTATAAATTGGACTATTCGACTTTCCTATACTGTAAGAAATATTGGTAAAGACGTTGATGTTGAACTTGACCGTTTTGGAAAACTACCTTTACCTAAAACATCTATTTTAGGATTCTCTACATCGTTTTCAATTCCACATGTTTTCAATGATATTCAATATGATTTCCTAAAACTTCATATCAGTCGTGATGCGAGAAATATTGATATGAGTAACTATTCAAGAGATGTAAATATCTCCCTATTTGATCAGCTCTTTTTAGGCAAAACCGGGTTTTGGAATCAAATAAACCAAGGAATTCGCCTAGACTTTATTGAATCTATTGAATTAAGCCTTGGGCAAATTAAAAGAAAGTTTACTGATGACTCCATGTTATCCTATGGCTTAACACTTGATTTAAAAGGCTGGAAAAAATTCAAACTCGACCAAACTTTCCCACTTCTTAAGCCTATAACAGTTCGAATTAACCAAACACTGTTAACTCACAAGACATTGGAAAACACCTATTTCTTTGGAATTGAAATCGGATATCGTTTTTAAAAACCAGAATCCTACTTTGAATTCAGATTTTTAAGAGCTTCCACACGAGTTTTCAATTCTGTATTCATATTTTCAAAGCCTTGTTTTGAATTCACATGAATCATTTCTTTGAAAAATGGAATCATTTTTTTTTGCAAATCTTCTAACTCTTTAACCTCAAAATGAAGCGAAATATATTCTTGGAGAGTTCTATTCATGGAAGAATTGTGTTTTATAAGAATTTGGTCATACTAACCTGAGTTCGGGTTAAGCCGCAAGAAATAATTGGCTATTATCAGTGATAAATTCTGTTCTAGTTTCTTCGATATCGACTTTAATACTAGGTTTTTTGGGTAAAAACGAATAGGCAACTAA
>Ga0100402_1003332_pt1 | contig 17520 bp, 13 predicted proteins | sample CryGeyme20150102_FD_80419 | JGI IMG/M metagenome (GOLD analysis project Ga0100402, IMG submission 80419) | Groundwater microbial communities from Crystal Geyser aquifers in Utah, USA - Crystal Geyser metaG 2015-0102 | ecosystem: Environmental > Aquatic > Deep subsurface > Groundwater | place...
ATTACAACTCAGATTACTTTAGTTCTAATCTCATAATATATATTTGAACACTCTAAAACCCCTGGTTTTTAGCGTAGTGCAGTAGTGTTTGAGGTCATACTCCAGTTTTCAATTAGGAGAGTTTAGAAAAATATTTAGGAGAGTTTTAGGAGAGTTTAATTAGGAGATTTTCTGAGATATTGGGAGAGTTCTTTTTCAATTAGGAGAGTTTTTTTCTCAATTAGGAGAGTTTTTTTTTGTTAAGCTATATATTAACTAGAGGAAATAGGAGATTTTATTTTTCATCTAGGAGAGTTTTTTTAATAATTAGGAGAGTTTAGTCAACAGTACTAGGAGCGTTTCACCATAATTAGGAGAGTTTTAGGAGATTTATGAAAAAGAATTAGGAGACTTTTAAAAGTCTCCTAATTAGGAGATTTTCAATTAAAGGTTCTTACTACCTGTTCTTCCTGGTAGCCTGTCGTGCTAAAACTATTTACAGTTTCTACCGTCGTTGAACTGATGACACAGTTTAGATACTTTTCGTACCAGGTATAAAAAAATTCAATCTGAGACAATAATGAAAACAGCGATCAAGAAATCAAACCTGAGACGTCATCGTTTGATAAACCAAGTGTAATTATTTAGTTTTCTTTCTAATTCTTTTTTTAGGTGCCAATGGTTGCCTTAGGGTGGCATTGGCGCCCTGCGGGCGCCATAGTTGTGATCCCCGTAAATTAGATGTTCAATTTTTTTTTTTTCTTTCTAATTCTTTTTTGAGTTCTCTCTTATGTTTTCATTCGAACCAAGTGTGATGAGAACAGTAATCCGAAAGCCTTTTTGAAAAAAAATGCAAACACTTCCGGCAACTTATTACCCAGTGATTTATTGTTGGTAAAGTAGGCCAATTTCGTATGGCTACTGCAGCTAGTACTAGCTACTAGTAGTAGACCAGTACTACTATCTAGTATCTGGTAGTAGGTAGTGGTCCTAGCTAGTCACCACCAAAGGTCGTAGTAGCCAGAAGCAGATGTTTATCTAGTTTTTGTGAATCAATACTAGAGTAGTGATCAACTTGTGATCGTTGACATCACACTGGAAGAGTTTAGTATTACCAGCAGTCTATGTATTGCTGCTAGCTAGCTATTCTGCAATGGTAACAGCCTATGGAATAGACGTCAGTAACTTGTTTTGCTTGACCATCGTTTATAGTTATATATTCGTGTAATGATAGATCCTGTATTGCTGCCTAATACATGAAGGACGTACTCATCTCGTTTTTTCTGCCCTGTTGCTGCTCAATCTTTCATGTAGAGCTCCGAAAAAGGCTTCACGGTCGTTTGGGTCAAGCACACGGGTGCCCTGCTCTCGGGAGAATTGACAATACTTGGACTCGCACTTACGATACCAGCACGTCTTGGTGGTGGTGCGGCGTTGCTGCTAAAGGCTGAGAGCCGTTGAGCTGCTTCGACAAAGTCGCGTTCATCTGAGGAAAGCACCATCTTGGAAAACTGTTCTGAAACGGGAGACTGTGGTACACGGTTCACAGGAGTGTCGCTCTCTGTGCTGCTGAGTCTACGCTTCTTGGGGGCATGAGAAGGAACATCGTCAGAAGCAGCACTTGAAGTGATTGCCGGAAGCCCAACGGAAGTTGGGCGTTTCTTCAAATTGAAATGTCGTGGTCCAATAATCATGGACTTGGAAGCCTTCTCGGGGGGTACAGAGAAAGCAACGAGAGGAACGCTCGTATTCTTCACGATGCTCTTCGTCGTACTCAGGTTCATCTTGGGTATGTTTGTGATGCTCGCACTATCACAGACACGGCTTTCGATACCGTTTTCGTCGTGGCTTCCAACGGAAGCGGAAGGACCAGCCAGGGCTAACGGCAACTTTCCCTTGGCTGTAGCTGCCGCCAGAATGGCTGCCTGTCGTCTTTTCTGCTTCCGCAGCTGCTTCTCTGCTTGATCAAAGCTAGCTTCGGCTGCTAGAAAGTACATTACCGATTCATATGGACAATGCTGGGTTTGCGGCGGTGGTGCGCAATTGGAAGTGTTCCGATCTTGCGCGTCTTTGCGTAAACTCGCATAAAAACTGGCATTGTGTGCAGCGAGCAAACGAGCCAATGGCGCTAGGGGTGGAAGAGTAGTAGTTGAGGAGAGGTTCATGATCGTTTATTTCAATCAATTATATAATTGATGAATACTCCTTCTTGATTGCTTTTTGAAATTATTTAATTTTAATCTTGATTCTTGATTGTTTGATTAGATTTTTTACTTTTCAAAAACGTGAGCTGTCTCGCCAGCACTAATATTTTCTCGGCGAGAAAACACTGGAAGCTTCTTCTTCTTCTGACACCTTCATGATGATCGATTACTCCAGTGTGAAGACTTACTAGTACTAGACTACAGTAGTAGTTATGAAAGTAGTAATATTGCTTTGCGGTTCGAGAGATTCAATGCCAAATCGCGCTTGTACTTACTGGTACCAGTTTACCAGGTACCAGGGCGGTACGTTACCAGGTACTATTGGAGAATGGAGGGCCACTTTTGAAACTTTTTCAGGTGGTATGAGGAAGACTGTTCGGCGAGGCATTGCATTTCAGGCTTCTTAATACCAGTAGGCCATTCTGATTGAGACACAGTGAATTTTTCCTGCGCCTACGTACCGGTCCTGGCTGAGGGTCTACGGTACTCTACTACTAGTAGCTAGACTACCTCAAAATTTAAGATTCACATGGGTATTTCTGGACACCAGGAAATTCAACCTGCCGTTTCCAAGAAGGAATAGCATTTTTTTATTGATTCGAAAAGATTCAAAAACGAATTACTCTAGTGGTACCAGGTATCATGATACCTGGTACCTGGTATCAAGTGAATTTTCCTTTCACACTATTGTGGGCATTTCAACGGAAAGGCTAAAGCTGATTCAACTATCCTTTCTGTGTTCGCAGAAATAGCTTCCATCCAGAATTAACATACCTGGTACTAGTAGACAACTAGAAGTAGTACTGTACCAGTCGTAGTACGTATTACCGGTACTCTAGCCATGAGAAGAACATCCCTTTTGTGCTGATATTTTTCACTCAATTACCAGTTATGGCACCAGTTAGTAGTACGGCTACTGGTAGTGAAAGATGTCAATACTACTACCTGGTACCCTGGTACCTGGTAGTGCCTGTTACCAGGTACCAGGTAACTGGTAACCCTGGTACCAGGTTGGTAGTCTACCTGGTACCGATTTCGGAAGGGTGACATTGTATTTCTTACCGGTAGATTGGTACTAGTACTACCAGGTACTACACTATGTACAGTAACAGCCAGCCAGGCCAGGTACCAGGTACCAGTACTAGTACCTGGTATGGTAAGAATGAGAAGATTCGTTTGAAAGAAGAAGAAAAAGGAAAATTATTACTACTGTACCAGGTACCAGGTAGTAATGTCGCTAATTCGACTTCTTGTTGTCCACTTCTGGTACTATCGTTGTAGTGGTACTAGATAGTACTAGGTAGTGGTAGTACAATACCATACACTCCAGCCATTTTTAACCTCTTTAATCTACGTAGTACTATGTGCTGGTACTACCACTACCAATCGTCCTGTAGCTATTCTCAAAAAGTACGTCCGTACTACTACCAGGTACTACCTGCAGTAGTAGGTCTCTACTTGGTACCACGTGGTAGTAGTAACAGTTGTACCAGGTAGCACGTTGCGTTTGGACCGTTAGATTGTTTTAGTACCTGGTATTCGATGGGGTGCCGTTATTTTCAGTTCTTGCTGGATTTGCACGATTGGTACTGTAGAAACTACGTAATTAATGCATGAATTACAACTACTACTACTAGCTAGTGGTACTCTACTACCACTACTCCTCTACAACCAGCTACTAGTACCTGGTACCAGGTAGCTAGAGACCTACTAGCTGTAGTACCTGGTGATGGAAATTGCTGGAGCAAGACACGGCTTTGCCTTCTTGCCGTTGGTATGGTAGTAGACTAGCAGCTAGAGTACTACTCCTAGTACCTGGTACCAACTTTGAAATGAAAAAAGCACAGATACTTCTCACGGCTAGTCATCCTGTTTGTTCGGAAGAATCAATAGGATCGATGATAGAAAATTAGTTGATTCATGAACGAATGATTCCTCAATGAATGAAAGAATGAATCAATCAATCAATCCATACAAAATACATAAACGAATCAATGAACGAATCAATAAAGTTGATGGTGATCGTATAATTGATCTGATACAAACCAGTGGCACAAGCCTATCCGAGGAGGATACTGTCACTAATCTTGTGAATCTGCAAGATCCTGGAGACTGGAGAAAAGCATTGCTGAACAGTGTCGTAGCATATGAAAGTGTAGACAATGTAAAACTGAAAAACTATTCTATGGTGGTGCTGCGTTGGTACTGTATTAATCCAAGCCACCAATCGCGTATGGAAGAATAAATTTGTCTCCTTTACTTTTAAATATATGTAGAGTAGCTTATATTGCGTCCTACTTTTGATATTATTTTTGAGGTGAATAATCCTGTCTGCATACACTAGAAACGTTTGTTGTTCGAAGAATGGTAAGTCTCACAGCAAGAACCCACATGGACGTGGTCACACGTCACAACGAACTAGAGAGACAAATTCTTTTTAGTATCGGTATTGTTGACGTCTTCGAGAAAGCTCACTGTCATGCAGGACGACCCGATTTTCGGGTGTCATTCCCGTCATAACAGAGCTGGCATTTGTACTTTCGTCGTCCTCTTCTGCGCGCCATCGATTTTGATTAATGTATTCGTCTTGCATGATATTCATGTCCTCCAAAGAAGCAGGTGGGGGAATGTCCATGCCGTAATGGTAGGCATCTATAAATGTAACGGTTGGTTCGGGATCTTTTCCTAATTGTTTTTTACGGTGTGGCGGAGGAATGGGTGGTGTGCGAGGACGTCGAGCCGTGTGTGTCAGCTGCCTGGGTGTTTCGTCTGCCAGGGCTTCTTCAAGGGCTTGCGAGAGAGGCGACAATGGAGCAAACGATTTTTGGGTCATTAACTCTTCAGCTTCCTTGGTCAATCGATAGCCTTGCCTCTTGGCACTGCGTGTTGCCATCGCGCGTGCATAGTGAGAAGAATCGTTGTAAGGATATCGCATGTCGCCAATCTCTTCATCTTCGTCCACAAAACGCTCTTCCATTTCTCGTTTGTTGCGGGCAACTGAAATTCGATCAACGTACGAGTCATCCTCATCGTCGCCCTCTTCACTGCTGGTCTCGTAATCGCCGATGTCGGAATCACTTTCCAAGTCATTCTCCAGCTCTACCAGATCATTATCAGCAGCATTGTCTCTGCTGCGAACGCCTTGAAGATCACCTTCATCGTCAATATCAATGTCGTAGATACTGCTGGGTTTTTTATCTGGATCGCAGGCATCGTCTTGCCGTCCTGCCAAGGGGGTGTCGTAGAATTGAACCGACTTAGGACGGTTGCGTCGCAACTGAATGGCAGCGGGTTGAATGAAACTGGATGTGGAGGACTCGTTCGAGTAACGGGAATTGGCTGTGCCTCGTCGCGGGAAAAAGTTGAAGGATGGACGGCCACGGTTGTGACGCGCAGACTCGCGAACAGAATCAATGGCATTGGAGCCAAAATTTCTGATTGCATCCACTGCAGCCCGGGCTTTAGCATTCGTGGCATTCAGAACGGTTCGACCACTCGTTATCTTCTTTTCGTGACGTTGGCAATTGTAGCAAATAACAAAAATCACAGCGATCATGCAAACGATGCCAGCGGCCAATCCAAAAATAATAGCAGTTCGTTTGGTATCGTTGTTGGAATTGATGAGCTTTGCTTTTGAGTCTGTAGCTGTAATGCTTGAGATGGCGTGCTCCATTTCATGGTTCCATGTATGAGGTTTATTCTGGGCGCGAATCGCCCTTGTGTAGAGGCCCTTCGCATTAAGCACGCGTAGGAAAGTGCGGACTTCAGCACTTCCGAAGTCAAAGAAAGACTGAATTGTTTCTGTGACCAGAGCAGGAGTCACATCAGCAACTTTGTCGGAATCTTGATTGCGAAGATGTAGCAAAACTAGAATAACCAATTGAGTGGTGTAGGACTTGGCATCCGACCCGCGTCGTAGCTGGATGACTTCGTCCTCTGGTAAGACATATGTGATGGTGAGCTGATAGTCTTCCAATAAATCATCACCAAAGACATTCTCTAAGTGTTTGGTAAGAAGAGGTTCAAGGCTGTTAAAAACTTCTTCTTTGTGTAAGCTCAGGTCAACACTTCCTTCCGTTGCTACATATATTGGCTTGGCCGACACACTTTCCACATAGTAGGTCAAGCCTTCACTTGTTGTTTCAGAGTGGACAGCAAGCTCGTCTCGAATCAAATCTCCTGCCGTCTCGCCTTCAGGAATGGTATGCGTACTTGCAAAAGTTGTTGCAGCTTGCTCGCTTGAAGTAGGATCTGTGGCAGGCTTCTCTCCAAATCCTGAAAGGAAGGCGTTGCTGACGCGACTGTCCGTTTCTGGATTACTGGAAGATGTAGCAGGAGTGGACCCTTTTTCCTTAACATTATCCGATACTGTATCAATTTTATTTTTTTGGTCTTCCAAAAAGGAGTCAAGATCGACCTCACCTGCACCACCATCCCCACCCGTGTTTTTCTGAAAAAAGCTAACCAAGGGTTTGGATTCATAATATTTGTCTTCATCCTCGTCTTTGTTCGAGTCAGACGCAATTTCTGGAGCTAGGGTCTCTTCATCTTCCTCGTCTGGAGCAATTGTTTCCTCCTCTGCTTCTTCGTCGTTCATCAATTCATATCCATCCTCTATTTCTTCTTCATCTATTTCTTGTTCCTCATCTTCTTCGATAAAATTGTCAGGCTCCAAAGTTTCTTCTCCAGTCCCTTCTCCAGTATTGATGCTATCTATTGTAGTACTTTCTTGCTCTTCGAGATCAATTTCGTTGAACCAGGCCTCGTATTGGTCATATGTAGTAGTGGCAGTACCGCTAGCACTTTCTTGCGTCGATCCACTACTTGCTTTGGCTTCTGCCGAGTCAGCTTGGCCATAAAAAGCATTACGGGCTCTAAAACTGCCAAAGCCGTTGTTGGCTCTTCGATTCGGTATGGCGTGTGCTACAGGTTCTGGCACTTTCTTCTCGCTTGTCAAAGGAACAGCCGCAACGGGCCCTTCCTCTTGTTTGGCTTCTTCAGTGTTACCGTTGTAAAATCGTCTTGCTTCTTGCGTCGATCCACCGACATTGGCAGGCAAGCCTAACGCCTGCCTTTGAAAGGTATAGTCTTCCTCTTCTAGATCCAACAAGGAAAAATCTGGTTCTACCATTTCCTCCAATCCTTCTAATGTGATGCGAGTTTGATCTCGTGTCGATGGTTCTTTGACTGTCAAACGAAAAAAAAAATTGAATGCCAATGTGTGTAAGAGACCGTGGACAATTGCAAATGCTCATTGTTCGTCTTCAATACTGAAACAAAGGGTTAATGCGTACCACCACCTTTTTTACATTTTTTGCCTTTGCGTTCTTTGCAATCAATGGGACTCGATTTGGCAGCCTTTTTGGCTTCTTTGCTGACTTTATGGCCTTTGCTGGAAGTTTTGTTGGCTTTGAGGGTGCCCGTACCCTTTGCTTCTTCTTTGAGGGTACGACGTCGTTTATTGATTGATGAGACAGACGATGTTGATCCATTAGCTGTTGTTGTTGTTGTTGATGATGATGATGATGACAGTCTGCGCGATAGTTTGAGATGGCGGCGAATGCCACCATTTCCGCTGGAAGTGGGTTTGACCCAAATACCATTGGTTGTGTCACCTTTGATTGGTTTGACCAAAAAACTACCGCGTTGATTAGGCTCATCATCTTGTGATTCTTGCACTTCTGATCTCTGTCGTACCTCTTCATTTGTATCGGTCGTAGCGGACGTAGTGCCAATCTTACCATCCTTTTTCTGGGTACCTTCCAACAAGTTGGATACCTCACCACGGGTTCGTTGGTCCCGACTGGCTTCCTTTTGCGCCTTTTCTTCCATCAAAAGCAGTAATTCTTTTTCATCCTGCACAAGAGCAAGTTCTTCTTCGACTATGTCTTTATTGCTAGGGATAATGCGAGCCGGGGAAGATCCACCTCCTCCTTCGTCTGGCTTTGCTTCAGTCGTTGCCACGGCATCTTCACTGTCTCTATTCACTCCACCGCGCTCCCCCCGTGGCCGTTTGTTCTGGTTGTAAAAGGCCGTAGGATGAGATTCAGCAGCAGATTGGGTGGTACCGATACGCTTGGCATAGTTCATTTTTTTCTTGCCTCCCAACTTGTTACCTTTCCGATTGATTTGTGAAGATTGTTCTGCTTTGGGTATTTTCGGCGGTTTGAATCCATCAGCGCTGTCTTCAGGTACTGTAACTTCTTCATTGGTGTCCACGTTATTTGTTTCCGAAGAGTGCATGGAAATAGTTGCCGTCAAAGCTATCGGTTTGACCTTTTCGGCTAGAACATTAGTGGAGGGAGAACTTCCTACGGTTGCCAATAGTAGCAACACTCCTGAAAGTAAAAATCTCGTCATGGTGGTCAATCTTATTTTCTCGTTGTTTCTGTTATTTATCTCTCCGATGATCTATCATTCAGTTGATTTTTACATGCGCCAAGACGAGATCAGTTGAATGGATCAAATTTGGTCAATCTTTGTTCGGGAGAGAGGTGCGTTCCAAGGTGCTCCAAAATGTGAGCGTTGAATCTGAAATTAAAGTACTTAGAGAAGGAGGTGCTCAAGTTTGATTTTTTTAGCTTTATGTTTGTTTACGCAGTACCAGTACAGCAGATACAATTATTTTGATTCCAGAAACTGGCTATCGCATTTATTCGAATCATGGTATTGACAATGTAGAGACCATAAGGCCACCACTTGGCCAAGGAAATTAGAAAACAGTTTTGATTTAGCTACCATGGCATTAATGCAATCCTTGCTTTCATGATTACTATTATGTGAGGACCAAAGTGGAGAAAAGCATCGATGAGTGTCGGCTTGCTTTATTAATCCTCACCTTAGTTCCAGAATTCGTGCCACGTTGAGATAAAAAATAGAACTCGTGAATCATGATTCCTTCAATGATGATAACAATAATATTATTATCAGTAATATTATTATTACTATGATGAAACTGTGGCACTACTACTAGGTAGTAGCTACTGTACTCTACTAGCTAGTAGTAGACGAGAGAGAGTCTACTACTACTACTACCAGGTACTACTAATGTAGCTTGCTAGTACCGTAGGTACCAGGTACCACTGGGCCCCACTGCTACTACCTACTACTACTACTACTACTACTACTACTACTACTACTACTACTACTACTAGTGCATCATTACCCTGGTAACAAGCAACACAACTAAACAACACTAGACTAGTAGGCTGCTATTCTAATACTTGACTTGTTTCACACAACCAACAACAAAGTACATATTATAATATATTGTTATCTTTGAACTTCTTATGCATTCATCGAGAGTACCCACAGAGTACACACACATACACAAAATACAGACGCTTAAAAATACACAAACAGTATGGCTACTTCTTCCGCTGCTCCTCCTCCCCAAACCTTTCCATACGACTACTTGTTCAAGGTGCTTGTCATTGGGGATGCTTCTGTTGGAAAAGTGAGTTACTTATAGTATATTATGTAACGATATGTTTTTTTATTGTCTGAAAACTACTCTACTACTAATTCGTGCTCGTTCAAACTACTACTGACTGATTTGCACTCATCATACACATGACACATGGCACATTACACACACTTACTTTCACCTTTCACCTTTCACCTGCTCCGTGTTAAAAAGTCTTCCATGTTGCTTCGATTCACGGATGATTCTTTTGATGAACACATCCAATCAACGATTGGTGTCGATTTCAAGGTAAAACATTGCGACGTTCAAGGCAAACGCGTTAAATTAACTATCTGGGATACAGCTGGACAGGAACGATTTCGTACCTTAACGTCCAGTTATTATCGTGGTGCCCATGGTGTTGTGTTGGTATACGATGTAACGCGACAAGATTCGTTTGAAAATTTAGAACAATGGCTCCGAGAGGTACAATTGTACAGTCCGAATGGTGGCGAAAATGTTGTCAAGCTCTTGGTGGGGAACAAGATTGATTTGGAACGGAAGGTACCACGAGAACAGGCCGAAGCCTGGGCCCGGTCACAGGGAATGTTGTTTTTAGAAGCCTCGGCCAAAACCAAGTTAGGCATCCGTCAAGTATTTATGGAAGTTGTACAAAAAATTGTAGAAAATCCAGATCTGTTGGCCAATGCCGTTCCTGGGAAACCCAAAAATACAACACAATTACAACCACAACATCACATGATGCACGGCAATAACGGTGATGATGACGATGATGATGATGGTGGGTGCTGTTGAAATCGTCTTAATGAAAACCAAGTCATGTAAAATGTAGAGTACACGACAGTGTGCACGACATCAACGATAACAACCAAGAGCCACGAGATATCTGCTCACTGAAAAAAGTCTTTGGGAGGTGGGAGCTAACGTGGACGGAATATTATACTAAAAATTATTTAATAACATACATGTATTTTCTTTTGGAAATAAGAAATAACTAGACATACTGAGGAGAAAATATATAATGCTATGATTGACTGACATTATAGCAACAAAACACAATATCTGAAGTTGAGAGGATGTCGTAAAGGAATCATGCAAGTGCCTGCGAGTAGTCTACTCCAGTACTCAGTATATAATATTGGTTCAATGGGATGGATGCACTTTTGGTTCGGTTTTAAAACTCAATCACTAATAAGCCACAGAGATAACAAAACTAGCACATAAACTCTGCAACTCTGCCATACAAAGAATGGTCACGTCTAGGAACAATAGTAATTGCTAGCATTTCGATTTCCTTTTACTGTCGTGCCTGATGGTTCGGACTAACACTTATTCTCCGTTTTCATTCCTGTATTACCAATTACCAGCGCTGAAAAGACAAAACCACCGTCTCTTTGCTCTCTTTTATCAAGCACGACGCAGGCCCATGAATCATTTATCATTTCAATAAACTTTTATCTCGTAAAGTTTGGTGCTGCTATTATTTATTGATTTTCTCCTTCCTCTTCTTTTTTCATCATGTACTTGTCGACAATGTTCTCTTGAACCCAAGGTGTGGTCGATACTGCCAATCCAATGCGCAAGGGCAAGGCAAAACGTGCCACATTGGCAAAGGCAAAAGCTTCGGCTCCTACGCTTGCCAAATCTTCCTTGTTGGAAAGATCAGGCCAATGTCCCGCCACTTTGGTGTAAGCTGCAATTGCCAGTGGAATACTAATAGCCCAAAAAGCACCCTCCCACAAAAATAACGAAATAGATCCTGCCACACCTGCCTGTTTAATCTTATCAAACAATTTTGTAGGATCATTGTCATTTTTTGTTTTTTCAGCATCCTTCTTATCTGTATCACTGGTAGCCGACAAAACCGTACCAGTAGTTCTTAAGCGAGGCCCGGCGGCTGCTGCTGATATTGGCTTGGATGGTATAGGTGCCAAGTTCTGCACCAGCAGCTGTTGCTGCACCTGGTGCTGGTCACGATGATGGTGTATTAGACCCAACGCAGAGTGCCTGATAACCACAAAGGCTGATGAAATCTGCAAAAGTATTAGGCACAGCAGCAAGCACAAAAAATACAGCGGAGAATTCTTCATATTTCAAAAAATTAATTAAGTAATGTTGTATTCAAATTCAAATACTGCGTACTAGTATCCCATCAAAATAAAATGAAAACTATACAGGCAGCAGCAGCATAGCAGCAGCATCTATGTTGTCGCGATGATCGGATGACAATGACAACGAGCTGTTGAAGGGAGAAATAAAAAGACAATCTTTGCTTCCCATGACGTCATTCCAGATTTTCGATAGAGTTAGGGAATCGTCTTATATAATAATAATATATTAGTTTTGTTTGAATTATCAAAACGAGGCAGACCGCAATCCGCTGGGAGTCTCTACTGCGCGGTAACACAACAGTGCTGCTGCTGCTAACAGCACCGATACGATTCGATCCAGCGTTCACTCGAATCTACCAGCAAATTCACCATTTGGACTGTAAGTCGATAGATAGGTCTATCTACAAGGAACAGCGGCACGGATGTAGAAAGTAGTTGTGCATACTGTATTTGTTACGAGCTTGTGTGGGATATGACATATGACTGGTGTTAATCCCTGCATTTTTACTCTCGGAAAACGAACCCGCGAGTTTGGTTCTGTTATTGCCGGTAAGAGCGACCGCAGAAACCCAAACAATAAAGAGCATTCAGAAAGTTCGGCAAAATCTCACCACCAAAATAACATGGTTACCACCAAAATAACATGGTTGCAATCGCCGCGGGTACAGGGGCGCACTGGAACAACAGGACCCTCGTGGTCTCTCGAAAAGTGATAGAGAGAGCAGACGTGTTCCTTTTGGAAAGAAGATTATTCACCTACCATCATTGCTCCGTAGTACGGTACGCCGCAGTTAAATTTGTCGCGTCTCTACTCATTCATTTGCTATTAGGTTGTATTCTATGCGTCATCTAGTGGAATCTTACCCTTTTGATTGCTTGCCCACAATTGTACTACCTTACCTTCTTGTACTAAAAAGTTCTGCCTGCGTCTTGTCTTTTGTTTGAAAGTAAGCCGTCATGATTTCTTCGCTTTCCTTGGAGAGAATAGCATCAGTGGTCGTTCCTTGAATGCATATATGACGGACAAGCTTCAATCTACATGCCTTGGCAAAATACCAAGATAGCCACCAGGAGGCCGCATCAACTAACATTACCAAATCTACCTGCTTTTCCTGATTATTACGTTACTACTAGTAGTAGGGTCCATGATAGTGTCCTTGCTACCACTTAGACGACTAGATCAATTTTCCCGCCCTTTTTTGTGTGTGTATGTTTGACAAGGAAGCCAATTGTCTTGGTTGCTCTTTATTAGAGTAGTAGAGCAGTAGAGTGTACACAGGACTCGATCTCAGGCAAGTCTTTGTTCTGAGTAGTGTAAGGCTAAGTTGTATGGTACTACTTCAACAGTTCTAAATATGACTTGCCACTCTCTTGTGCTGATTATTCAATTTGTGCTAGTTGAGTTCGATAGGAAGATTTTGTTAGCCGAAAATACGATCGATGCCAGAACCATCTCTTCAATTGTTCCGGTAGATTGTGACATTTCGTACAGCTTTATTTCTCGAGATTCTGAGTCTTGCTTTTTCTAATTACATTAAACTGGCGGGCTCTTCGAACCTCATAGTCTTTTCATGTGAATCTGTAACTGCCCGTGGTTTTACTTGCAAAGAGGAAGTCACAACATCCTCTTTTGAAAGAAAGAAGGTTCTCACTATCCATGATCTCTCGCGTCCAAATAATACTAAGTGAATCTTCCAGACACAATTTAAGTTCGATCAGATGAAACAACAATAACATGAAAGTTTCCTGTGCCATTCTCATTCTTGCCACCGCCGACGCGTCGTCCATTCGAGGGCGTCGTAATACTCTCCAACTTGTGGGCTACGGCGGAGAGCCCAACCGTAATCGATTTCCACTTGGTCCCTGCGAAGGTAAAGTAAAAAACGTTTGTTGTGGCACCTCTGTCTGCCAAAATTTTGTTCATGCATTCGATTCAACTTCACTGGTTACTTACTGCATTTTTTCAACTCTTCCTCCCATACATTCATTCATTCGTTCATTCGTTCATGCGTTCATTCGCTCATTCATTCATGAAAAATCCAAAGGTGACTGTGATAACGATGACGAGGTAAGCCAATAGCCAATGTTGAACAAGTCACGCCTATCTTTATTATCACGCCGTCAAACTAACTCAATACTACGTGTATCTGAAATTGCAGTGTGCCGAAGGTCTCGTCTGCTTTCAGCGAGAAATCCCGGGACCAGGTGAAAGTTGGATGGAAGTTCCTGGATGCATTGGAGGTGCCGACTTTACGGCGGGCACAGACTTTTGTATCTTTGATCCTGCTCTGGCCGAAGAGAGGCCTGCAACAGACGCTCCAACCTTTGCCCCCACAACACTTTCCCCTACCTTTGAGCCTACACTGACTCCCACGTCTCCTCAGCCCACCGAGACTGGAGACACTGGTGCTCCCACCTTTCCTGTCACGGATATGCCTTCCATGGTACCTTCCTCGTCTGACTACTGGGATTTGCCCGAAATCAATTACGTGGGTGATAACGGTAACCCATCAGGAATTCCACTCGGTATCTGCGAAGGTAAGTGCTGTGAAATGTTCGAAACCACTTATTTATCTGTTTTATTTTAGTTGCACTTTCTCAATCACGCTTTTCGTTTATTTTTCATCATCATTACCTCATCTTTCTCTCGCAGGCGACTGCGACGTTGATGACGACTGCTTGGATGAACTCGTTTGCTTTCAACGTAATGCTGATGAGGATGTTCCGGGTTGTCGTGGTAAAACCCGTAACACCATGGACTACTGCATCACACCTCTCCCGGAAGAATCCATTGAACTTCCCATTGCGCTCATTACCATGTCTCCCACAATGTCCGAAACTGCGGCCGCCACGGAAATGATTGTGGCCCTGGAATCGGTTGGCGATAATACGGGCATGGTGTTAGGTCTTTGTCAAGGAGATTGTGATGTCGATTCGGACTGTTTGGATGACCTGATCTGTTTTCAGCGCGACAACTTGGAGGAGGTTCCCGGCTGTGCTGGCAGTGGAAGCAGATCCTTCGATTATTGCATCATTGATCCCAACCCCAGCACATTCTCTCCTACTGAAATGGAAACTACTATCATGACGGGTGCACCTACCATTGCTCCTACCATTGCTCCCACGGAGCCTCAGATTGCAGTTGCAGCTGAGGAGGCTTCCATTTTGGAACCTACCATGACACCTACCATGGAGCCCATGTTGGTGACGGTAGACAAGTATCGCGATGGGTTGTTGGGATTGTGTGAAGGAAAATGCAAAGAAGACGATGATTGCGAAGGTGATCTAATTTGTATGGAACGTGATGAGGAGGACGAGGTACCTGGTTGTGCCGGAGTTCCCCACAGGGGTGATGACTATTGCATCAATCCTTAAAAGAACGACAAAACAGAATAGTATTTCGAATGACGGGGTGTTTTTTGTTGTTGAAGATGAAGAATAGGATCGAGTAGGTACATGACAAATGACAATTACATCCAGTACGATACTTAAATAATGCGTGTATTAACATCCTAGCATTTTCGGATGCATCAGTGCATTTAATTTAAAGATTCACGAAAGGAACTCAAAACTCAAATGTACGTAGTAGGGCTAGTATATTGAAATGGACGTACGAAAGTACAACTACTCAGAGGTGCTACCTGGTTGTAGCAAAACCTTTTTTGTTTTGCGACCAACAGTTGTTGGTAGAGTGGGAGTAGTCTATTTTGGGACTCTTGGTTTCCTGCTTCGTACTGGTCCTGTATTTGCTGAAATAATGAAATTAGTCCATAATACGACGTAATCAACAGGCATTCGTGTTTTGACATCTCTCGCAAATTTTATTCGCAAGATCTACCATACTACTCTACTAGCTAGTAGTAGTAGTAGTACTGGATTAGTCTACGTCTCACGGTAGTACTACAGTAGTTATTAGTACGTATACAGACTCTCTAGCTACTACTACTAGTAGGACTCGAGTAGTAGCTAGCCTAGCTACAGTAACTGGTAGTTTTAGAAGTACCACGGAGTGTTTACCAAAACATCATTGCTGGTGCAGCAAACATAACAGATTGATCAGGTTGATTTACCTACTATCAGGTACTCGGGTAGTAGATAGACTAGACTTCTTATCTTATTGAATTAAATGAACTAAGTTAACCACTCGTACAACACATCAAACCAACCAGCAAGCAAGCAAGCAAATAATCATATTCTCATATTCTCATATCCTCTATTAAAAGCCAAAGCCAAAGACAGCATGACAGATGAAAACATTGTATTCACAGCTGTCCCCTATACTGGATTTGAAGGTCTTTTAGGAAACTCTGGAGGAGGCGGAAGAGGAAGCAGCAACTACTTTGATAATGATGGCTGGTGGTTGACTTCTTGGTGGTGTCCTTCGTGTACCTTCTCTTTGCCACGCATCGAATGTCCTTCCTTTGAATGCCGTTGGCCTTCTTTGGAATGTTGCGAATTACGAGATTCTACCAAAGAAAGACTTAAAATCGTGTTACTGATTTTGTTGGCGGTACTGTTTGCGGTAACATTGGGAACCGTCTTGGGATTGTCTCTGGGTGCAACAATTCGAGCCGTTCGACACAGACATCATCATAGTCATGATCATAGTCATGATCATCATAAGCATGACAGCAGCAGCAGCAACAACAATCACACAAAACTGGTAGCTTCACCTCTTTTTGATTTAGAGGCAGACCCAGCAACAGCAATATTTGTAGCAAAAGAAGACGAAGACGTTAGAAACACGAACACTGGTACCGGATTCTGGGGAGCACAGCAACAGGACCTTCACAATCTCGATGACCACGTTTTATTGCGGCATTTTAATAAATATTCTTCCTCTTCTTCTTCAAGACCAGAACGCCGTCGTCGTCCTTCTTCTCGTTTTTCGAGTACCAAACCTCGGCTTCGAAAACATCTTCTAAGAGGACAAAAGGAACCACAACCTTACAATGCAGATGGCTTTTTTCCTACAGAAGACAGTCGTACCGAACGATTGGATGATACCTACCATTTCTTTCCACTACACGAGGAAAACGATGACAATAATGATGAGGTAGTAGAAGGAGAAGAACTAGATGATGATTGGGTTTGGGATGAATATGGTCAAGACGATGATGTAACACGGTAAAATGGACAAAATATGATACAGACAACTCCAGCGGAAATTGGTTGTTGGTGTTTTACTCTATTTGCGCAGGATCGACCAATATTATTATTATTATGATTTGATTGGAATACGAAAATTATTGATAATAGGAATAATAAAATACACAGTATACGCCAGGATAGGAAGAAAATACAAACCAAAAAGGCCCCACGGACTCCGGCACCATAAACCAACAGCTCCCAAATGAAAAATCTAATTGCCGTTCTCCGTGTGATGCAAAATCTCGTGCGTCCCTTTTTCGAATACATTATGCTGTTACCGTACTGAAGTACTCCGCGTTTTCAACTTACCACTATTGCTATTGTCACTGCTACTGCTATTCGAGTACTACTAACAAACTAATCAAACTACTGTACTTATTTTAGCACAGCTAAAAACTAATAATGTTCGCTGAAGCGAATCCTACTACTAAGTACTACTCCTACTACTAGCTAGTCAGAGCCAGCCGAAGGGAACGTGAGACAAGGAGACCCGAAGCCGACGTCACCGGAATGACCCGAAATGCCACATCCCGTCTCCCACTCAGAAACAGGAACACATCGGGAGAAATCGGATACGACTATTCCCACTTCGGGGAAGAAGATCCACACGCCAGGCTGCCGAAGCCAAGGCCTGACTCGTAGCCCAGCG
>Ga0100402_1003333_pt1 | contig 17507 bp, 15 predicted proteins | sample CryGeyme20150102_FD_80419 | JGI IMG/M metagenome (GOLD analysis project Ga0100402, IMG submission 80419) | Groundwater microbial communities from Crystal Geyser aquifers in Utah, USA - Crystal Geyser metaG 2015-0102 | ecosystem: Environmental > Aquatic > Deep subsurface > Groundwater | place...
CTTTCATCTAGACGCCAAGAGCCACCTGAGCGCCTTCGACATCCGCATGTCCCGCCCCGATGCCCGCAGCGTCAGTTACACGCGGGTGCGTTTACGCAAAGACGTCGGGACGATGCGCTATGCCCCGAGAAACCGTGACGATCTTTTTGAACCACCCCTGGAAACGGGGCTCTAGTGCGAGTTAAAGTAGCGACGTTTACCAGGGCACGAGCAGGTCGCTCTCGTGCCCAGAAAGACGTCGATGCCCGACTCGTTGAAACGCTCCGCCGAGTCGTTCGGCGTCACTTCATCCCGCAGCTCTTGATTGGCTTCGGTCTTTGGTTGAAAAAGAGCATGCTTTGTTTTGTTGGCTTGAGTCATATTCGGCTTGGTTTGATGCGCTTGGCCAGAAAGGCCACCAGTTCGCGGTTGGCGGCACCCTCGACCGGAGAGGCGGCGACGCGGATCTGCAGCACGCGGCCCTGCAGGGGGAGTTCCTCCCAGCCGGCGATTTTTGTTTCGCGGGCGTTGGGGATGACTTTGACGCGAAGTTTCCTGCGGGCGGTTCGTCGATGGAAATTTTCCATTGTTTATCGTGCCGTATGGTGTATCACGCTACGCCCATGCGTTCGTCTCTCGCAGTCATTTTAACTTTGCTCTTCACTTGGAATTCGCTTCTGGGCGCGATGGGCGAGCTTGTGCTGTGTTTACACGTGGACGGAGAGGCGCATCTTGAACTAGCGGGTAAGCATGTGCCGGAAAAAGAAGCCTGCTGTGATGAGCATCCGGAAATCTGGATTACCCCCGTGGATTGTCCGCCATGCACGGATTTGACTTTGGAATTGGTCGATCTGGAGTCGATTCGAAGCAATGAATTTGAATCCATTCCCGTCGAGTTGGCAGCATTGGCTGGCGACTCGAACAATTTTGCCGAGCCCACAATGAGATTCGGCGTGGATGTTGCACTTGCTCATCCGACCAGAGGGCCACCGGATGTTGAAGCAACTTCTGAATTGATCCGCCGCGTCGTTGTGCTGCGGCTTTGAAGATCCTGATACCGATGTTGTTCCGGGCTCACGCGTTGTGCCCGATTGAATCGCCAAGCCACAGAGCTCGGCGAATTACACTCAGTAATCAGGATTTTTATGTACCCATTTTCTCGAACCAAACAATTCATCTCGATCTTTCTGTGCGCGCCGTTGAGCGCACTCTATCTCCACGCCGCCGATTCGCCGCAGGCGACGGCCATTGACTACGCCACTGCACTGCGCCGGGCGATCGCCAACGACCCCGTGCTCGAAGGCTTCTCCGCCCGCTACGAAGCGACCGAGGGCCAAATCGAACAAGCCGGCCTGCGGCCCAACCCAACCGTCGGGCTGGAAATGGAAAATTTCGCCGGTACCGATGCCTTCAGCGACATTCAGGGTGTCGAGGTCACGCTGGGACTCAGCCAAGTCATGGAAACCGCCGGGAAGCGCACAAAACGCGCCGAACTGGCCCGCACCGGACGGGCTGTGCTCGACTGGGAGCGGGAGCTGCGGTTGGCCGCGCTCACGAACCAGGTGCGCACTGCGTTTGTCGAAGTGTTGCTGGCGCAAAAAGCGGTCGCACTGAGCGAGGAGCAGTTGATCCTGGCGCAAAACAGCGCGTCGGAGACACAACGGTTGATCGAGGCGGGGCTTGTCACCGATGCCGAGGGCGGACGTGCCCGGCTGGCAGTATCCGAACAACGCTTCGCGATCCGGCAGGCCCGTAATCGACTGGAGCGCGCACGCGCTCATCTCAGCGCCCTCTGGGGGGAGACCAGCCCGGGAGATTACGTCGTGACGGGTGAAGTTTCCATCGAACCGGACCTGCCCGAGTGGGACGCGCTGATCGCCGCCCTGCCCGAGACCGTGCATCTGGCTGGCTACGATGCCCTGCGCCGTCAAAAGGACGCCGCTGTCAAGCTAGAGCAGGCGCGGGCCAAGCCCAATTTCGAGCTTTTCGGCGGGCCGCGCTACTTCAACGAAGGGAGCGGGGACGCCGCCCTCGTCGTTGGTGTGGAAATCCCGTGGACCCTCTTCGACAAAAATCAGGGCAACATCCGCACCGCCCGGGCCGAGCGCCTGCAGGTCGACTTCGAGGCCGCTACCAGGCGACGCGAACTGGTCGTAGCCCTGCAGGATGCCTACCAAAAACTACAAGCTGCGCGACAGGAGGCACGAAGCATTGAGAATGACTTGTTGCCTTCCGCCGAAGCCACGCTCGAGGCCACCCAACAGGGCTATGAGCGGGGCCTTTACACCCTGCTCGCCGTACTCGACAGCCGTAACGCGCTTTTCCGTATCCGTACGCTCCAGCTGGAGGCCATCCGGCAATATGCCGAAGCCCAGGCGAGTATCGAGGCGCTTACCCGTCCCGCCCAAACCAAGCAAAACTAAATTTTAACCTCCTTACAAAATCATGAATCAAGATACATTGACACCTTTCAAAGACCAAAACCGACATGCGCGCTTCCGTTCCGCCGGATTCGCTGCGCTGATCCTCGTCCTCGCAAGCAGCGCCAACGCGCAGTCGCACGACGGGCACGACCATGCCGAAGAAGCGCAACACGGTGAGACCCACCAGGCACATGCCGGACACGATCAACACGGCGACGACGAACACACCGAGCATGCCCAAGAAGACGTCGTGCAACTGACCCCCGAAATACGCCGTGAGTTCGGCATTGCCCTGGCGAGGGTCGGCCCCGGGCTGCTCCATGAAGAAGTGGTGCTGCCCGGCGAAATCAAATTCAATGCCAACCAGATCGCCTACGCCACGCCGCGCTACGCCGGCACCATTCAGCAGATTCATGTTCATTTGGGAGACCGGGTCGAAAAGGGCGAGCTTTTGGCCGAATTGGAAAGCACGGATACCCTGCGTCCGTTCAGCCTGAAAGCCCCCATTGATGGCGTCGTGGTGGCCTACGATCTCACGCCGGGGCAAACCGTGGCGGCGGGCCAGTCACTCTTCACCGTCGCCGATCTCTCCACCGTGTGGGCGGACCTGCGCATCTACCAGCGGGACATCCCGATCATCCGCGAGGGGCAGTCGGTCCGCATCTCCAGCGGGCACGACGACCATGCGAAGCAGGAGCGCGGCAAGCATAGCTTTGCGGGGCGCATCACCTACATCGCTCCGGTGATCGACGAACACACCCGCACCGGCTTGGCACGGGTCGTAGTGGACAACGCGGATGGCCAATGGAAGCCCGGCCAGTTCATCAAGGGTAGTGTAGCGGTGGACGAGCATCAGGCCGACCTCGTCGTGCCGCACAGCGCCGTCATTCCCTATGAAGGGCAGCAGGTGGTCTTTATCCAAACCGAGGAAGGCTTTGAGCCGCGCCCCGTTGTGCTCGGCCACAGCGATTCGGCTGCCCATGCGGTGGAAAGCGGTCTCGAAGCCGGCGACACCATCGTCATCCGCAACCCAATGTCGATCAAAGCCGAACTGGGCAAAGGTTCCTTCGGCGGTCACAACCACTAATTTACCGGAGACCTGTCAAACATGTTACATAAAATTATCGAACTCGTTCTCCGGAACAAGCTGATCGTCGTGCTGATCACCCTCGCGGTGATCGCGGGTGGCTACGCCAGCTACAAAAAACTGCCGGTGGATGCCTTTCCGGACGTCTCACCGTCGCTCGTGCAGGTCTTCACCGTGACCTCCGGCCTGGGGCCGGAAGAAGTGGAGAAATTCGTCACCTTCCCCGTGGAAGCGGCCATGAGCGGTCTGCCCAAAGTTGAGGAAATCCGCTCGGTTTCCAACTTCGGGCTCTCCGTCGTCAGCATCTACTTCGAGGAGGGCACGGACATTTACTTCGCCCGGCAAGTCGTCGGCGAGCGCCTCTCCGAAGCCCGCGAGGCGATTCCCGCCGGGTTTGGCGAGCCCGTGATGGGGCCGATCGCCACCGGGCAGGGGCTTGTCCTTTACTACAACCTGATCGACACCACGGGCAGCTACTCACTCGAAGAGTTGCGCACCCTGCAGGACTGGGTGGTCAAATACAACCTCCAGACCGTCCCCGGCGTGACCGAGGTGCTGGGCATCGGCGGCTTCGTCAAGCAGTTCCAGATCAACATCGACCCGGATGCGCTGCTTCGCTACGATCTGGCGCTGCACGAGGTGATCGAGCGGATCGAGGCCAACAACCAGAACGTCGGCGGGCAGTTCCTCGAGCGCAATGGCGAGATGCTGATCGTCCGCTCGGTCGGGCTGGCCAAAGACATCGCCGACCTGCAACAAATCGTCATCACCCACGAGGACGGCACCCCCGTCTATCTCCAGGATGTCGCCACCGTCGAAATCGGCGGCGACATCCGGCAGGGCCTGCAGACCCGCAACGGGGAGGAGGAAGTCATCTCCGGTATGGTCATCAAGCTCTACGGCACCAACTCGTCCACCGTGATCCAAGCCGTCGAGGACAAACTGGCGGAGATCCAAAAAGCCCTACCCGAGGGGATTCTAATCGACCCCTACTACGAGCAAAAGACGCTCGTGCAGTCCGCCGTGAACACCGTCACCAGCGCACTTTTGCAGGGGATCGTCCTGGTCGTGCTCATTCTGCTCGTCTTCATCGGCGGCTTCCGGCCGAGTCTCGTGGTGGCCTTGGCCATTCCCTTCTCTGTGCTCTTTGCTACCATTGCCATGTATTACTTCGGGATTTCGGCCAACCTCATGTCGCTCGGCGGCCTCGCTATCGCCATCGGTATGATGGTCGATGGCACCATCGTGATGGTCGAAAATGTCGACCGCCTGCTGCGTGAAGCGCACCCGCAGGAGTCCAAGGTCAACGTGATTGCCCGGGCCTGCGGCGAAGTGGCGCAGCCGATTCTGTTTGCCATTTTGATTGTGGTGCTGGTCTTCATCCCGCTCTTCACCCTGCAGGGCGTCGAGGGCAAGATGTTCCGCCCCCTGGCCTACACCGTTTCCCTGGCCATGTTTGGCTCGCTCATCTACGCCATCCTCGGTGCTCCGGTCTTCAGTGCGCTCTTCATGCGCAAGCCGAAGCAGAAAGCAAATGCAGATGCCAACGACACGGGCGAGATCTGGATCGTGCGCCTGCTGGTGACGGTTTACCGGCCGATCATCTCCATTTTTATCCGGTTTCGCGCCTTGGCCGCGGCCCTCTCCATCGCGCTGCTCGCGCTCGGTGTCGTCATTTTTCCCAAACTGGGTTCGGAGTTCACACCCCGGCTAATGGAGGGCGATATCATCGCCAACCTGACCATGGCCCCCTCCGTCTCGCTCGAAGAGACCAAGCGTAACACCTTGATCGCGGAAAAGCGCCTGCTGGAAGTTCCCGAGGTCGAAGAGGCCGTTTCCCGCATTGGGCGCGGCGAGGTGGGTGCCCACGCCGACCCGATCAACACCGTCCACATGATGGTTGTGCTCCGCCCCAAGTCCGAATGGCGCGAGGGCTTCACCCAGGTCGATATCGAAAACGCCATGCGGGAAAAGCTTGCAGGCATGCCCGGCGTAGAGGCCAATATGACCCAGCCCATCCAGCTCTCCGTCGATGAGCTGATCGGTGGCTCCAAAGCCCAGCTCTCGATCAAACTCTTCGGGCCGGAACTCGATGTGCTGAAGGCAAACGGCGAGAGTATCGCTGACGCCGTGCGGGAGGTCGAGGGAGCCGTCGACGTGCAGACCGGGCAGGTCATCGGTTCGCCTCAGGTTGTCATCCGGCCCGACCGCGATGCCATCGCCCGCCACGGCCTGAATCTCTCCGAAGTGCAGGAGCTGATCGAGGCCGCCGTCGGCGGGGTCGAGGCGGGGCAGGTTTATGAAGGCGTCCAGCGCTACGACATCTACGTGCGCTACCAGAAGGAGGCCCGCGATACGGTGGAGGATCTCCGCCACCTCATCGTGCGCACTTCCGATGGAGCGCTGCTTCCGCTTGACGAGGTGGCCACGATCGAAGAAATCGTCGGCCCCCGCGAGATCGTGCGTGAGAACAACCAGCGCTACCTCGAAATCCAGTCCAACGTCGTCGGCCGCGACATCGGCAGCTTCGTCAAAGAAGCCCAGGCCGCCATCGAGGCGGAGGTCGATCTGCCGCCCGGCTACCTCGTGGTGTGGGGCGGACAATACGAGCTGCAGCAACAGGCCAACCGCCGCCTCGCGGTGGTCGTGCCGGTCACGCTCGCCCTCATCGCGCTGCTGCTCTACATGAGCTTCGGCTCCGCGAAAAACACCGCGCTCATTCTGCTCAACATCCCGCTCGCCCTCGTCGGCGGCATCGTCGGGCTTTGGCTGACCGGGGAGAATCTCTCCGTGCCCTCCAGTATCGGTTTCATCGCGCTCTTCGGCATCGCGCTGGGCAATGGCATGGTCCTCGTGACCTACCTCAACAAACTCTACCGCGAGGGCTTGCCCATCGACGAGGCCAGCATCAAGGCCGCCTGCCTGCGCGTGCGCCCCGTGCTCATGACCGCTGGCACGACCCTGCTCGGGCTGCTGCCCCTCCTCCTCGCCACCGGCACCGGCGGCGAAGTGCAGCGCCCCCTCGCCGTCGTGGTCATCGGCGGACTCGTCTCCTCCACCGTGCTCACCCTGCTGGTCATCCCGGCTCTCTACAAATGGTTCGCCATCAACCCCAACCTGGAAGGCTAAACCCATGAAAGAAATCAAAGCCTACATCAAAGAAATCAAGCGCGAGGCCGTCACCCGCGCCCTCCACGAAATCGAAGGCCTTGACGGGGCCAGCTTTTCCGATGTCCTCGGCTTCGGCCGGGGCAAAGCGGACAGCTCCGGCCTCAATCCGAGCGCCGACCCCTCCGGCTACGTCCGCCACGTCAAAGTCGAAGTCGTCTGTCCCGACGATCTTGAGGATAAAGTCGTCGATGCGATCTGCCGCGCCGCCCACACCGGTCTGCGCGGCGACGGGCGCATCTTTGTCAGTGACATCGGGCGTAGTGTTCGGATACAAGAAAATCCGGCTTAGTCGGCGACCGCTTATGTTTTCTAATTGACGCTTATGAGTCACCACCACCACGACCACGGCACGGAGCACGTCAGCGACAGGGTCCTGCTCTGGAGCGTGATCATCAATGCGGCTCTTTCCCTGTTCGAATTCATCGCTGGCGCGATCTCGGGCAGCGTCGCATTGATGGCCGACGCCCTGCACAACACCAACGATGCGGCTGCGCTGCTCATCGCCTACATCGCTCGCAAGATCGGTCGCAAGGGAGCCGACAAGAAATACACCTTCGGCTACCGGCGGGCCGAGCTGATCGGCGCCATGATCCAACTGACCGTCCTGATCGTGGTCGGGCTCTATCTGGTTTACGAGGCGGTGCGCCGCTTCTTCGCGCCGGATCCGCTGCTGGGCGGATGGATCATGGCGGCTGCGGCCATCGCCTTATTGGTCGACGTTGTGACGGCCTGGTTGCTCTGGGCCATGTCCAAAGGCAGCCTGAATGTGAAAGCCGCCTTCCTCCACAATCTGACCGATGCCGGGGCTTCGCTGGCCGTGCTGCTTGGCGGGGCTATGATTTTCTGGCTGAATTGGACCTGGGTGGACCCCGTGCTCACACTCATCATTGCCGGCTATATCCTGTTTATGTCCTTCGGCATGCTTCGGAAAACCTCCCGGATCCTGATGCAGGGCACACCGCCCGAGCTATGGGAAAGTCCCGGCCTTAATCCGGCAGCTCGATCGCATCGGGGAGTTGCAGTTGCTTGATCCGTGCGGTGCTGCCTTTCTCCAGCACGACCTGGCTTTTCGGCACTTTGAATTGCTTGGCCAGAAAGGCCACCAGTTCGCGGTTGGCGGCACCTTCGACTGGAGAGGCGGCGAGTCGGACCCGCAGCACCCGGCCCTGCAGGGGGAGCTCCTCCCAGCCGGCGATTTCGCTCTTGCGGGCGTTGGGGATGACTTTGACGCGAAGTTTCATGCGGGCTGTGCGTCTTTAAGTGCGCGGAGTTTGTAGTGCAGGGCGCGGCGGCTGATGCCGAGTTGGCGGGCGGCCTCGGTGCGGTTGCCGGCGTGGCGGAGGAGGCTGCGGCGGATCCATTCGGCTTCGAGCTCGGCCAGGCTGAGATCGGGGGGCAGGCAATTGCCGGGAGGTGCCGGAGCGGGCCGGCCCAGGTGCTCGGGCAGGTGGGCCGGTTCGAGGGTTCGCTCGGGCGCGAGGAGCACCATGCGCTCGACGGCGTTGCGGAGTTCGCGCACGTTGCCCGGCCAGGGGAGACCTTGCAGGTGGCGCAGCAGAGCGGAGGCGAGGCGCTTTTGCGGGCGGCGGTGGCGCTGACAGAAGTGCCGCGCGAAACGCTCGGCGAGGGCCGGGATGTCTTCGGGGCGCTCCCGGATGGGCGGCAACTCGAGGTGAATGGTATTGAGGCGGTAGAGCAGATCCTCCCGGAAGTTGCCTTCCCGGCAAGCGGCCATCAGGTCGATATTGCTGGCGGCGACGATGCGGACGTCGGCTTGCACGGTCTGCGCACTGCCGATGGGGCGGAAGATGCCGTCTTCGAGGACGCGCAGCAGATCGGCCTGGCCGAGGGCGGAGAGATCGCCGATTTCGTCGAGAAAGAGCGTGCCGCCCCGAGCGAGCTCGAAGCGGCCGGGGCGGTCTGCCACCGCCCCGGTGAAAGCCCCGCGCACGTGGCCGAAAAACTCCGATTCGATCAGGCTGTCCGGCAGGGCCGCGCAGTTGACCGCGATAAAGGGCGCTTTCCGCCGGGGGCTGAGTTCGTGCAGGCGGCGGGCCACCATCTCCTTGCCCGTGCCACTCTCGCCGGAGAGCAGGACCGTCACGTCGGTATCGGCCACCCGCTCCACCTGCGTCTGCACCCGGCGCATGGACTCGCTCTGCCCCGCCATCACATCGGGTGCATATAGGTCGCGCAGGCGACGCAACAGACGGCCATCCTCGGCGGCGATGGACTGGTGCCGCAAAGCCCGCCGCACGGAGTCGGCCAACAAATCCGCCGAACAGGGAAAGGGCAGGCAATCGAAGGCCCCGCCATGAATCGCCTCCATGGCGATGCGTATATCCGAATGGGCCCCGACGAAAATGAACTCCATGTCGGCGCAGATGGACTGCAAGCGCCCCATCAAGCCGCCGCCCTTGACGGCTGTGGCGCGCGACTTGATGACCACATTCGCCGGGGTCTTGGCCAGGCTTTTTTCCAACGCTGCCTCTGCCCGAAAGACACCCACCTCCCATCCGGCCGCCTCCAGCGCCGGGCGAAAGGTGCCGGCAAAAAGACGTTCCGGATCGAAGAGGGCAATCAAAACAGAGTCATCGGCCATTTGTAAATAATTGCGCATCGCCTCGTTGATGCGAGCAAAATATGCGCAAATCCAAAGTGCTCCGTTGATAAATTTTTGAGGTAATGCGTTGGATATCATTCATTATCAAAAGATAGGAACTTGATCCGACTTTTTGGCCTGAGAGCTGCAAGGTCAGACGGCGGTATGAAAACAGCCGAACACATCCTCGACATCCTGCGCGAACTCAACCGCGTGCAAATTCGTCCGCCTGCCTCTTTTCGCAAGTTGAGCAAAAGAGAGCAGACCCGGCAGATCGAAGCACTGCGCGAGGATCTGCCTACGTCCATACTGGGCCACCATGACCGCCGCATCCAAACCGGCCAGAAAAGCCTGGTCGCCGTGCGGCGCGGAATCTGTGGAGCTTGTCATCTCAAACTGCCGCGCGGGCATAAAACCAGCGCCTCTACCGAGATGGATTTGGACGTGTGCGATAACTGCGGGGTCTTTCTCGATTGGTCGGAGGTCGAATGAACAATACGGCCCCCACAAAAAAACGCGGGTTTGGACGCTTCCGTCCGCGCAGCTTTGAATTGCTGGGCCAGGGGCGTATGCCGTTTTCACTGGGATCGGAGATCACGGCTGGCATCACGGTGGGGCTGATTGCGCTCCCACTGGCCCTGGCTTTGGGTATCGCCAGTGTGCCGGCGGGCGTCGACACGCCCCTGCCCGCTCCCGCCCTGGGGATTTTTACGGCGATTCTGGCCGGGCTGGTCATCTCCGGCTTCGGCGGGAGCCGGGTGCAGATCGGGGGGCCGACCGCCGCGTTCATTCCGATCATTCTGATGATCATTTCGGAGCACGGCTACGTCGGGCTGATGGCGGCCACGATGATGGCGGGGGTGATCCAGATCGCGATGGGCGCGACTGGGCTCGGACGGCTGATCAAATACATCCCCTGGCCGGTGACGAGCGGCTTCACCACGGGGATCGCTGTGGCGATCATGCTGACGCAGGTCCCGGATTTCATCGGGCTGTCGGGCGAGTCGGCCATGCCACGCGAGTTCGTCGAGAAACTGCCCTGGCTGCTCGAGCACTTCGGCGGCTACAATGCCCATACCCTCGTTCTCTCAATCGCTGCGGTGCTGCTCATTCTGCTTTGGCCGAAACTTAAGATTCCCCTGTTGCCTGGTTCAATCGTGGCCATGTTGGGGATGACGGTGCTGGTGGCCGCACTCGGGTGGGGCGATCAACAAGCCGTGGCGACGGTCGGGGCCAAATTTGGTGTCGATGCGATTCCCTCGGGTTTTCCCATGCCGCATCTGCCTGCCATCGAGTGGCGCATGCTGCGCGATTTGATCGGACCGGCCACGGCCATCGCGCTGCTTGGTTCGATTGAGTCCCTCCTCTCCGCCGTGGTGGCCGATGGGCTTTCCGGCGACCGGCACGACAGCAATACCGAGCTCATCGCCCAGGGCCTGGCCAATCTGACCTGTCCGTTCTTCGGCGGCCTGCCAGCCACCGGCGCGATCGCGCGGACCTCGGCCAACATCAACAGCGGCGGCAAGACCCCGCTGGCCGGGATCATCCACGCCCTGACGCTGCTGGGCATCGTTTTGCTGGCCGCGAAGTGGGCCGTTTTTATCCCGATGTCGGCCATGTCGGCCGTGCTTATTGTCGTGGCTATTCGGATGGGAGAGTGGCACGAGTTGGCACGGCTGCACAAGATGCCCGCCAGTGATGCGCTGGTCCTGCTGACGACATTTGGGTTGACGGTTGTTTTCGATTTGGTGATCGCCGTCGAGGTCGGCATGGTCCTCGCCGCCATCCTCTACATCAAGCGGGTCTCGGAGACGACGGAGGTCAGCCTCGTCACTGAAAACGACATGCTGGAACGACCCGAGCATATCGCCCAGGGCAAAACCATCCCCGATGACGTGCTGGTCTATCGCATCTTCGGGCCCTTTCTCTTCGGTGCCGCCGAAAAAATGGAGGATGCCATCAGCCGCACCCGGGGCTTGCCCAAGGTGCTGATTCTCCGGCTGCATCTGGTCTCGGCCATGGACGCGACCGGGATGAACGCCCTCGAGAGCGTGGTCGAGCGCATCCGCAACCATGGCGGCACCGTCGTGATCAGCGGCATCCACCAGCAGCCCCTGCAGATGCTCCGCAAGGCTGGCTTTATTGACACCATCGGGCGGGAGAACTTTTGCGCGACCTTCGACGACTCGCTGGAGCGGGCGAAACTGCTCATCGCTCAACCCACGGAGTAAGCAAGGTTTTTTTAAACACTATACGCAGGGACTTGGGGTGATTATTGATTTGAGAGTCATTGCTCTCTGTTTTTTATTTAAACTTATGGAACGCCATGAAACCATGGCAAATCCGTCAAATGAGGACTAAATGGTCACCTGCGCGGTTTGTTTCTCGCGATGGTGGCGAACACCGCGCAGCGCTTCATCTCGAAGTTGGAGCGGGGCAAACCGAGCTGCCAGCTTGGCAAAACCTTGGATGTGCTTGCCGCCTTAGGAATACGGGTGGAACTTCATCGGCCCGATAGGCCCCGGGGCGGGCTTTGAATGTTTTTCGTTTAAATATTCGCACCACAAACTCTACCTTTATGAAATTAGCAAAGACAACTCGAACGCACCGTCTCGTTCCCAGCTTGGCGCTGGCCTGTCTCGCGCTCCCTCTGGGCTCCTGCGCCGAACCGGCACCGGAGAGCGGTGCGAAGGCTCCGCACGACGGGCACGTCCACACCAACCGTCTGATCGACGAGACCTCGCCCTATCTGCTGCAGCACGCCCACAACCCGGTGGACTGGCACCCATGGGGCGATGCCGCCTTCGAGCAGGCGGCGCGCGAGGACAAGCCGATCTTCCTCTCGGTCGGCTACTCTACCTGCTATTGGTGCCACGTGATGGAGCAGGAATCCTTCGAAGACGAGGCGGTCGCGGAGCTATTGAACGAGCACTATATCGCGATCAAAGTCGACCGCGAGGAGCGGCCCGACGTGGACAAGCACTATATGACGGCCACACAACTGGTGACTGGCCGGGGCGGCTGGCCCAACTCCGTCTGGCTGACGCCCGAGGGCAAGCCCTGGATGGCGGGCACCTATTTTCCGAAAAAGCAGTTCATGGCGGCGCTCGACCAACTGGCCGATGCCTGGGAGGACCGCCGCGACGACATCGAGCGCCAGGCCGGGCAGATCACCGCCCAGATGAAACAGATCGGCTCGCTGCCGGCGGGCAAGGCCTTCGAACCGTCGATGGAATTGGTGGTAACCGCCGCCGGGCAGTTGAACGCGCGTTTCGATAAGAAATACGCCGGGTTCGGACCCGCCCCAAAATTTCCGCCGCACGGCACGCTCCGTCTGCTCCAGGCGCTGGCCGCTGCGGAGGACGCCCCCTTGCCGGAGTCGGTGCCCCGCACGCTCGACGCCATGTGGCTCGGCGGCATGCGCGACCATGTCGGCGGCGGCTTACACCGCTATTCAACCGACGCGGAATGGCTGCTCCCGCACTTTGAAAAAATGCTCTACGACAACGCCCAGCTCATGCACAACTATGCGGCTGCGGCCGCCCGCACCGGCGAGCCGCGCTACCGGCGGGCGGTAGCGGACATCCACCGTTGGCTCCAGCGCGAGATGACGGATGCCGATGGCGGCTTCTACTCGGCTATCGATTCCGGCGAAGTCGGCAAGGAGGGTGCGTTCTACCTCTGGACAATGGATGAACTGCGTGATGTGCTCGGCGAAGAGGACGCCGAGCAGTTTGCGGAGATCTACAATTTCGAAAAACGCGGCAACTTCCGCGAGGAATCCACCGGCCAGCGCACGGGCGAAAACATCCCCCACCTGGATGCGCCGATTGCGGCGATCGCTAAGGAGCGCGACCGCGAGCCGCAGGCGTTGCGCATCGAACTCGCCGCTCTGCGGGCCAAGCTGCTGGAGGCCCGCCGGGAGCGCCCCTTTCCGCATAAGGACGACAAGATCCTGACCGGCTGGAACGGATTGATGATCGAGGCGCTGGCGCATGGCGGGCGCACGCTTGACGAGCCCGAATACACCCGGGCGGCGGCAAAGGCGGCCGACTTCGTGCTGAAGACCCTCTGGACCGGCGACGGGCTCCTGCGCAGCTACCGCGACGGGCGCGCCCACCAGCCCGCCTTTCTCGACGATCATGCCTATTTCGCCGCCGGACTGCTCGAACTGCATGCGGCCACCGGTGAGGACCGCTGGCTGCGGGCCGCCCGCCGGCTTGGCGATATTCTGCTGGCGGATTTCTACGACCCGGAGGCGGGCGGATTCTACCTCACCCGCGAGTCCGAAAAGACGCCCTTCGCCCGCAGCAAAGCCCTGCAGGGCGGGGGCAACCTGCCCGATCCCAACGGCACGGCCGCGCGCGTTCTGCTCCGTTTGGGCGAAACGACCGGAGATGCGCGCTACGCCGAAGCGGCCGGGGCCACGTTGCGCGCCTTCGCCGGCCTGGCCGCCGGCAACCCTTACGGAAAAGAAGAACTGCTCCTCGCCATCCTTCGGGCCGAGCAGACGGGTGCGTCCGCTGCCACTGATGGCGACGATGCGAAGGCCCGGCCCCCTGACTCCGGGACGGGGGATCAGGCCGCAACGGTGGCACAAAACACCGCGCGCAAGCGCGTCGACCCTGTCACCTTCGAGTTGTCCACGCCGAAGGAAAGCTACGCCCCCGGCGAGCGCATCCCCGTGCGCCTGCGCCTGAGCATCGACGAAGGCTGGCACCTCTACGGCGAAAACCCGGACCTGGATTTCCTCGTTCCGGTCGGGGTCGATCCGGTCAAACTGCCGCGTTTCAAAATCGGCGAGCCGGAAGCACCCAAGGCCAAAGAAAAGATCGATCCGATCCTGAACAAAACGGTCTATAGCTACGAAGGAGAGATCGATTATACGCTGCCGTATCGCGTGCGGGACGGCGCGCAGGCAGGCCCCGCGCTGATCGCCGTCAAGGTCACCATCCAGGCCTGCGACGCCGACCGCTGCCTTGAGCCCGAGAAGCTGATGCTGCGCCTACCGGTAGAGATTTTGTAGTTGTGCTGAACAATGGGACCGGACTTTGAAAAAACCCGGATGACGGGACAGTCCTTGTTTGCCTGATTGTTTTCATCCTAAATGAATGATTTGAACCGTTGATTTACGTCAATTAACGTTAATTCATCAATTCGACCGTTTCGAGAAAGCCCTTGTCGTTCTGGATGGATTCGAAGGCTTTGTCAGCCGCCTCGAAAGTGGCAGCCGCGATTTCATCTACGTCCGCTTCATTGGCGATCAATTCGATCACATTCTTCCATACGCGTGTTTTCGGAAGTGTTCCTAATCTGACATGCCCCATTGTTTTGTAGTGGGAGTTGTAATCAACTACCCTTTCACGAGCCAAGCCGATGAGGTGGTCTCGTCAATGTGTTTTAATGTAACTAGCTGCAACGAGATGAGAAATTTAGCCGTTTTACGCATCACGACTCGAAGAACCACCCCGGCTTCACCTTCAGGCAGGCGGCAAGGGCCTTGACCTCGTAGTCCAGAACGTGGCGGACACCGCTTTCGATTTTTGAAATTGCGCTCCGGTTCAGATCGATGCCACGCACCGCCATGCGCCCGGCCAGATCCTCCTGGGTGACCTTCGGGTTCAATCGCCTCCGAGCTGTGCGAACCCGGTGGCCGATGATGTTCTTACGTGGGAATTTAAGCGCGTTTTTTACAAATGTGCGGATGAAGCACACTTTAGAGTGCCTGAATCGAACGGCATAAATGTTCTACATGGGAACATTTTACTGTTGCGTGTTTTCCCGCCTCTAGCGATGCACCCATTTTCCTCCGCCCTTACGATTTGTATTATCTTTCAAACGTTCCTCAGCTTTCCTGAAGCACATCAACGGGTCTGCTCTACAATAATCGAATAGCTAATCACCCATCTGCCTTCACTTTGTCACACGACTTTTCCTCGCCCCGGCGGCAACCAACCGCTACCCCTTGAATTGAACGCGCTTTTATGAAATATCTTCTCCTTCTCTTTTCGTGTGCTTTCGCTACAGTAACGGGCTTCGCAAGCACGTTGACTTCTGCGGCGCAGCCGATCACCGAGTCGGAGGCACGAGTCATCATCGAGCAACGAATGGCGGACCAAGCGCTCCGGGAAGCCAACCGGAAGGCTGAACTGGAGTCGATGTCGACCGCGGACAGTCGTGTCCTGCAAAAGGAGGGGCATCGTGTGACGATCAATCGTGTCGTTCCGCCTCGGTTGAAGACCGCTCCCGTGCCTACAGCTTCGGATAAGCAAGCATCCAGAACTTGGACTGAGGAGGAATTGGCGGCGATGATCGCCGCGCTGCCGAAATATCAGTCGATTACTCTCTCCGTGACGGTTTTTGGGGAGGAATACTCGAAAATTCTTTGGCGCAAACCCCGCGACACAGAAGGACGCAGTAAACAGGCTCTGGAAGAATTCGAGATTTGGACGAACATCAACTTAAACTACCTTCGCCCGATCAGCACATTTAGCAGCGGACGGGATCATGTAGTCTACGACTACATGGGGTTCACCAGCACGATTACACGAGAGGCTGAAGCCTGGCGGCGGACTTATGCGAAAAAGCGCGGGTATGATTACGAATCCCGTTGGCAAACTCCCCCCGTGCGCTTTACCGATAGAACGGCTGAATATGTGGTTGTCGAGAGTGAGGAACGGCGCATCCCGCCGGAACTTTATCAACAAATGGACGCGCTGTTCACCCACTATCTTGAGAATGAAGATAGGTTTAAGGCTGACTTTTTAAGTAACGAAGCGTTGAGGAAAGCAAGGAAGGCTTATTTGAAGAAAAACCCGCCGGAACCGAAAGACGTGATCATCAATCACTGGCCGATTTCGGAAGGAGGTGTCCGATAAGCGGTAGGCAAGCGAAACTCGGGCTACTTGCGGGAGCTTTGCTGGCGGGGCAGGTCACAACCGTTAACGCAGCCCCCTCCGCCTCCGACCTGAACCATGGGCTCAGCGTCGGGGTCGATGCGCTCAACGACGTATCGACGCTTTCGTGGTGGGGTGTGACTGGCGAAACCTATTTTATTCAAGTCACTCCCGATCTCACGGCGGGCTGGGAGTATATCGACTTTATATATCCCGGTGCGGACGACGAGCTGGCGCACGGCTTCGCGACGAATACGGATGCTTTTTTCTACCGTCTCAAATATACCGACCAACCGACAACCGACCCATGGAACGATGATTTTGATGGTGATGACATCTGGAATCAGGACGAGCTGAATCAAGACACCGACCCGTTCGCCTTCGACGACCTGAATACCAATGGCATTCCCGATGATTGGGAAAGCTTCTGGGATGACCAGTTCGCGGTGTTTCCGAAGCCTGTCGCGGCTCAGTTGACCTACGGACAAAGCGCAACCAAGACGCTCTACTTGAACAATCCGGTTTCGCCGGATGCGGATTTCACGGTGACGGTAACGGGCAACGATGCCGAATTCCAAGGCGCATATACATGGGAGGATTCGGTTACCGGAACCGCCGCCTACAACTGGACGGAAATTAGCGCGACCGGCACGCTGCTCCCGCTTGTCTCGGAAATCGACAACGACTCGGAGAAAATAACGCTCTCACAGTTTGAGTTTCCTCACTACGGGCGCAAATACACCGATATTTGGGTCGCCAGCGACGGCTACCTGACGCTCAAAGAGGAATATAATGACCTCAGCAACGAAACCCTACCGGACACTTCGTTTCCCGACGGACTCATTGCTGCGTTTTGGGACGATCTGGATACGGACGACGGCAACTCGAACGATTCCGGCACGATCTATTACCAGGAGTTCGCCGACCGGTTGATTGTCCAGTATGAGGCCGTCACCCAGGATGCCAATGCCTTCACCAACACTTTTCAGATCGTGCTTCATGCCGACGGCACCATCGAGTTTTTCTACAAAGAGTTGAATGGAGTCTTGGACACCGTGACGGTGGGCATGCACAACTTCGACCAAACACAGGCCGTTCAAGTCGCCTACAACGAGCTTTATCTTCAGAATCTGCTGGCAGTCCGCTTCACCCAAGGTCCCGCCTACTTCGTGGAAGTTTCGCCGCTCTCCGGCACGGCTACGCAGGGCGGCTTTTCCAGCCTCACGGTTGATTTCGAGACCTTCGAGCTGGAGCCGGGCACCTACCAGGCTGATATTGAGATCGCCCACACCGGCACTGGGACCACGCCTTGGACGGTGCCGGCGATTTTGGAGCTGACCAACCCGTCC